>Ga0209026_1000533_pt1 | contig 26323 bp, 22 predicted proteins | sample AraplaCL_Col_mCL_FD_184262 | JGI IMG/M metagenome (GOLD analysis project Ga0209026, IMG submission 184262) | Arabidopsis root microbial communities from the University of North Carolina, USA - plate scrape CL_Col_mCL (SPAdes) (version 2) | ecosystem: Host-associated > Plants > Roots >... | reverse complement strand
TCTGGGCCGTGTCTCAGTCCCAGTGTGGCTGATCATCCTCTCAGACCAGCTATCGATCGTCGCCTTGGTGAGCCATTACCTCACCAACTAGCTAATCGAACATCGGTCCATCCAACCGCGCGAGGTCCGAAGATCCCCCGCTTTCTCCCGTAGGACGTATGCGGTATTAGCGTAAGTTTCCCTACGTTATCCCCCACGTCTGGGCAGGTCCCGATGTATTCCTCACCCGTCCGCCACTCGCCACCCATCGTATTGCTACGACTGTGCTGCCGTTCGACTTGCATGTGTTAGGCATGCCGCCAGCGTTCAATCTGAGCCAGGATCAAACTCTTCACTTAAGTTTTCGAATGTCCGAAGACACTCTATCTTTCTGAAGCGTTGTCCTAACCGTAAAACGTCAAGCTTTTGAATTGACTCTTAGGTTAGACGCTTGCATTTGTGGACAGCGTTTCCGCTTCCACCGCAAGGCGCCCACACAAGTCACCTGCGCACACTGTCAAAGATCAATCACTTGCAACCTTCTCTTGAAGATCGCCCCGAAGCATTTCGTCCCGGGTGAGCCGCCCATTCTACATCCCTTCAAGCTTCCGTCAACACCTAATTTCGAAGAAGTTAGCGGAAAATTTTTCAGGGAACCTTCGAAGCAGGGCGTTCTCGTCGAAGGGGGTGGAATCATAGCGCCGGCTGACGGTCCTGTGAAGAGGCGAAAGCGCATTCTGCGCAAAATTTTCGCGCGCGACCGACGCCGGCAGGTAACGGCCGAGGCAGCTCCGGCCAGCACAGGCCAGAACTGCCAAGGAAAAAACGAAGCGTCAGGGAATCAGCCTGGGGTTACCGGCTTACCGGCCAACGCTTCAACGGCAACATCCGCGTGGGGTGAGGCAGGCTCATGGACCGGCACCAGGCCTACCCGGTAGGGGATCAGCGCGACAGGAAGCATCTTATCCAGCGCGTCCCAGTCGTCTTCGAAGGGGATGAATTGCTGCATGGCCGTTCCTCGGGGATGGGGTTTCGCACGAGGAACATTCCAGCAGGGGAAAAAGCCGGCGCGCTGGCGAAATCGGGCGATTTGCAGGCAGCGCGCGGCGGATCAGTCGATTTCGACCATTTCGAAATCGCTCTTGGTCGCGCCGCAATCCGGACACGTCCAGGTGTCGGGTACGTCTTCCCAGCGCGTGCCGGGCTCGATGCCTTCGTCCGGCAACCCCGCCGTCTCGTCATAGATGAAGCCGCAGACCACGCACATCCATTTGCGCAGGGTGATTTCGGAGGAAGCCTGGTTCATGGGACTCACAAAGATCAGAGTGAATAGCACATTCTCGCAACTCCTCTGCCGTTGCGAAAGCGGCTGCACAGCTCACGTAACGCGGGTCGTGACAGAGTGCCACGGCGCGCCGCGGACGACTGGCGGCGGGCCGGCGCCACCCCGACAATGACGCCTCCCCTGGCACTGGCCGTCCTGGCTGCCCGTACCGCACTTTTCCGAATCGAGTCGCCCTCCATGACCAACCATGAATTGTTCCAGCGCGCGTTGACATTGCTGCCCGGCGGCGTGAACTCGCCGGTACGCGCCTTCAAATCCGTCGGCGGCGAGCCTTTTTTCACCGCACGGGCCGATGGTGCCTATCTCTGGGACGTGGAAGGCAAGCGCTACATCGACTACGTCGGCTCCTGGGGACCGATGATCGTGGGACACAACCATCCCCGCGTGCGCGAGGCGGTGGAACGGGCGGTGCGCGACGGCTTGTCCTTCGGTACGCCCTGCCCGGCCGAGGTGGTGATGGCCGAGACCATCACGCGGCTGGTGCCCTCGGTGGAGATGGTGCGCATGGTCAATTCCGGCACGGAAGCCACGATGTCGGCCATTCGCCTGGCGCGCGGCGCCACCGGCCGCAGCAAGATCGTGAAATTCGAGGGCTGCTATCACGGCCACGGCGACAGCTTTCTGGTGAAGGCCGGCTCCGGCGCGCTGACCTTCGGCGTGCCGACCTCGCCTGGCGTGCCGGTGGCCAGCGCCGATCTCACGCTCACCCTGCCCTACAACGATCTGGCCGCCGCGGAGGCTTTGTTTGCCGAACAGGGCGGCGAGATTGCCGGGCTGATCATCGAACCGGTCGCCGGCAACATGAATTGCATTCCGCCGCAGGAGGGCTATCTGCAAGCGCTGCGTGAGTTGTGCACGCGGCACGGCGCCCTGCTGATCTTCGATGAGGTGATGACCGGCTTCCGTGTGGCGCTCGGTGGCGCGCAGGCGTACTACGGCGTAACGCCCGACCTGAGCACCTTCGGCAAGATCATCGGCGGCGGCATGCCGGTGGGCGCGTACGGTGGGCGTCGCGCATTGATGGAACAGATTGCACCAGCCGGCCCCATCTACCAAGCTGGCACCCTAAGCGGCAACCCGGTCGCCATGGCCGCCGGCCTGGCCATGCTGGAGCAGATCCAGGCGCCCGGTTTCTACGAAACACTCGCTGCACGCACGCGCCTGCTGACCGATGGCCTGCAGGCCGTGGCCGATGGTGAAGGCGTTCCTTTCAGCACGAACCGGGTGGGTGGCATGTTCGGCCTGTTCTTCACGCATGAAAAAGTGAACAGCTACGCGCAGGCCACGGCGGCCGATACCGCCATGTTCAATCGCTTCTTCCAGGGCATGCTGGAGCACGGCGTGTTCCTGGCGCCCAGCGCGTTCGAAGCGGGCTTTCTTTCTTCCGCGCACAGTGACGACGACATCGCCGCCACCCTGGACGCCGCGCGCATCGCCATGCGACAGGCACGAGCAGGCTGACCGGCATGCGGGCGCGCTCGCCATTCCACCACAGGCTCGGCCCGGCGCCGGGCAGCGCATGGCGGGCGCGCTGGTTCCACATCATCTTTGGACATGACGACGCGGCGGGCCGGCGCTTCGACGTATTGCTGATCATCGCCATCCTCGGCAGCATTGCCGTAGCCGTGATGGACACTGTCGCCTCGGCGCATGCGCGATTGGCAGCATTGTTCTACGCGCTCGAATGGGCCTTCACGCTGGCCTTTACGCTTGAATACATCATGCGCATCGTGGTGGTCGATCGCCCGTGGCGTTATGTGCGCAGCTTCTTCGGCGTGGTCGACCTGCTTGCGGTGCTGCCCACGTGGATCAGCCTGATCGCCGTGGGCAGCCAGTATCTGCTGGTGGTGCGGGCGCTGCGCATTCTGCGCATCTTCCGGATCCTCAAGCTCACGCGTTACGTGGGCGAAGCGGATCTGCTGTGGTACACGCTGGTGCGGGCGCGGCGCAAGGTGCTGGTGTTCTTCAGCGTCATCCTTACCCTGGTGCTGATCTTCGGCGCATTGATGTATTTGATCGAAGGGCCGGAAGACGGCTTCACCTCGATCCCCACATCGATGTACTGGGCCATCGTCACCATGACCACGGTGGGTTTCGGCGATATCACGCCGAAAACGCCGCTGGGCAAGTTGCTCACTTCGCTGATCATCCTGATCGGCTACAGCATCATTGCCGTACCCACCGGCATCTTCACCGCGGAACTGGCCGCCGGCATGCGTGCGAAGCGCAAGCACATCGCGTGCGAGCGCTGCGGCCAGAACGATCATGAAGGCGATGCCGGTTACTGCCGCCTATGCGGCGCGCTACTGCCTGCGGCGGACGGCTAGCCGCTGCGCGTCACCAGCTGCCGACGTTCGGCATCGACGCCCACGGTTCGCGCGGTGGCAGGTGGCCGTCCTGCAGCAACTCGATGGAGATCAAATCCGGCGAGCGCACGAACGCCATGTGGCCATCGCGCGGCGGACGGTTGATGGTGTAGCCCATCGACTGCAGGTGTTCGCAGACGGCGTAGATATCCCTCACCTGGAACGCGAGGTGGCCGAAGTTGCGCGCCGAACCGTAGTCTTCCTCCGAGCCCCAGTTATGCGTGAGCTCGACCTCGAACTCCGGGCTTTCCGGCGCGGCCAGGTAGACCAGCGTGAACTTGCCTTGCGGCACGTCCGTGCGGCGCACCTCTTTCAAGCCAAGCCCTTGGCAATAAAAACGCAGCGATGCTTCTAGGTCGCGCACACGCACCATGCTGTGCAGATATTTCACGATCGTGCTCCCGGTTGATGCTCACGCTTGACCGACGAACGCGCGCAATGCGGCGCGCAGGCGGGTCAAACCTTCCGACACGTCATCGGCACAGATGTTCAACGGCGGCACGAAGCGCAACACATCCGGCCCGGCCTGCAGCATCAGCAAACCATGCGCCGCCGCCACGTCGAGCACTTCGCTCGCCTTGCCGCGATACGCATCGGCCAATACCGCGCCTAGCATCAAGCCGCGCCCGCGCACTTCCGAAAACAGGCCAAGCTCCGCGCCGATCGCCGCGAGCGCCTCGCGCAGGACCTCGGACTGGCGCTGCACATTGGCCAACACCTCCGCCGACGACAGCTTGCGCAACGCGACGCGCGCTACCGCCGCGGCCATCGGATTGCCGCCGAACGTGGTGCCGTGCGCACCGAACTGCATCACCTGCGCCACCTTCGCGCCGGCAAGCATGGCGCCGATCGGGAAGCCGCAACCCAAGGCTTTGGCGAGCGTCACGATGTCGGGCTTCACCCCGTCCTGCACGTGCGCGAACAGCGTGCCGGTGCGTCCCATGCCGCACTGGATTTCATCCAGTACCAGCAGCGCATCGTGCGCATCGCACAGCTCGCGCACGCGCTTGAGGAAGCCAGGCGCCGCCGGCAGCACGCCGCCCTCGCCCTGCACCGGTTCCAGCATCACGGCGGCAACGTCGCCGGCCGCGAACGCTGCTTCCAATGCAGCGGCATCGTTGAAATCGAGATAGCGGAAACCACCCGGCAGCGGCTCGTAGCCTTCCTGGTATTTCGGTTGCGCGGTGGCGGTGACGGTCGCCAGCGTGCGGCCGTGGAACGAACCGCGGAAGGTGATGATCACGCGCCGCTCCGGCGGCCGTCCTTGCGACGTCGCCCATTTGCGCACCAGCTTGATCGCCGCTTCGTTCGCTTCCGCGCCGGAATTGCACAGGAACACGCGCTCGGCGAAAGCGGACGCGTCCACCAGCTCCTGCGCCAGGTGCAGCGGCGGCTCGGTGTAGAACACGTTGCTGCTGTGCCAGAGCTTGTGCGCCTGTTCGGTCAATGCGGCGAGCAAGTCCGGATCCTGATGGCCAAGCGCATTCACCGCGATACCGGCGCCGAAATCGATGTAGTCGCGCTGCTCGGTATCCCACACGCGCGCACCTTTGCCTCGATCGAGCACCAGCTCGCGCGGCTTGTAGACGGGTAACCAATAGCGCTTGCCGAGATCGACCAGAGACGACACCGAAGACTCCTGATGTGAGTACGTGCGTAAGCCCAGGCGCGGCCGCGGCCACGCGATGCGGGAGAAACGCGAAAGGGGAACCCGCATCCTAGCCAGCACGGGCGCCCCTGCCAACATACGCTGGCGTTGTTCATCGTGACGCGGGGTGTATCAGAAGTGTTACATCCACGGGAAAGGGCTTGCCAGCGCCGTCCATCGCCGTGCAAGACGCGCATGCGCTGTAACAACGCTGCACAGGCAGACAAGCGGCCGAAGCGCGGCCAACGTGCGTGAACCCTTCATTTTTCAAGGATTTCCGTTGATGGCACGGGGTTTGCCATGGTTTCCCCCAGAGGCGTTCCCAGCTCGTCTTGGCGAAACAGGAACGCGCCGTGTCAAAGCGGCAACGAGGGCGGTAACCCGGCGACATGCCGCCGGGCACCATGTGGAAGCCCCCGGTCCGTCCCCTGCGGGCCGGGGGCCTTCCCTTTTTAGCAGGGCGTGCCCCGAATCCGGCTTGGCGTTATCCGCCGTCATCCCTCCCGCGCATGCAGGAAGGACGGCTTCTAGCCATGACGTGCCTCAGTGCTGGTCTTCCAACACCAGCTGGTGCTTCTTGCACAGGCGATAGATCGTCACGCGCGACACTTTCAGGCGCCGCGCGCACTCACTGATGTTGAAACGCGTCTCGCGCAGGCAGGCCATGACGGCATCGCGCTCGGCCGAGGTACGTGTCAGGCCGAGACTGGAATGCCCGGCACGCGGCGCCACCACGCCCTCCAGATCCAGATCGGCCACGCTGATCTGCGCGCCTTCGGCTACCACCGCCGCGCGCTGCACGCGGTTGAGCAGTTCGCGCACGTTGCCGGGCCAGGAAAAATCACGCAAGGCCTTGCGCGCGAGCACGCTGAAGGTACGCGCATCGCAGTCATGCTGCTTGCGGAAGCTGTCGAGGAACAACTGCGCAAGTTGCAGCACGTCGTCGGCGCGTTCGCGCAAGGCGGGCATGCGCAGGCGCAACACGTTGAGACGATAGTAGAGGTCTTCGCGGAAACGCCCTTGCGCTACCGCTTTTTCCAGATCCACATGGGTGGCGGCCAGCACGCGCACGTCGAGTTTGATCGATTGGGTGGAGCCGACGCGTTCCAGCGTACCTTCCTGCAGCAAGCGCAGCAGGCTGATTTGCGCATCCGGCGGCAGGTCGCCGACTTCGTCCAAGAATACCGTGCCGCCCGCGGCCGCTTCGAAGTGGCCGATGCGGCGTGCATTCGCACCGGTGAACGCGCCGCGCTCGTGGCCGAACAGTTCGGACTGCACCAGGTTGGCCGGCAAGGCGCCGCAGTTGATCGCGGCAAACGGACGATCGCGGCGCTGCGACAGCGTGTGCAGGGCGCGCGCCGCCACTTCCTTGCCGGTACCGGTCTCGCCGGTGATCAGCACCGGCAATTCCACCGGCGCGTATTTGCGCAGGCTGGCCACCACGGTCATCATCGCCGGACTGTTGCCGGTGATGCCGGGTACATCGTCATGGGTGATCACCGGTGCAGGCGCATCGCCAGTCACCTTGGCCAGCGTCTCGATCAACCGCTGCATGTCGATCGGCGCGGTGAAGAAATCGATGCTGGCGCGAAGCACGCGTTCCACTTCGGGCCGCTGCACCGAGGTGTCAGCCGACACCAGGGCCAGCCATGGAATGCGCGGGTGGTCGGCCATCAGCTTGGCCATGCTGAGCAAGGTGTCGACGTCGGCCTTGCGCACGTCCGCCATCGCGACCACCCGGTCGCCGCGCCGAATGCCGACACCGCCGCCGGGTGCCGCCGCATCCGCCACGCGTGTGTGCCAACCTGCCTGCGCCAAATGAGTTCTTTCGATCTGCGTGGGCTCCCCGAACCACACCACGCAACGAATCGATGTGTCACTTATCATCGCAACGCCTCCCTCCAGGATGACTGGCCCGCAGTCCGAGCTACGTCCCGTAGCTAGTCCTTTGCCCCCGCGTGCGGCCAGCATGTGCCGGAAAAATCGGCACATTCACGCAATATACACCCGATTCCCGAAAGGGTGATCATTTTTCCAGCACGGCGAAAATCGCCATCCCCAAGCGGAATGGACAGAAGTCATCGTACACGCCGGACAAGGGCGGCCTGATGACAGTCCAACATATGAACCACTCAGTTCAAAAACAGATCGGGCAGTAACGGCGAGCCGATTTTATAGGCGTAGCTGTCTAAATCGCGTACTCCCGCCTCGCGCAGCACGTCCTCGTCGATCGCAAAGCGGCCGGTGCATTGCGCGGCTGGCCGGGTCAGCAGCGCATGGGCCGCATCGGCGACGATCTCCGGCCGGCGGCATTGCTCGGGCTTCACCCCATCGATCATCGCAATAGCTGCCGTGGCAATCACTGTGCGCGGCCACAATGCGTTGACGGCAATGCCCAGCGGCGCGAATTCCGCGCTCATGCCGAGCACGCACAGGCTCATGCCGTACTTGGCGATGGTGTAGGCGGTGTGCGGCGCGAACCATTTCGGATCCAGGTTCGGCGGCGGCGCCAGCATCAGCACGTGCGGATTGCTGGCTTTTTTCAGGTGCGGCAGACACGCTTGCGTCACCAGGAAGGTGCCGCGCGTATTGACCTGGTGCATCAGGTCGAAGCGTTTCATCGGCGTGCCTTCGACGCCGGCCAGCCAGATCGCGCTGGCGTTGTTCACCACGATGTCGATGCCGCCGAAGCGCTCCACCGCCTGCGCAACGGCGGCGCGTACCTGGTCTTCCTCGCGAATGTCCACCTTCAAGGCGAGCGCCTTGCCACCGGCCGCTTCCACTTCCGCGGCGGCGGTATGGATGGTGCCGGGCAGCTTGGGATTGGGCACGCCGCTTTTGGCGGCGATCACGATATTGGCGCCGTCGCGCGCAGCGCGCAGCGCAATCGCCAGGCCAATGCCGCGCGAGGCGCCGGTGATGAACAGGGTCTTGCCGGCGAGATCGGTCATGTTGCCCTCATGCTTTCTGGAAGCGCGGCAGGATATCGCGCAAAGTGGCCAGGCGCTGCAATGGATCGGTCATCTCCAGCAGCTGTTGCTGTTCCTCGCGCGTCAGCGGCAGCAATTCCGCCAGCCGAAAACCCAGCCACACCGCATCGTCATACGAAGAACGTGGCGCATGGCGCCAGTGCGGGCCCATCGTTTCAATCAAACGTTCCAGAATGGTCTGCAGCAAGGCGAATTCCACCGGCACTTCCTGCGGCGTTTCGTCCGGCCAGCGCTGCACATCGCCGCGCAACTGGCCATCCGAACGCACGCGCGTGCGCAACACGCGAAAGCGGCTGCCGCCTTCGGCGGCGATGCCGAGCAGGCCGTCTTCGCGGTTGCTGAAATCGGTGATGCGCGCCAGCGTGCCGATCGCTGCCGGCCGGGCCGGCGCACCCACTTCCGAGCCTTCCAGGATGAGGCACACGCCGAACGCCGTACCGTTGCGCGTGCACTCGCGCACCAGATCCAGATAACGCGGTTCGAAGATGCGCAACTGCAACTGCCCGCCCGGATAGAGCACGGTACCGAGCGGGAACAGAGGCACGTCGAGGAAAGGGGGGTGGGCCGCCATGCGCCTCATATTAGGGCCTGTTCGCACTATTGGCGCGGACCGCGCCAATAGTGCGAACAGGCCCTAACCCACTGGACGTTGCACAACGCACACGGCAGAGTGCATCGATACCGCGAAGGAAGCCTTAAGGATGTCGGTCACCCCATTGGCCAGCCCGATGCCACCTGCGTTGCCGCAGGCGCCTGAGCCGGAGGCATCGCCGGCACTGCGCGTGCGCGGTCTGGAGAAATCCTTCAAGAAGCGCCAGGTGCTCCATGCGCTCGACTGGAGCGTGCCCAGCGGACGCGTGGTCGGCCTGCTCGGCCGCAACGGCGCCGGCAAGACCACCTTGCTGCGCTGCCTGCTCGGCCTGTCGCCGATCGATGGCGGCCATATCGAACTGTTCGGCGAACCGATGCTGGAGCCCGGCGGCGAACGCATGCATCGCATCGGTTTCGTGCCGCAGACGTTCGATCTGTTCCCGTGGATGAAGGTGCGCGCCTATCTCGATTTCACCGCCGCGTTCTATGCGCGCTGGAATCACGCACTGGTCCAACGGCTGCTGGCGAACTGGGAACTGGACGTCAAGCAGAAGATCGGCGAGCTCTCGCAAGGGCAGCGCCAGAAACTGGCGATCGTGCGCGCGATCGCGCCTGATCCGGACCTGCTGGTGCTGGACGAACCGGTCGCCAGTCTCGACCCGCAAGCACGCCGCGCCTTTATGGGCGAACTGCTGGCGCTGATGCGTGCGCCGGGCAAGACGGTGATTTTTTCCACGCATATCACCGCCGATCTTGAACGCGCCGATGCAGATATCGCGTTGCTGCGCGATGGGCGCATACAGTTCATGCGGCCATTGGCCGAATTGCGCGAACGCATGAAGCGCGTGATATTCGCCCGCACCGAAGGCTGGACGCAGCCGCCCATTGTTGCGGGCGTGTTGAAGGCGCATGTGCAAGGCGAGCAGGCCGTGCTGCTGGTCGAAGATCCCATGGTGGAAAGCCTGCATGCTCTGGCAGCGCGCGAAAACGCCACCGTCCATATGGAGACACCGACGCTGGAAGACCTGTTCGTGGAGCTCGCATGAGCGTCGCCTGGCAGCTCTGGCTGCAACTGTTCCGCCGCACGCCCATGCTGGTACTGCTGGCAAACCTGCTGCGCCTGGCCGCCGTCTATTCCGCCGCGCGCTGGCTGCTCGGCGATGAGGAATTCGTCATTTTCGCCGCCACCCTGTTCGGCTTGGCGATCTGGATGTGGCATACCGGCCTGGGTCATCAGCTACGCAGCCTGTGTTTGCCGGAAAGCTTTTTGCTGCCGGATTTCCGCCGCAGGCTGCTGGAATACGGCGCCATCGACATGCTGATGTGGGTGGCGCTGCCGGTGACTGTCGCCGCCATCGGTGGCGCGCCGCATCTGTTACTTATCACCAGCGGCTTGCTGGTAATTGCCGGAATGGGCTTGTTGATGGGCAGCAATCCGCGCACGAGTGCCTATATCTGGCCTTTTTTCATCGTGCTGGGCTGGGTGCCGTCCTTCGCGAATACGTTGTTCAAGGAATCCCTGCGCTCGCCACTGACCCCATGGCTGCTGCTCGCCGTCACCGCGTTGCTGCTGCGCTTCAGCATTGCACCGCTGCTACGGATTGAAGACCGCGAAACCGAAGCTTCTCCGCTGGAAAACACCAGCCTGGGCCGTACGCAGACACGCGGGGCGCCCGGCGAACCGCGCCGCCTGGGCCTGTTCGGCAAGCGCATCACCGCGCTGTACGAGCGACTGGCGGAGCGCGCGCTGCAGCGAGCACTGGCGGCATACCAGCGCAAGCCGAGTTTTCAGCGGCGCACCATCCTGGTGAGGCGATTGCTGCTGCCGAACGACAATCCGGAGGCGATCATGCTGCGCATCGCGCTGGTCGGCATGATCGTCTGCTTTTATTTCGTCGCCGTCATGCATCGACAGCATTTCAATCCGGTGCTCGTTGGCGCATACGCGATCATGCTCAGCATTACGCGGTTTCCGCAGTTGAACGTGGGCATGGTGCGCATGCGGCCGAACATGGCCGATCTTTACCTTACGCTGGCGCCGCAAACACGCGCGGAATATCAGCAGACCGTGTCCGATGCGCTGCTCATCCTGATACCGATCAGCCTGCTCACCGCGCTAGTGTATACCGCGCTTGGCGCCGCGCTGGTGCACGCGCCGGATCCGTGGCGCATGCTGTTCGTGGCAACCATCGTGTCACTGGCCACCAGCCTGGCAGCGCTCGCACTGCATCTGATCGGGCCGGAAGGAACTGTGGGCCGCACCATCGTCAACCTCGTGGTGGTGTTCGGCACGATGGCCGTGTATTGGGGCGGTTATTGGCTGGTGGGCGAGGCCGGCTATGTGTTCGGCGGCGGCGTGCTTGCGCTGGTGGCGCTCGGCTTTGGCGCAGGCGTCTGGTTTGCCGCGCAGCGCGAATATGTGTCGCGTGCGCCGCGTTTCGACGCGCCGATCATCTAGCTTGGGCGCAAATCCCAACGTTACGATGTTGGGGTTTGCAGCGCTTCGACGAAGCGGCGCGGTGCGTTCTCGAAGCCGCCGTTGGACATGAACACCACGTGGTCGCCGCGGCGCGTCTGCGCTTTCAGCGATGCCAGCAATGCGTCGACGGTCGGCGCGGTGCTGGCACGTCCGTGCAGGGCGTCGGTCACGCGCCGGGCGTCCCACGGCAACTCGGGGCGATGCAGGAACACCACGGCGTCCGCATCGCGGAGCGATGGCGCGAGCGCTTCGGCGTGCGCGCCCAGGCGCATGGAATTGGAACGCGGTTCCAGCGCCACCAAAATACGCGCGCTGCCCACTTTCGCGCGCAGGCCCGCCAGCGTGGTGGCGATCGCGGTCGGGTGATGCGCGAAATCGTCATAGACGCGCACGCCTTGCACCTCGCCCACCACTTCCATGCGCCGCTTTACGCTTTCGAAGCTGGCGAAGGCCGGCAGCAAGGCGCGTGGCTCGGCGCCGGCCGCGGTCGCCGCCGCCAATGCGGCCAGCGCGTTCATCACGCTGTGATCGCCGAGCAGTGGCCAGCGGATGTCGCCGATGGGTTGACCGCGGTACTGCACGGAAAAATGCGAACCGTCCGCCGCAATCAGCGTCGCTTGCCAATCACCTTTGCCGATACCGAAGGTTTCCACCGGCGTCCAGCAACCCATCGCCAGCACCTCGGCCAGGTACTGATCGTGCGCGTTGACGATCAGCCTGCCGTTGCCCGGCACGGTGCGCACCAGATGGTGGAACTGGCGCTGGATCGCGGCGACGTCCGGAAAGATGTCCGCGTGGTCGTATTCGAGATTGTTGAGGATGGCGATGCGCGGACGGTAGTGCACGAACTTGGAGCGCTTGTCGAAGAACGCGCTGTCGTATTCGTCGGCCTCGATCACGAAATGCCGGCCCTGCCCCAGCCGCGCGGAAATACCGAAATTGCCCGGCACGCCGCCGATCAGGAAACCCGGCGCCAAGCCGGCGCTGTCGAGCAGATGAGCGAGCAGGCTGGTGGTGGTGGTCTTGCCGTGCGTACCGGCCACCGCCAGCACTTCGCGTTCGACCAGCAGGCGCTCGCCCAGCCATTGCGGGCCGGAGACGTAGCGCAAGCGCTGGTCGAGCATGTATTCGACCGCCGGGTTGCCGCGCGTCATCGCGTTGCCGACGATGACCAGATCCGGCGCGGGCTGCAGGTAGTCCGCCTTGTAGCCTTGCATCAGTTCGATGCCGAGCGCTTCGAGCTGGGTGCTCATCGGCGGGTAGACGTTGGCGTCGGAACCTTCCACCGTTTCGCCGAGTTCACGCGCGAGAGCGGCGACGCCGCCCATGAAGGTGCCGCAGATGCCGAGGATGTGCAGACGCATGCCGTGTAATCGTGTCTAGGCTGGATGGGCTCCCTCTCGCGGAGGGGAGAGGGAGAAAGCCGACGCCAACTCAGCCGTGCGCGGCCGCCTTCTCATTGGCCAGCGCACGCTTCACGCGCGCCGTGACCTCGTCCAGCTCGCCCACGCCGTCCACCACCTGCAGCTTGCCGCGGCGCGCATAGAAATCGGCCACCGGCGCGGTCTGTTCGGCGTAGACCTTCAGGCGATCGCGCACCACCACCGGGTCGTCGTCCTTGCGGTGTTCGGCGGCGAAGCGGATTTCGCAGCGCTTGATGATCACTTCGCTGGGCACGTCCAGCTTCACCACGGCATCCAGCGGCTGGCCGATCTTGGTGAGCAGGTGATCGAGCGCATCGGCCTGCGCGAGGTTGCGCGGGTAGCCGTCGAGGATGAAACCGGGACGCGTATCGGGTTCGGCCAGACGCTCTTCGAGCATGCCGAGCAGGAGATCGTCGGAGACCAGTTGGCCGGCGTCCATCACGGCCTTGGCTTTCATGCCCAGCGCAGTGCCCGCTTTCACCGCGGCGCGCAGCATGTCGCCGGTGGAAATGTGCGGCACGCCGAGATCGGCCTTCAGCCGGGCTGCCTGGGTACCCTTGCCCGAGCCGGGCGCGCCAAGGAGGACAAGTCGCATAGAACTCCACAGATCCTTGCGTTCTGCCGCACACTGCGGCAGTTACCAAGGATTCCTTAGATGAATGCCGGTCAAGGTAGCGTCTGCGGGGGGTGGCGTCAAACGACGCACGTCTCGTATTCACGCCAAGTGGCTGATAAATATGTGATCTCGGGGCTGCTCTTATCCATTCTGCGTAGGCCCGAAGGGTGATGACCGGAAAGCCTGCAGCCTGCGCCGCGCAACACGCCCTGCGGGCTTTCTGGGCATCATGCCGCCTGCGCAGAATGGATAAGAACATCTCATCGCCATCGAATTGTCATATGCCTAGGGAGCGCCACATGAAGTCCAAAGCCCGTGCTGCCAGCGGTCGCCTGTTGTACGCCCAATCCGGCGGTGTCACCGCCGTGATCAATGCCACCGCCGCCGGTGTGATCCAGACGGCCCGCGCCCATCGCGTTCCGGTGTACGCGGCGCGCAACGGCATCCTGGGCGCGCTGCGTGAGGAACTGATCGACACCACCAAGGAATCGGCTTCCGCCATCGCGGCGCTCAGGCATACGCCGGGCGGCGCCTTCGGTTCGTGCCGGTACAAGCTGAAATCGCTGGACGCCAACCGCGCCGAGTACGAACGGCTGATCGAGGTGCTGCGCGCGCATGACATCCGCTGGTTCCTCTACAACGGCGGCAACGATTCGGCCGACACCGCGCTGAAGATTTCCCAGATCGGCAAGGCGATGGAGTACGACATCCGCTGCATCGGCGTGCCCAAGACGGTCGACAACGACCTGATGATCACCGACTGTTGCCCGGGCTTCGGCTCGGTGGCCAAGTACACCGCGGTTTCCACGCTGGAGGCGAGCCTGGACGTCGCCTCGATGGCCGACACCTCCACCAAGGTGTTCATCCTGGAAGTGATGGGGCGTCATGCGGGCTGGATCGCCGCGGCATCCGGCCTGGCCGGCGAAGGGCCGGACGCGGCGCCGCACATCATCCTGTTTCCGGAGCGCGTGTTCGACCCGGCCGCCTTCCTCGACAAGGTGAAGGCCACGGTGGAACGCGTGGGCTGGTGCACAGTGGTGGCATCCGAAGGCATCCGCGGCGCCGATGGCCAATTCCTCTCGGCCGGTTCCACCGATTCCTTCGGCCACGCCCAGCTCGGCGGCGTGGCGCCGGTGCTGGCCGCGCTGGTGAAGGAGAAGCTTGGCTACAAGTACCACTGGGCGCTGCCCGATTACCTGCAGCGTTCCGCGCGCCACATGGCTTCCAAGACCGATGCCGACCAGGCCTTCGCCGTCGGCAAGGCCGCGGTGGATTACGCGCTGGCCGGCATGAATGCAGTGATGCCGGTGATCGTGCGCACGTCCGATGCGCCGTATCGCTGGAAGATCGAGTCGGCGCCGCTGGAGAAGATCGCCAATCACGAGAAGAAAATGCCGGCGAGCTTCATCACGCGCGACGGCTTCGGCATCACGCCGGCCGCGCGGCGTTATCTCTCGCCGCTGATCCGCGGCGAGGCGCCGCTGCCGTATGGGCGCGAGGGCTTGCCGAAGTACGTGCAGTTGAAGAATGTGGCGGTGGCGAAGAAGTTGGCGGAATTTGCGCGCTGAGTTGCTGCGCAGCTCCCTCCCCTGCATGGCAGGGGAGGGTCGGGGTGGGGTTGCACGCGCTTGCCGCAGCGTTTGAATTCATCGCCAGATGGCTTCACCCCACCCCAGCCCTCCCCTACTGCACGCAGAGGAGGGAGCTGTTTTTCGTGTCGATCTGCATTACCGCAAGCCATCGGGCTGCCGCGCCGCACAACGTTTCATCACACAAGCTCTGCCTATACTCGACTCGACCGTTCCATCCTGGACGGCCGACACCACTGATGGGGAGGCACCGATGCTGCAGCAGTATGGCTTGTGGATCGCGTTGGCTTGCGCGGTCGTGGCGATTTTGTACGGGGCGTTTTCCGTGCGTTGGATCCTGGCCAAATCACCAGGCAACGCGCGGATGCAGGAAATCGCCGCGGCTATCCAGGAAGGCGCGCGCGCCTACCTCAACCGCCAGTACCGAACGATCGCGCTCGTGGGCGTGGTGCTGCTGGTGATCATCGGGTTCGCCCTGGACTGGGGCACGGCGATCGGTTTTGCGATCGGCGCGGTGCTGTCCGGCGCCACCGGCTACATCGGCATGAATGTTTCGGTACGCGCCAATGTGCGCACGGCCGAAGCGGCACGCGGCGGTCTCGCTGCCGCGCTGAACGTGGCGTTCCGCGGCGGCGCCATCACCGGCATGCTGGTGGTGGGACTGGCCTTGCTCGGCGTGGCCGGCTATTTCGCGGTGCTCACGCACATGGGCTACGACAACGGCCGCGCGTTGCATGCCATGGTGGGGCTCGCATTCGGTTCCTCGCTGATCTCGATCTTCGCGCGCCTGGGCGGCGGCATCTTCACCAAGGGCGCCGACGTGGGTGCGGACCTGGTCGGCAAGGTGGAAGCGGGCATTCCGGAAGACGATCCGCGCAATCCGGCGGTGATCGCCGACAACGTGGGCGACAACGTCGGCGACTGCGCCGGCATGGCCGCCGACCTGTTCGAAACCTACGCGGTGACGCTGATCGCCAGCATGCTGCTCGGCGGTGTCGTGGGCGAGCAGGCGGGCGTGAATGCGGTGCTGTATCCGCTGCTGCTGGGCGGCGCCTCGATCATCGCTTCGGTGATCGGCACCTTCTTCGTGCGCGCACGCGGCGGCGCGAAGATCATGAGCGCCCTGTACATGGGCGTGATGGTGTCCGCCGTGCTGGCGGCGATCGCGTTCTGGCCGATCACCAAGGCATTGATGGCCGACGCCACGCTGGGCGTCACGCGCCTGTACGGCAGCGCCCTGATCGGCCTGGTGCTGACTGGTGTGATCGTGGTGATCACCGAGTACTACACCGCCACCGAATACGCGCCGGTGCGGCATGTGGCGAAATCGTCCACCACCGGTCACGCCACCAACATCATCGCGGGCCTGGGCGTGTCGATGAAGTCGACCACGTTGCCGGTGCTGGCGGTGTGCGCGGCGATCTGGGGCGCCTACGCGCTGGCAGGCCTGTACGGCATCGCCGTGGCCGCCACCGCGATGTTGTCGATGACCGGCATGGTGGTGGCGCTCGACGCCTACGGCCCGATCACCGACAACGCCGGCGGCATCGCCGAGATGGCCGATCTACCGCCGGATGTGCGCGGCGTGACCGATCCGCTCGACGCGGTCGGCAACACCACCAAGGCCGTCACCAAGGGTTATGCGATCGGTTCGGCCGGCCTGGCCGCGTTGGTGCTGTTCGCCGACTACACGCATCGCCTCTCGCTAGATCATGCGGGGACGGTGTTCGCCTTCGACCTGTCCGACCATCGCGTGATCGTCGGCCTCCTGATCGGCGGCCTGATTCCCTACCTGTTCGGCGCGATGGCAATGGAAGCGGTCGGCCGCGCTGCCGGTGCGGTGGTGGAAGAAGTGCGTCGCCAGTTCCGCGAAATCAGCGGCATCATGGAAGGCACCACCAAGCCGGATTATTCGCGCGCGGTGGACATGCTGACCAAGTCGGCCATCAACGAGATGCTGATTCCCTCGTTGCTGCCGGTACTGGTGCCGATCATCGTCGGCTTCGCGCTCGGGCCCATCGCGTTGGGCGGCCTGCTGATCGGCACCATCGTCACCGGTTTGTTCGTCGCCATTTCGATGACTACCGGCGGCGGCGCGTGGGACAACGCGAAGAAATACATCGAGGACGGCAACTTCGGCGGCAAGGGTTCGGATGCGCACAAGGCTGCGGTGACCGGCGATACCGTGGGCGATCCGTACAAGGACACTGCCGGGCCGGCGGTCAATCCGCTGATCAAGATCATCAATATCGTGGCGCTGTTGTTGATTCCGTTGCTGTAAAACTCTGGCCTCACGCTCGTCGCCCCGGCGAACGCCGGGGCCCAGCGTCTTGGTCTCCACGCGAAGTCGCTGGGTCCCGGCCTTCGCCGGGGCGACGAGCGTGAGGTTTCTTCGCAAGAAAAATTAGCGATCACTCGGTACAGCCAGAAACGCAGCGCTGATTCCCGTTGTCGCATCCATCGCCTGCCCGGCGATCTCCCCCGCGTCATTGATGTCATTGGCAAACACCAGTTGATCGGCATAGCCGTGCGTCACCTGCGTATTGAGATCGACGATGCCGCCGTTGCGCCACAGCACCGCACGACATCCACTGGCGCCGCAGGATTCGCCCACGATCACACCTTGGTCGTTGATGCCCAGCGCTTCGCTGATGCTGTCGCCCGGGAGCGTGCCCAGGTCGCGCATGCCGGCAGCGGCCGTCCATACGAACGCATGCGCGTGGAAACTTCCGGCGCTTTTGCCGCCCGGCACATTCGCAAAGCCCACCACCACGCCGAACTCGTTGATGGCCATGGGCGTATTCCATGCCACTCCACCGAGATTACCCAGATCGATCGCGTGATGGCCTTGCCACAACACCGCATGGATCGCCGAGTAACGTCCGACCGCCTGATCGCACACACCGGAAATGCCGACGATCTGGCCGCGATCGTTGACCGCTGTCGCCGCACCGGCCGTGTCGTTGCCGATCAAGGGCAGCGTCTGGATATCGCCATCATCCGGTCCCCATACCACCGGCTTGAACTGCAGCACCTGCCTGGATGCCGGATCACAGGTGGGATCGTGCACGGTGTTTTCCGCCCAGCCCACGATCTGCCCGAGATTGTTCGCGCCGGCGGCGAAACCGTTGTTGCCGCCCAGCGTCGGCAGGGCATGCATGTGTCCCCAGCGCCAGACGAAGCCGCGGCAGGTATGGCCGGTGACGACGGGAAAGAATGCCGAGCAACTCCAGTTTTCGCCCAGCGGATCGAGCTGCGCGGTTTCGGCGATGCCCACCAGCACGCCGTAGTCGTTTTTCACCGGCCAGGTGATGGCGCTGTTGGCGCCGCCCAGCGTGCCCAGATCGAGCGGCGCACCGTTCAGCCAGAGCGCCGCATGCATGCTCTGGTCGCCGGGAAGATTGGCGTAGCCGCCGACCAGGCCAAGCCGATTGATACTGATGCCCGCGCTGGAGGTACCGCCCAGCGAGCCGAGATTGCGCACCTGATAGCCGCCGGCCATCGCCGCCGACGCCGTCATCACGCACCAAGCCGCCACCAACACGCTCGTATTACGACGCATGGGATGCTCCTTCTTTTCACGTTGCAGGGCCGAATCACCCGTGGGGACGAACGACCCAAGCGTGGCCGTTGCGGCGATCGGCTGAAAGCGCCACTTTTGCGATGCCGGCTAGTCCGGTCCGCGCTGATGCTGGCCGGTCCGCTCCGCGCTATAGTCCCGCCATGCGCCGCTGGGGACTGACCATTGCGCTCGATCCGCACCGCGAACTGCCGATCTTTCTGCAGCTCGCGCAGGCGATCGCCGACGCCATCCGGCGTGGCCGGCTCAAACCCGGCGAAGCGCTGCCCGGCACGCGCGAACTCGCCGAACAGCTTGGCCTGAATCGCAACACCGTCGTCGCCGCTTACGAGGAACTTGCCGCGGAGGGCCTGGTGCATACGCGTGTCGGTGGCGGCACGTTCGTGGCACCATTGCCGCCCTCACCAACGCATGCGGCTCCAGCAGCGGACGACGCACCGACGTTCGCACTCGCCGAACGCATGCATGCCGCTCCTGCCGTGCAAATGCCCCCACCGGGCAGCTTGATGATCGCTCACGGCCTGCCGGACACGCGCCTGTTTCCCGCCGAAGCGCTTACCCGCGCATTCCGCCGCGCGATCGTGCAGCGCGGCCGTTCGTTGATCGGCTATGCGGAGCCTTGCGGCCATCCGCGCCTGCGCGAGGAACTGGCGAAGATGCTGCGCAGCACGCGCGCGTTGCCCGCCACGGCGAATGGTTTGATGGTGACGCGCAGCCTCGAGCAGGGCATCGACCTGGTTGCGCGCATGCTGCTCAAGGCCGGCGACGTGGTAGCGGTGGAAAGCTTCGGCTATCCGCCCGCCTGGAGCGTGCTTCGATTGGCCGGCGCGCGATTGATGCCGGTGCCGGTGGATGACGAGGGCATGGATATCGGCGCGCTCGAAGACGCACTGACGCACCAATCCATCCGTGCCGTGTTTCTTACGCCGCATCATCAGTTTCCAACCGCGTGCGTGATGTCGACCGCGCGTCGCGAGCGGCTGGCGGCGCTGGCGACGCGGCATCATTTCGCCATCATCGAAGACGACTACGACCACGAATTCCATTATGCCGGCAAACCGATCCTGCCGATCGCCGCGGGAACGGGCCGCAGCAACGTGATCTATATCGGCTCGCTGTCCAACCTGCTTGCGCCGGGCATCAGTACCGGCTTCATCCATGCGCCGCCGGCGGTGTTCGGCCATCTTGCAGGCTTGCGCGCGGCCAGCGATCCACGCACCGACGTGGCGATGGAATGCGCCATTGCGGAATTGTTCGAAGATGGCGAATGGCTGCGCCATATGCGCCGCATGCGACGCACTTACGCCGCGCGACGTGATGTGCTCGCCAATGCATTGCAGCGGCATCTGGGCGGCGCCGTGCAGTTTCGTGTTCCCGACGGCGGCCTGGGCTTGTGGGCGCGCGTGGACGAGGCTGTCGATATCGATCGCTGGAGCGCAGAAGGCGAACGCGAGGGCGTGCAGTTCTTCGGCGCCAGGCGCTACGATTTCCATCAGCGCGAACAGCCGTATCTGCGCCTGGGTTTCAGCTATCTGGACGACATTGAACTGGAAGAGGCGGTGCGGCGCATGGCCCGCGCCCTGGCGCGAGCGGCGAGGCAACGGCCGCTCAAGACAGCTCGAACGACCGCGCCCGGTTCGATCGAATACGCCACCGGCCCCACCGCACAAACCTGACTTTCCCCACTGGCGTTTTCGCCATGAACATGCATGCTGGTGGCTTCGCGCGAGGGCTCGCCTTGCGCCTCACCACGGAGCGCAAGCATGCGCGTGAAGGCACCGATACAACTGGTTCTGGCATTGGCCGTCATAATGGGCGGCATGACCCAAGCCCATGACACCCTGCCCCCCGGCGCGACCGCAAACGTCGACGACCCGTACCTCTGGCTGGAAGACATCCACGGCGCACGCGCGATGGATTGGGTGAACGCGCAGAACGCCATCACCGAAAAACAGTACGCCGCCAGCCCCGAATTCACCCGCACGCGCGACCGCATCCTGGAAGTGCTCGATTCGGACGCACGCATCCCCTACGTCGAGCGCCGCGGCGACTACCTCTACAACTTCTGGCAGGACAAGGCCCATCCGCGCGGGCTCTGGCGCCGCACCACGCTGGAGGAATACCGCAAGGCCGAACCCAAGTGGGACGTGCTGCTGGATATCGATGCGCTCAACCAGGCCGAAGGCAAGCGCTGGGTGTTCAAGGGCAGCGACTGCCTGAAACCCGATTACCAGCGCTGCCTGCTGAACCTCTCGCCCGATGGCGGCGACGCGGTGGAAGTGCGCGAATTCGATATTCCGAGCAAGTCCTTCGTCAAGGACGGCTTCGTGGTGCCAGTGGCCAAGACGCAAGTCGGCTGGATCGACGAAAACCATATCTACGTCGGCACCGATTTCGGTCCGGGCTCGATGACCACGTCCAGCTATCCGCGCATCGCCAAGGTGTGGACACGCGGCACGCCGCTCAGCGCCGCCAGCACCGTGTACGAAGGCAAGGCGGATGACCTTACGGCGAGCGCATCTCACGATCGCACGCCGGGCTTCGAACGCGACTTCGTCTCCGTCGCGCACGATTTCTTCCATAGCGACATGTACCAGCTCAAGGACGGCAAGCTGATCCATCTGGACGTTCCGGCCGATGCCGCGAACGTGGATGCGCATCGCCAATGGCTGCTGGTGCAGCTGCGCAATGCGTGGACGGTGGGTGGCGCCACATATCCGTCCGGTGCGCTGATCGCCATCAAATATGACGACTTCCTTGCCGGCAAGCGCAAGTTCACCACCTTGTTCGCGCCGGACGAACACACGGCGCTGTGCAGCTATGCGTGGACGCGGCATCACTTGATCCTCGACGTGATGCAGGATGTGAAGAGCCGCCTCGACGTGCTCACGCCGAAGGACGACGGCGACTGGACGCGCGAGGACATGCCCGGCGCGCCGACGTTCAGCACCGTCTCCGTAATCGATACCGATCCGGACCACAGCGACGAATACTGGCTGGGCGTGGCCGGTTTCCTTTCGCCATCCTCCCTGCAGCGCGGCGTGCTGGGCGAAGGCAAGGCACAGCTGATCAAGCAGAGTCCGGCGTTCTTCGATGCGTCGAAGTTCGAAGTGAGCCAGCACTTCGTCACCTCCAAGGACGGCACGCAGGTGCCGTATTTCCAGATCGCGCCGAAGAACCTGAAACTGGACGGCAGCCATCGCACCCTGCTGTATGGCTATGGCGGTTTTGAAATATCCCTGCAGCCGCTTTACAGCGGCAGCATCGGCCGCGCCTGGCTGGAACGCGGCGGCGTGTACGTCATCGCCAATATCCGCGGCGGCGGCGAATACGGTCCGCGTTGGCATCAGGCCGCATTGCAGGCCAATCGCTTGCGCGCGTACGAGGATTTCGCGGCCGTGGCCAGCGACTTGATCAAGCGCGGCGTCACCTCGCCCAGGCACCTGGGCGCCGAAGGCGGCAGCAACGGCGGCCTGTTGATGGGCAACATGCTCACGCTGTATCCGCAACTGTTCGGCGCGATCGCCTGCGAAGTGCCGCTGCTGGACATGAAGCGCTACGTGCATCTTTCCGCCGGCACGTCGTGGATCGCCGAATACGGCAATCCGGACGATCCCAAGCAGTGGGCATTCATCAAGACGTTCTCGCCCTACCAGAACGTAAAGCCCGATACGGCCTATCCCGCCGTGCTGTTCTACACCACCACCAGCGACGACCGCGTCGGTCCGGTGCAGGCGCGCAAGATGGCGGCGAAGATGCAGGGCATGGGCTACAAGAACGTGTGGTTCTACGAAAATACCGAAGGCGGCCACGGCGCCGGCGCCGACAACAAGCAGTCGGCGCATATGCATGCCCTGGCCTATGAGTTCCTGTGGGACCGCTTGAAGTAACGCATCGCCATGCCCTCTTCCGGCTGGGAGAGGGCATGGCGAGCAGCACGAGTCAAGGCATGAAATCGCAGCTTCCGATACGTCCCGAACTCCGCGAATGGATTTTGAGCACCACGCGCGACGGCCACAGCATCGACACGGTGCTCAAGATGATGCAGGAAACCGGCTACGACCCGCGCCAGAGCCGCAGCATCGTCGCCACCGTGCTGAACATGCCCATTTCGGCGCTGGAAGCGCACACCCAGCCGGCCAGAACACAGGGCCGGCGCACGCGGCATCCGGAAGCGCCGCAGGTCGTGGTGGGCGAGCGCACCATCCACGTGGGCTTGAGCATGGAATCGCCGGCGCTGCGCATACTCAACGATTTTCTTTCCGCCGACGAATGCGCGGCGCTGATCGAACAGGCCAGGCCGCGCCTGCAGCGCGCCAAGACGGTCGACAGCGCGGGCAGGCAGCAGCTCGATGCGCGCCGCACCAGCGAAGGCATGTTCTTCACGATCGGCGAAACGCTGTTGATCAAAGCGATCGAACAGCGCATCAGCACCATGCTCGGCATGCCGGCCGATCACGGCGAGGGATTGCAGGTGCTGCATTACCTGCCCGGCCAGCAATACGAACCGCACTACGACTGGTTCAATCCGGAGCAACCCGGTTTCGCCGCCATCACCGCCAAAGGCGGCCAGCGCATCGCCAGCCTGGTGATGTACCTCAATACGCCGGAAGCCGGCGGCGGCACGGCGTTTCCGGAAGTGGGCGTGACGGTGACGGCGCTGCGTGGTTCGGCCGTCTATTTCGCCTACGACACCGGCGACATGGCGTCGCTGCATGCGGGGTTGCCGGTGCAGAAGGGCGAAAAGTGGATCGCGACGAAATGGTTGCGGGAGCGGCCGTTTCAAAAGGCGTCACGCTGAAGGAATCTCCCGCAGGTTGAGAGCGAAATCGTTGGATTGCCGCCGAATCAAGGTCCGGGGTAACCCAACCTGCGGGAAGCGCGTCGTGCGCTCAGTGCGATGGCTACACCGATGATCAGGTGCGCCACGATGCTGCTGATGACCCAGCTCATGACCACCGGCGGCTTCGGCACCGCGGACAACGGCAGCACGATCAGGTTCATCACGATAAAGAGCGCCGCACCATAGAGCGTGCCGCACAACCAAGGACGCTGGATAAGCGCAGCAACGCGCTTGGCGGCGGCGTAATACACGCCCACCATCGCCGCCATGATTCCGTAGTACAGCAGCACACCCAGGCCTACGGTGTTGCCGCCACCGAGAAACGCGCGCTTGCCCAGCAGGCCTGAAGCGATGTTCTGCGCGATGCGCGACGGCGGCACGCCGAACAGCGAGTGCCAATAGGTGCAGGCGAACAGCAGGTCCGCCGTGCCCAGCAGCAAGGTCACGACGGCCACGGAAACCGCCAACTGATGGCTGCGCACGTCGTGTGGCGCGCCGGAATCAACAGGTACGGACATGATGTTTACTCGATAAGGAAAGGTCCCGCGAAGCAGCGGTGGGGACGCTGCTTCGCGGGGGTGCGAGGGAGACACCGTCGCCGCCGGGTTCGCCCGCCTGGGGAGGGCTGGACGAAAGGTTTCGCTATCTGCCCTGCGACCCAAATGAGACTAGGCAGGTCGGCACATTCCCTCCATAGCCAATTGCCCGTATTTTCTTAGAGCCATTGGGAGGGCACCGGGTGTATCTAGAACTCGACGGCCGTGGGCCGCTCTACGATCAGCTGACGCGTGCGTTGAAGGCATCCATACTCGACGGCCGCATTGCGGCCGGCACGCAATTGCCGCCTACCCGCGAACTGGCGCAGGAACTGGAGATTTCACGCACCACAGTGCTGGCCGCCTACGAACAGCTGCGCGCCGAAGGGTTTATCGACGGACGGGTCGGATCGGGCAGTTTCGTCAGCCAGCTGCAAACCAGGCCATCGGTGCATTCGACCCGCGGCCCGATCGACGCGCCTTCACGCTATGCGCAACGGGCACGCGCCGCGTGCAACTGGGAGATCCCGCGCCTGCATCGCGGGCTGCGCTACAACCTGGAATACGGCTATCCGATGATCAACCCCGCGCTGCATAACGCGTGGGGCCGCGAACTAGCCCGCGCGGCGGCGTATACGCGCCTCAACGCGATCGAAGCGGCCGGGCTGGGCGTGCTGCGCAAGCAGACGTGCGACTACCTGGCGCGCCGGCGCGGCATACAGGCGCAGCCCGAAGACATCTTGATCGTCAGCGGCACGCAGCAGGCGATCAATCTCGTCGCGCGTGTGCTGGTCAACGAAGGCGATCCGGTGGTGCTGGAGGAGCCGCATTATTTCCTGGCGCATCAGGCGCTGATCGCGCACGGCGCCGAACTGGTCGCGGTGCGCACGGACGAGCACGGCTTGGTGTGCGACGAACTGCCCGCGCAAGCGCCGCGCCTGATCTACGTCACGCCCTCGCATCATTTTCCTTCCGGCGCCGTGCTCTCCATGCAGCGGCGCCTCGACCTGCTGCATTACGCCGAACGGCAGCAATGCTGGGTCCTGGAAGACGACTACGACGGCGAATTCCGCTACGACGCGCATCCGCTGGCGGCCTTGCGCTCGCTCGACGAGCAGGATCGCGTGATCTATGTGGGCACCTTCTCCAAGGTAATGTTCGGCGGCCTGCGCCTGGCCTACATGGTGATGCCGGCGGCGCTGCGCGCGGATCTGATCAACGCCAAATACCTGGGCGACATGGCCTGCCCGGTGATCGAACAGGCCGCCCTGGCGCGCTTCATGGAAGACGGTGGCTTCGAGCGGCATCTGCGCGCGTCGCGCAAGGAGCTCAAGGCCCGCCGCGAGGCCTTGATCGCCGGGCTGAAAGAACATGCGCGCGAGCGTGTCCAGATCGTCGACACACCGGCCGGCATGCATCTTCTGGTGTGGCTGCGCGACTACGATGCGGCGCGGCGCGAAGCCTTGGTCGCGTATGCGCACGACCATGGCCTGGGCCTGCATCCGGTCAGCCCGCTGTATCTCCATGCGCCGGAACGGCAAGGCCTGTTGCTGGGCTATTGCAGCCTGTCCGTCAATGAGTTGCGCGAGGCGACGCGGCTGTTCGGACAGTGCCTGGATCATATGGAAGCGGCCTGAAACATGGCGATCCGGCGCGCTCCGGCAACCAAAAGTCATGAGCCCGCGTGGTGCGCCGCGGCAAGCTTTGCCTTATGCTGAGCGGCTTTCCCCGCTTTGGCTGAGAAGTAAGGAGTGCCCCATGGGCCTGGATATGGTTAGCGCCGGCCGCGACGTGCCGAACGAGATCAACGTCGTCATCGAGATCCCCAAGGACGCCGAACCCGTCAAGTATGAAGTGGACAAGGAAAGCGGCGCGATTTTCGTCGATCGCATCCTCTCCACCCCGATGCGCTATCCGTGCAATTACGGCTATGTACCGGGCACCCTGGGTGGTGACGGCGACCCGCTGGACGCGCTGGTGATCCTGCCGCTGCCGCTGGTGCCGGGCTCGGTGATCCGCTGCCATCCGGTCGGCATGCTGAAGATGACCGACGAAGCCGGCTCCGACGAAAAGCTGGTGGTGATCCCGTCCAAGAAGATCTTTCCCGGCTACGCGCACATCGAGGACATCCAGGGCGTGTCCGGCCACTGGTTGGAACGCATCGGCCACTTCTTCGAGCACTACAAGGATCTGGAGAAGGGCAAGTGGGTGAAGGTCGAGGGTTGGGTCGGCGCCGCCGAAGCCAAGGCCGAGATCATTGCCGGCGTGCAGCGCAGCAAGGGCAAGGCCTGATTGCAGGCTCCCCCTCTCCCCTTCGGGGAGAGGGTCTGGGTGAGG
>Ga0209026_1000529_pt1 | contig 26533 bp, 26 predicted proteins | sample AraplaCL_Col_mCL_FD_184262 | JGI IMG/M metagenome (GOLD analysis project Ga0209026, IMG submission 184262) | Arabidopsis root microbial communities from the University of North Carolina, USA - plate scrape CL_Col_mCL (SPAdes) (version 2) | ecosystem: Host-associated > Plants > Roots >... | reverse complement strand
GGGACATGAAGTCGAGCTTTCACGGATTGCGGACGCGGGCGGCGGGAGCCCTCGCGGGCGCGGCGACGGCGTTCTGGGGCGCGGCGGCCATGGCCGCCGACAAGTTCGGCCAGCCGACCGACGGCGCGATCGACCTGCAGCCCGGCGTGACGCCGCTGCGCGAAGACGCCATCTGGTTCCACAACATCATCCTGCTGCCGATCATCACGGCCATCACGCTGTTCGTGCTGGCGCTGCTGATCTGGATCGTGGTCCGCTACAACAAGCGCGCCAATCCGGTCCCGGCGAAGTTCACCCACAACACCGCGATCGAGGTCGCCTGGACGCTGATCCCCGTCCTGATCCTCGTCTTCATCGCGATCTTCTCGTTCCGGCTGCTGTTCGCCTACAACGACATGCCCAAGCCGGACCTGACCATCAAGGCGACCGGCTATCAGTGGTACTGGGGCTATGAGTACCCCGACCAGAAGATCGGCGAATTCGTCTCGAACGTCCTTCCGGAAGACCAGGCCAAGGCCAAGGGCGAGCCCTATAAGCTGGCCGTGACCGAGCCGCTGTACGTGCCGGTGAACAAGGTGGTCCGTGTCCAGGTGACCGGCGCCGACGTGATCCACGCCTTCGCGGTGCCGTCGTTCGGCATCATCACCGACGCCATCCCCGGCCGCCTGAACGAGACCTGGTTCAAGGCCGACCGCCTGGGCACCTACTACGGCAACTGCCGCGAGCTGTGCGGCATCGACCACGCCTTCATGCCCATCGAGGTCCGCGTGGTTACGCAAGAGCAGTTCGACGCCTGGGTCGCCAGCAAGGGCGGCTCCAAGCCCGGCGCTGCGCCGGCCGCGCCCGCCGCTGCGGCTCCGGCCGCTGCGGACGCCGCCGCCGCCGGCACGCCCGCGGCCGCTGCTGCGCCGGTGAACCCGGCCTCTCCGCCTCCCGCGACGCCCGAGCCCAAGGCTCCGGCCGCCGCCACCACGCCGGCGCCCGCGCCGGCCGCGAAATAAGCTCAGGACCGCGTAAGATGGCTGAAGCCGCGCACGATCATCACGACGACCACGGGGAACACATCCCCGGGTTCTTCACCCGCTGGTTCTTCTCCACGAACCACAAGGACATCGGCACGCTGTACATCATCTTCGCCATCATGGCGGGGATCGTGGGCGGCGCACTGTCGGGCCTGATCCGCCTCGAACTGGCGGAGCCGGGCATCCAGCTGTTCACGCAGGGGTCCTGGCTGGCCAAGACCGGCCTCGTGGAAGCCTCCAAGCACGGCTACAACGCCGTGGTCACCGCCCACGCCCTGGTCATGATCTTCTTCATGGTCATGCCGGCGATGATCGGCGGGTTCGGCAACTGGTTCGTGCCGCTGATGATCGGCGCGCCGGACATGGCCTTCCCGCGGATGAACAACATCTCGTTCTGGCTGCTGGTGGCCGCCTGGGTGCTGCTGATCACGTCGATGTTCGTCGACGGCGGCCCGGGCCGCGGCTTCGGCGGCGGCTGGACGATCTATCCGCCGCTTTCGACCTCGGGCCACACCGGCCCGGCCATGGACCTGGCGATCCTGTCGCTCCACCTGGCCGGCGCCAGCTCGATCCTGGGCTCGATCAACTTCATCACCACGATCTTCAACATGCGCGCGCCGGGCATGACCCTGCACCGCATGCCGCTGTTCGTGTGGTCGGTGCTGGTGACGGTGTTCCTGCTGCTGCTCTCGCTGCCCGTGCTGGCCGGCGCGATCACCATGCTGCTGACCGACCGTAACTTCCACACCCACTTCTTCGACGCCGCCGGCGGCGGCGACCCGGTGATGTTCCAGCACCTGTTCTGGTTCTTCGGTCACCCGGAAGTGTACATCCTGATCCTGCCCGGGTTCGGCATCATCTCGCACATCGTCTCGACCTTCTCGAAGAAGCCGGTCTTCGGCTACCTCGCGATGGCCTACGCCATGGTCGCCATCGGCTTCATCGGCTTCGTCGTGTGGGCCCACCACATGTACACCGTCGGCATGGGCATCGAGCTGCGCGCCTACTTCGTCGCGGCCACCATGGTCATCGCGGTTCCGACCGGGGTGAAGGTGTTCTCGTGGATCGCCACGATGTGGGGCGGCTCCATCGACTTCAAGACGCCGATGCTCTGGGCCGTCGGCTTCATCTTCCTGTTCACGGTCGGTGGGGTGACGGGCGTCGTCCTGTCCAACGCCGGCATCGACTACAGCCTGCACGACACCTACTACGTGGTGGCGCACTTCCACTACGTGCTGTCGCTGGGCGCGGTGTTCGCGATCTTCGCCGGCTTCTACTACTGGTTCGAGAAGATGTGGGGCGTGAAGTACAACGAGTTCCTGGGTGCGCTGCACTTCTGGATCACGTTCGTCGGCGTGAACCTGATCTTCTTCCCGCAGCACTTCCTGGGCCTCCAGGGCATGCCGCGCCGGTACGTCGACTATCCGGAAGGCTTCTCGTACTGGAACAAGATCTCGACCGACGGCTACCTGATCACCGTGGTCGGCGTGGGCGTGTTCATGCTGGTCCTGATCGAGGCCGCCGTCCGCCGCCGCAAGGCCGAGGCGAACCCCTGGGGCGAAGGCGCCACGACGCTGGAGTGGACCCTGTCCTCGCCGCCGCCGTTCCACCAGTTCAACGAGCTGCCGGTCGTGAAGCCCGACGTCCACTAGGGACAGGGCTCCACCCGATCTGAACGAGGCCGGTCGTCCCCTGGACGACCGGCCTTTTTCGTTGCGCGGACGCCGCGCTCCAGGTGCTTTTCGTCACATCCGTGACGACGGCCTTCGCCCCGGCGCCGATCTGCGCTAGAGAGCGCCACCCCGCATTCAGGTGTATCCTTGATGGCCATGGCTACGGCCCAATCCAATCCGCGCGCGGTCGCCCGCTGGCAGGACTTCCTCCAGCTCTTGAAGCCGCGCGTGATGTCGCTGGTGATCTTCACCGCGCTCACCGGCCTGGTCTGTGCGCCGGACCGCATCAACCCGATCCTGGCGGCCGTGGCGGTGCTGTGCATCGCGGTCGGCGCAGGCGCCTCGGCCTCGCTCAACATGTGGTACGACGCCGACATCGACGCCAAGATGCGCCGCACGCGCGGCCGTCCGGTCCCGGCGGGCAAGGTGCAGGGCGCCGACGCCCTGGCCCTGGGCGTGGTGCTGTCGCTGTTCTCGGTGATGCTGATGGGGATGGCGCTGAACTGGCTGGCCGCCGGCCTGCTGGCCTTCACCATCGTCTTCTACGCGGTGGTCTACACGATGTGGCTGAAGCGCTGGACGGCGCAGAACATCGTCATCGGCGGCCTGGCCGGCGCGCTGCCGCCGGTGATCGGCTGGGCCGCGGCCACGGGCGGCACGCCGCTGAACGCCTGGCTGTTGTGCGCCATCATCTTCATGTGGACCCCGCCGCACTTCTGGGCGCTGTCGCTCTACACCTCCGAGGACTACGCCAAGGCCGGCGTGCCGATGATGCCGGTGGTCAAGGGCGCCACCTCCACCCGCAAGCAGATCATGATCTACAGCCTGCTGCTCATCCCCGTTTGCGTGGCGCCCGCCTTCACGGGCCTGGGCGGCGCGGCCTATCTGGCGGTGTCGGGTCTGGGCGGGCTGGTGTTCCTGCTGTTGGCCTGGCGGCTCTACCGCAGCCATGCCGGTGAAGCGGCCGATCCGCGCAACGACGACGGCCTGTACGACGTGCGGGCCGGCGCGCGCGACGCCCGCAACCTGTTCGCCTTCTCGATCCTGTACCTGGCGCTGCTGTTCGCGACCCTGCTCGCCGAACACCTGATGGGCGCGCCCTCCCTGGAGCTGTTCCGATGAGCGATCCCGGCCGCGAGGACGAAGCCGCCGCCAAGGCCCGACGCGGCCGCAACATCGCCATCGCCCTGGGGCTCGTGGCGTTCGTGATCCTTGTCTATGTGGTCACCGTTGTGAGGATGGGCGGCAGTGTCGCAAACCGGCCTTTCTGAGCTCGAGCGCAAGCGGAACACCAAGGTCGCGGTCGTCTGCGCCTTCACGTTCTTCTTCATGATCGGCGCGGCCTTCGCCGCGGTGCCGATCTACCGGATGTTCTGCCAGGTCACGGGCTTTGACGGCGCGACGCGCCGGGCGACCGGGGAATCGGACACCGTGCTGGGCCGGACCCTGACGATCCGCTTCGACGCCAATGTGCGCGACCTGCCGTGGACCTTCACCGCTGACCAGACCTCGCAGGAGGCCAAGATCGGCGAGACCAAGATCGCCTTCTTCAAGGTCACCAACAATTCGAACAAGCCGGTCACGGGCCGGGCGCTGTTCAACGTGGTGCCGGAACAGGCGGGGCCGTATTTCCAGAAGCTGCAGTGCTTCTGCTTCTCGGATCAGACCATCGCGGCGGGCGCCACGGTCGACATGCCGGTGCTGTACTACATCGATCCGAAGTACGCCGACGACATCAACACCAAGGGCAAGCCCGAGGTGACGCTGAGCTACACCTTCTATCCGACGACGTCGAAGCAGGCGCAGGCTGCGCCGCCCAGTCCCCACAAGGGGAGCTGATCCTTTAAGCGGAAGGCCCAGGATGCGGCCTTTCCCCCTTGGCGAACCGTTCGCCCGAGGGCTATAGCGTCCGGCAAGTTTGACTGCGTGCGAGTCCGCTCCGCACGTGGGGGATATCTGAGGGGTTAGGACCGCAATGGCCGCTGGCGTGAAGCACGACTACCACCTGGTCAATCCGAGCCCGTGGCCGCTGGTCGGCTCGGCCGCCGCCACGGTGATGGCGATCGGTGGCGTGATGTGGATGAAGGGCCTGTTCGGCCAGCCGCAGCACACCTCCTGGCTGTTCTTCGCCGGCTTGGCCGGCGTGCTGTTCACGATGATCGGCTGGTGGACCGATGTGGTGAAGGAAGCCAACCAGGGCGACCACACCCCGGTCGTGTCGATCGGCCTGCGCTACGGCATGGTGCTGTTCATCGCCTCGGAGGTGATGTTCTTCGTCGCGTGGTTCTGGATCTTCTTCGAGATGGCCCTGTTCCACGGCAACCGGACGCATGCGCCGATCGAGGAAGTCGCCACCGCCTGGGCCAACTGGCCGCCCAAGGGCATCGAGACGGTCCCCGCCTTCCAGCTGCCGCTGGTCAACACCCTGATCCTGCTGCTGTCGGGCACCACGGTGACCTGGGCCCACCACGCGCTGCAGGTCGGCGACCGCAAGAGCGCCAAGCTGGGCCTGGTCCTGACCGTGCTGCTGGGCATCCTCTTCACCTGTGTGCAGGCCTACGAGTATCACCACATCCTCGAGCACAAGTACTTCTTCGGCGGCGAAGGCCAGGAGAACTCGGGCCTCTACGGTTCGTCCTTCTTCATGGCGACGGGCTTCCACGGCTTCCACGTGCTGATCGGCACCATCTTCCTGGCCGTCTGCCTGGCCCGCCTGATGGGCAAGGGCTTCTCGCCCAAGCAGCACTTCGGCTTCGAGGCGGCCGCCTGGTACTGGCACTTCGTCGACGTGGTGTGGCTGTTCCTGTTCGCCTTCATCTACGTGATCTTCGGGGCCGCTGGCGGCCACTAGGTCTGAGACTTGAGCAAGCCCAATCCGCTGCTGGCGGGCCTCTCCGGCCGCTGCCCCAATTGCGGAGAGGGCTTCCTCTTCGAAGGCTTCCTGAAGGTGGCGCCGTCCTGCGAGGCGTGCGGCTACGACTTCTCAAAGGCTGACTCGGGCGATGGCCCGGCGGTGTTCGTGATCCTGATCGCGGGCTTCGCCGTGGCCTTCGCGGCCGTCTTCACCGAGTTCACGATCCACCCGCCGATCTGGGTCCACCTGATCATCTGGCTGCCGGCTACCCTGATCATCTCGCTGGGGCTGATGCGACCGTTCAAGGGCGCGATGCTGGCGGCGCAGTTCATGAATCGGGCCTCCGAAGCACGCCATGACGACTGAACCCCGCCGCGGGGGCTTCCCGGTCGGGCTGACGGTCGCGGTCGGGATCGCCCTCCTCATCCTCATCGGCCTCGGGACCTGGCAGCTCCAGCGCCTGGCGTGGAAGGAGCATCTGCTCCAGCGCATCGCCGCCCTGCAGGCCGCGCCGGCCCAGGCGCTGGGCCCCGTGCTGGACCGCGCGGCCAAGGGCGAGGACGCCGACTTCACGCGGGTGAAGGTGATCTGCCCAGGCCTGGCCGCGGCGCCGTTCCTGGAACTCTACAGCGTGCGCGAGGGTGACGCCGGCTCGCGGCTGATCTCGGCCTGCCGGCTGGACGACGCGCGGAGCATCCTGGTGGACCGGGGCTTCGTGATCGACACGGTGTCGGCCCGCCCGCCGGTGGACGCCGCCTCGACGGCGCCGCTCGAGATCGTCGGCGTCCTGCGCAAGCCGGAGCCGGGCAACAGCTTCACCCCGCCCAACACGCCGCAGCGCTGGTACACCCGCGACGTCGTGGCCATGGCCGCCGCGCTGAAGGCGCCTCGTCCCGCCCCGCTGGTCCTGATGGCCGAGACGGCGACCAATCCGGACTGGAAGGCGCTGGTCCCCGCGCCGATCCCGGCGGACATCCCCAACCGGCACCTGGAATACGCCCTGACCTGGTACGGCCTTGCCGCTGCCCTGCTCGGCGTCTATGCCGCCATGCTCTTCAAACGCCGGACGAAATAGATGCGCTACGTCTCCACCCGCGGGCAGGCCGCCCATGTCGGCTTCACCGATGCGGTGCTGGGCGGACTGGCGCCCGACGGCGGCCTCTATGTGCCCGAAGCCTGGCCGACCTTCACGCCGGACGAGATCGCCGCGTTCGCCGGCATGCCCTACGCCCAGGTGGCGGCCGCCGTGCTGGGCAAGTTCGCGGGCGACGAGATCAGCGCCGCCGACATGCTGCGGATGTGCGAGGAGGCCTACGGGACCTTCAGCCACAAGGCCGTCGTGCCGATGGTGCAGATCGGGCCGCAGACCTTCATTGCCGAGCTGTTCCACGGTCCCAGCCTCGCCTTCAAGGACGTGGCGATGCAGATCCTGGCCCGGCTGTACGACCACATCCTGGGCCAGCAGGGCCGCAAGCAGACCATCCTGTGCGCCACCTCCGGCGACACCGGCGGCGCGGCCGTCGAGGCGTTCCGCGGCGCCAAGAATGTCGGCGTGGTGGTGATGTTCCCGGAAGGGCGGATCAGCGAGGTCCAGCGCCGGTTCATGACCACGGCCGAGGAAGCCAATGTCGCCTGCGTGGCGGTCAAGGGCACCTTCGACGACTGTCAGGCCATCCTGAAGGACGCCTTCCAGGACCAGGCCCTGCGCCAGTCGGTGGACCTGGCGGCGGTGAACTCGATCAACTTCGCCCGGATCGCGGCCCAGTCGGTCTACTACTTCACCACCGCCGCGGCCCTGGGCGCGCCGGGCCGCGAGGTGAACTTCGTGGTGCCGTCCGGAAACTTCGGCGACGCCTTCGCCGGCTATGTGGCCATGCGGATGGGTCTGCCGATCAAGCGGATCGTGGTCGCCACCAACGCCAACGACATCCTGGCGCGCGCCTTCGCCACCGGCCGCTATTCGCGCGGGACGGTGCAGGCGACCCTGTCGCCGGCGATGGATATCCAGTCGGCCTCGAACTTCGAGCGCCTCTATTTCGAGGGCGTGCAGCGTGAGGCGGTCGAGACCGCCCGGGCGTTCGAGGCCTTCGGCAAGACCGGCGCGATCGATATCCCGCCGGGCGCGCTCAGCGCCATGCAGGCCACCTTCACCGGCGTCGGCATCGGCGAGGACGAGACCCTGCGGGCCATCGTCTCGACCCTGAACGAGACGGGCGAACTGATCGATCCGCACACCGCCGTCGCGGTCGCGGCCCTTGGCCATGTGACGCTGGACGGGCCCGCCGTGGTGCTGTCGACCGCCCATGCCGCCAAGTTCCCCGAGGACGTGGCCAAGGCGTCGGGCGTCGAGCCCAGCCTGCCGCGCGGCGTGGCCAGCCTGGCCGGCCGCAAGGAGCGCTTCGACCGCCTGCCGGGCGAGGCCGAGACGATCAAGGCCTATGTCCGGGCCTTCGCCGAGCGGGCGATTTGACTCCCAAGGTCCATACGCTCTCCAACGGCGTTCGCGTCGTCTGCGACCCGCTGCCGGGCTGGCAGACGGTGGCGCTGTCGGTGGTGGCGGGACGTGGTGCGCGGTTCGAGGACGCTGGCCATTCCGGTTGGTCGCATCTGCTCGAGCACATGGTGTTCAAGGGCGCCGGCGGCCGATCCGCCAAGGAGATCGTCGAGGTCATCGAGGCCGAGGGCGGGCACATCAACGCCGCCACCGGCTATGAGCGCACCAGCTTCCAGATCCGTGCGCTGAAGGACGGCCTGGACCTGGGCTCGTCCGTGGTCTCGGACCTGGTGCTGCGGCCGACGATGGACGAAGGCGACCTGGCCCGCGAGAAGCAGGTGGTCGGCCAGGAGATCGCCGAGGCGGCCGACACGCCCGACGACCTGGTGTTCGAACTGGCCCAGGCGGCGGCGTTCAGCGACCAGCCGCTGGGCCGACCGATCCTGGGCACGGTGAAGTCGATCAAGGGCGCGACGCCCCAGACCCTGGGTGACTGGCGGGCCGCGCTCTACGCGCCGGGTTCGCTGGTGGTCAGCGCGGCCGGCGCGGTGGACGAGGACGAACTGCTGAAGCTGGCCGAGCGCGACTTCGGCCGCGCGGCGGGCGCAGGCCTGGACACCATGGAGCCGGCGGCCTTCGTCGGGGGGACCACCACCGTCGCCAAGAAGCTGGAACAGGCCAACCTGGTCTTCCTGCTGCCGGCCGTGGGCGTGAAGGATCCGGACTATTTCGCCCTGCGCCTGTTGGCCGAGATGCTGGGCGGCGGCATGGCCTCGCGCCTGTTCCAGGAAGCGCGCGAGATCCGCGGCCTGGCCTATGCCATCGACGCCTATTCCGAGACCTATGCCGACACCGGCGTCCTGGGCGTCTTCGCCGGCTGCGACGCCAAGGACGCGGGCGAACTGGCCGAGGTGACGGCGCAACAGATCCGCCTGCTGACGCAGCCGATGGCCGCCGCCGAGCTGGCCCGGGCGAAAGCCCAGCTGAAGGGCTCGATGTTCATGGGTCGGGAGTCCGCCCTGGCGCGCGCAGAGCAGGCGGCCGGCCAGATCCTGCTGTTCGGCCAGACCCTGGACCCGGTGGCCGTGGCCGCCGAGGTGGACGAGGTGAGCGCCGAGCAGGTCGCCGCCCTGACCGGCAAGATCCTGGCCGCCGGCAAGTCGGCCACCGCCATCCTGGGGCCGAAGGCGTCGCTGCCCGCCGCCGAGCGGTTCGACCTGGCGCTGTTCGGCTAGCCAGCTTCGCCCTTGACCACGCCCGGAATTGCGCGAGGCTGACAGGTCATGGCCTTGCTGGACTGGATCGCGCCCGAAAGCGGCCTTCGTGTCGAAGGCCAGGGCGTATGGCTGCGCCCGCCGCGCGCCTCGGATTTCGCCGAATGGCGTGAGCTGCGCGCCCAGAGCCGGGCGTTCCTCCAGCCCTGGGAGCCGACCTGGCCGGCCGACGACCTGTCGCGCGCCGCGTTCCGCCGGCGGCTGCTGGCCTATGCCCGCGACCGCGAAATCGGCGTGGCCTATCCGTTCTTCGTGTTCCGTACGGGGGACGACGCGCTGACCGGTGGGATAACGCTGTCCAACGTGCGTCGTGGCGTCGCGCAGATGGGGTCGGTGGGCTACTGGTGCGGGCGCCCTTACACCCGCCAGGGCTTAACCCTGTCGGCGGTCCGCGCTTTGTCGGAATTCGCCTTTCGCACCTTGGGTTTGCACCGGCTCGAGGCCGCCTGCATTCCGGACAACCAACCGTCCCGGACTCTGCTGAAAAGGGCAGGCTTCCAGGAGGAGGGATTTGCTCAGGCTTATCTTAAAATTAACGGCGGTTGGCGAGACCATGTTCTGTTCGGCCTTGTGACCCCTTACCGGGATCACGGTGGGCCGGACGAGGGGGTGTCGGTCTAAGGTCCGACGCCCTGCAACCCGGGCTCGAACACAGGATCGAATGGCCAACGACCGTTGGATGTGGGACGCGACGGCCACGCTCGAGGCCCTTGGCGCGGCGGAAGTCGCGCTGTGGGTCTGGGAGCCGGAGAAGGACCGTCTGCGCCTGACCGGGGCCACCCGCGCCCTGGGTCTGGGCCCGCTCGCACCTGACTGTTCGTCCGCCGCCCTGCGCGCCCTGGCCTTGCCGCAGGACCGCGCCATCGCCGAGGACATCCTGCGCCAGCAGGAGCCGGGCGGCGAGGTCGCTGTCCGCCTGCGCCTGCGCGGCGGCACGCCCTGCATCTGGCGCGGCGTCTGGCTCGAGGAGGGCGTTCGCGCCGCCGGCGTGGTCGCCGCCGAGGTCCGTTTCGCCGCTTCGGGCGTGGATCATCTGACCGGCCTGGCCGACCGCCGCAGCTTCATCACCCTGGCGCGTGAGCGCCTGCAGACTCCAGGCCAGCACGAGCTGATCGTCGCCGACCTGGACCGCTTGCGCCGCCTGAACGAGGCCCTGGGGCACGAGCGCGCCGACCTGGTGCTTGCCGCCCTGGGCTCGCGCCTGGCCGCCGCCTTCCCGCCCGGCGCCCTGCTGGCGCGGATCGGCGAGGACGAATTCGCGGCCATGGCGCCCGTGGGTTCGTCGCCCGGCGCCGAGACCCTGCGCCGCGCCCTGGAGCAGCCGCTGCGCGTCGCCGGCTTCGACATTCATCCGACCCTGTCCATCGGCGCCGTCGAGGCGCCCGGCGGGGAAGAGGCTCCTGAGGCGGCCGAGCTGCTGCGCCGCGCCGAACTGGCGGTGGAATCGGCCAAGAGCAACGGCCGGGGCGGCGCGGCCGCCTATGGCCGCAGCCTGGAAACCGACGGCCTGTCGCGCCTGGCGCTGGAAGGCGACCTGAAGGGCGCGCTGCGCCGCGGCGAGCTGACCCCGTTCTATCAACCCATCGTCCGGCTCTCGACCGGCGCCCTCTCGGGCTTCGAGGCCCTGGTCCGCTGGCGCCACCCGCGCCGCGGCCTCCTGATGCCGGAACAGTTCCTGCCGCTCTGCGAAGAGATGGGCCTGATGCCCGAGTTGGGCGCGATGATGATGCGGGAAGCCTCCAAGCAGCTCGGCGCCTGGCGCAAACGCCACCGGGCCGCCGGCGAGCTGACCGTGGCCGTCAACCTTTCGACCGGCGAGCTGGAGCGCCCGGACCTGATCTCGGACGTCGAGGACATCCGCCGCCAGACCGGCCTGCCGCCGGGCGCGTTGAAGCTGGAAGTCACCGAAGGCGACGTCATGCGCGACCCGGACAAGGCCGCGATCATCCTGCGCAACCTGCGCGCCGCCGGCGCCGCCCTGGCGCTGGACGATTTCGGCACCGGCTTCTCGTCGCTGAGCTACCTGACGCGACTGCCGTTCGACACCCTGAAGATCGACCGCTACTTCGTGCGGACCATGGCCACCAACGAGGGGTCGGCGAAGATCGTCTCGTCGGTCGTAAAGCTGGGCCAGGACCTGGACATGGAGGTGGTGGCCGAGGGCGTCGAGAACGCCGGCATGGCCCGCCACCTGCTGTCGCTGGGCTGCGACTACGGCCAGGGCTTCGGCTATGCGCCCGCCCTCTCGGCCCAGGAGGCCGAGGTTTACCTCAACGAAAGCTACGTCGATGGCGCCGCGCCGGTGAAGGCCCGCGGCTAGGTCGCCGCCGCGAACGCCGCGGCGGTCATCCGCGCGATTGTCTTGAGCTGCTGGCGCGTGCAGCGCTGGCCCATCACCACCAGACGCCAGTACAGCGGCCCGATCAGGAAGTCCGTCGCCAGGGCGCGATCGACGTCGGCCGGCAGCTCGCCCCGGGCCACGGCGCGCTCCACCAGGCTCGCGACCTTCTTCTGGCTGGCCGCCTCGCTGGGGCGCAGCGCCGCCGCCAGGGCCGGCTCGCGCTCCATGGCCGCGTAGAGGTCGGGCATGATCCGGCGCACCATCGGGTGGCGCATCAGCCGCCGGCCGGCCAGGCCCATCGCATAGAGGTCGGCTTCCAGTGAGCCGCAGTCGCCAGATTCGAGGCGTGCCGGGACCGTCGCCGTGAGCTGGGACACCAGGTCCCGCGCCATGTCGGCCTTGGACCGCCAGCGGCGATAGAGCGCCGCCTTGCCCACCCCCGCCTTGCGCGCAACCGCATCCAGGCTGAGCGCGCTGTACCCCACGCGCGCCCATTCCTCGAAAAAGGTCAGGGTCAGGGCGTCGGTGATCCGCGGCCTTTTGACCGCGGCGCCCGTCAGGCGCACATTCGTCGCGACGGAACGGTTGTGTTCCGACGACTCTGCGCCTATCTCGTCGTCGAGACGATCCTGTTCCATCGACGGAGACTTAAGCCGTGAGCGAGACCAAGCCAACCTTTGTCAGTGTCCTGAAGGACGCGTTGGGCGACCGCATCGATCCGTCGGCCGACAACTTCATCGCCATGATGTCCGAGGACTTCGTCATGGAGTTCCCCTACGCACGGCCGGGGATGCAGCCGCGGATCGAGGGGCGGGACGCCGTGGTGGCCTATCTGATGACCGTGGCGGGCAACGTCAGCGTCGACACGGTCGACAACGTGGTGGTCCATGAGACGGGCGATCCCGAGGTCGTCATCGTCGAGTTCGAGGCCCATGGTCGCGCGCCCAAGGTCGATGAACCGTACCACCAGCGCTACATCTCGGTGATCCGCGCGCGGGGCGGCCGGATGATCCACTACAAGGACTATTGGGATCCGTTGCAGGGGCTGAAGGCCCAGGTGGGCGCGGCGGCGGTGGACGCCTTCGTGCTGGGCGGCAAGTCATGAGCGGCCCTGTTCTCGTCACCGGTGCGACCGGCAAGACCGGACGCAGTCTGGTGGCGCAGCTGGAGGCCGCGGGCGTGCCCTATCGCGCGGCGTCCCGCGGCGGCGCGTCGCCGTTCGACTGGACCCGGCCGGAGACGTGGGATGGGGCGCTGGACGGCGCGGGCGCGGTCTACCTCGTGGCGCCGCCCACGGTGGACGATCCCTATTCGCGGATGATCGAATTCCTGCGCCAGGCCACGAAGGCCGGCGTCGGTCGCTTCGTGTTCCTCAGCATGGCGAAGCTGGCGCCCGGCGCCTTCGCGCATGGGCAGGTGCACCAGTGGCTGCAGGACAACGCGGCCGACTGGGTGGTCCTGGGCCCCAGCGCCTTCATGCAGAACTTCACGGAGGGCTCGCACCTGACGACCATCCGCGACGAGGACACGATCTATTCCAACACGGGGGACGGCCGCGTGTCGTTCATCAGCGCCGACGACATTGCCCGCGCGGCGTTCGCGCTGCTGACCGGCCCGGGTGGGCTGAACCGGGATGTCATCATCACCGGCGACGAGACCCTCTCGTACGACCAGGTGGCCGAACAGATCGGTCAGGCCCGCGGACGCCCGGTCTCGCATACCCGCATCTCGTCGGAGGACCTGGTCGCGCGCTTCCTGGCGCGGGGCCTGCCGGAGCAGACCGCCCGGTTCCTGGCCTTCGGCTACGAGGCCATCGCAGGCGGCGCCTTCGACTGGACCACGGATGACTTCAAGGCCCTGACCGGCGCCGCGCCCGCCACGTTCAAGGCTTTCGCCCAGGCCAACGCCGGGGTCTGGCGGCGACAAGCCTAGGCCTGGCCGGCCTCGGCGCTGAGGAATTTGGCGTCGATGCCCAGCTTGCCCAGGGCGCGGGACCATTTGGTCTCGTGGTCCTCATCGAAGACCAGGGCTTCGTCGGCCTCCACGGTCAGCCAGACGTTCTGGCGGATCTCGCGCTCCAGCTGGCCGGCGCCCCAGCCGGCGTAGCCCAGGGTCATGATCACCCGGCGCGGATGCGGATCGCGCCGGCCCATGGCCTCCAGCACATCGCGGGTGGTGGTCAGCACCAGGCCCTCGCCGAACATCAGGCTGTGCTCGACCTGATAGTCGTCGGTGTGGACGACGAAACCGCGCTCCATCTCCACCGGGCCGCCCAGCAGCACCAGTTCCTCGTCCAGGTCGTCGCGGGTCTTGATCTCCAGCCGCTCCAAGAGGTCGGGGACGGTCAGACCCTCGACCGGCCGGTTCACCGCGACGCCCATGGCGTGCTCGGCGTCGTGCGCGCACAACAGGATGAGCGAGCGCTCGAACCGCGGATCGCCGATCCCCGGCATGGCGATGAGCATCTGGCCCGAGAGGAAACCACTTTCCATAGCGTCACAGATTCTGCCGGATGATGGCGACATCAAGGGCTGAGGCGCCTATCTGCGGAAATCGAGGTTACGGCGCAGCCGCGTTCCCGGTTATCTGCACATCCAAGCCCTTCAAGGAGACATCCCGATGACGATCAAAGTGGGCGAGAAGCTGCCCAGCATGACTCTGGTGCAGGCGACCGCCGAGGGGCCGAAGCCGGTTCCGAGCGACGAACTGTTCGCCGGCAAGACCGTGGCGCTGTTCGCGGTGCCGGGCGCCTTCACCCCCACCTGCTCGGCCAAGCACCTGCCGGGCTTCAAGCAGCACGCGCCGGATCTGAAGGCCAAGGGCGTCGACACCATCGCCTGCATCTCGGTCAACGACGCCTTCGTGATGCGGGCGTGGAGCGAGGACCAGGCGGTCGGCGACGACATCGTCATGCTGGCCGACGGCAACGGCGCCTTCGCCGAGGCGGTGGGCCTGGACTTCGACGGCACGAAGTTCGGCATGGGCAAGCGCTCGCAGCGCTATTCCATGGTCGTGAAGGACGGCGTGGTGACCGAACTCAACGTCGAGGGCCCGGGCGAATTCAAGGTCTCGTCCGCCGACTACATGCTGGCCCAGCTCTAGGGCTGTTCTGGGATGGCGCGCGGTCAGTCGACGGCGCGCCACCCGTCCAGCGGCCGCAAGGTGGCGCAGGCCGGGCCGCCATCCTTGTCCCGGCCGGGAAGCCTGGCCTCCAGGATCCTGCCCGACAGCGCGGCCGCGACCAGCGTGGGCGGCAGCTGGTGGATGTCCACCTTGACGCGCCGGCTCCATTCGCAGGCGGGCTGCCCCGCCTGGCCGCCGATCGCGATGTAGACGAACCGGCGCTCCGGCCCCTCGCTGCGGACGAAGTCGCCCAGGAACCGCGGACCCGGCGCGACACGGATCGGCACGTCGAGGCTGATCGGGGCTTCGCCCGCGACGACAGATCCCACCGGCTGGCTCTTCTTGTCCTGCAGGCTGTAGGCCACGCCGGGAACCGGATCCGGGATCGTGAGCCGAAGGGTGATTGTCTGGCCGGCCGTCATCGCGGGAACGGCCGGCTGACGAACCGCGAGCCCGCCTCGCCGAAACGCCAGGGGACGTCGGCGGCCTTGGTGATGCCGATGCGGGGGCCGACGACGACGCCGGCGCGCGGGCCGGGCTGCAGCTCGAACGGCGGGCGGTCCAGGGGCAGGGTGTTGTGGGCGCGGGTGACGGCCAGGGCGGCGCACAGCTTGCCGGGGCCGGAGCACAGTGCGCGCGGATCGGCGAGGCCCCGGCGCTCGTGCATTGCCTCCAGCCCAGCCGTGGGCTCCAACGCTCGGATCAGGACCGCGCCGCCGGGCGCCTCATGCCAGCAGACGAAGTTCAGGCACCAGTGGATACCGTAGGAGCGGTAGACATAGACGTGGGCCGGCGGCCCGAACATCACCTCGTTGCGCGGCGTGGGGCCGCCATAGCTGTGCGAGGCGGGGTCCTGGTGGTGATAGGCCTCGGTCTCGACGATCCGCCCGCCCACGCCGTCCACGAAGACCGACCAGCCGATCAGGTCCGCGGCGACCTCGGCCGGATGGCGGCTCCAGAAGCCTTGACGGTCGGCGTTCGAAGGTTCGGAATGTTTCGCAACAAACGAGCTCATCTTGGGAGGATGCGCCATGGCGTATGTCGAGGGCCAGACCGTTCACGACGCGGACAGCCACATCATGGAGCTGCCGGGCACGATCAATCGCTATCTGGACCCGAAGGTCCGGTCGGCCTTCGTCGAGAAGACGGGCCGCAAGGACGTGTTGCCCGAGTGGTTCGCCAAGGCGGCCGACAAGGCGAAGGACCCCGAGTTCCGCGCCGGGGCCGAGGCCAACATCCTGTTGCGCAAGAACTACGAGGCCCTGGGCGCCTTCGAGGCGAACGACCGGCCGGCGACGCTGGACTACCTGGGCTTCGCCAGCCAGCTGGTGTTCACGACGGCCTGCCTGTCCAACTTCGGCCTCGAGCAGATGGGTGAGGTGGACCTGGCCCTGGAGGCGGCCCGCGCCCACAACCGGATGATGACAGAGTTCTGCTCGGTGGACCGGCGCCTGCTGGCCACCGGCTATGTGCCGCTGATCGACCGGGCGCGGGCGCCGCAGATCGCCCGGGAAGCCATCGAACTGGGCGCCAAGGGGCTGGTGATCCCCTCGCGCCATCCGCCGGGCTTCTCGCCCAGCCACCGCGAGCTGGACCCGCTGTGGGCCGTGGCGCAGGAGGCGGGCATCCCGATCCTCTTCCACGTCGGCGGCGAGGAGAAGATGCACAAGGACTACCTGGAGAACGGGCTGCCCTTCGTGAAGGACTTCCACGGCGGGGACGAGAACTTCACCTCCCTGACCTTCATGGCGATCCCGCTCAGCGTCTGGCAGACCCTGTCGGCGCTCGTGATCGACGGGGTGTTCGACCGGTTCCCCAGGCTGAAGTTCGGGGCCATCGAGCTGGGCGCGTCGTGGCTGCCCAGCCTGATGAAGTTCCTGGACTCGGGCTGCGCGGCCTTCGGGCGGGAGGAGCGGCTGCAGGGCCTGTCCGACACGCCCAGCAACATCCTGCGCCGCCAGCTGCGGGTGACGCCCTATCCGCACGAGGACGTGGCCTGGATCATGGAGAACTCGGGCCGCGAGATGGTGCTGTTCTCGTCCGACTTCCCGCACGTCGAGGGCGGGCGCAATCCGCTGAAGCGCTTCAACGACAGCCTTGCGGGCGTCGATGCGGCGGCCAAGCGGGCGTTCTACCGCGACAACTTCATCGACCTGATGGGCAAGGGGCTGGATCCGTCGCTGCACGACCTGCCGTCGCTTCAGGCGGCGTGAGGCCCGGCTTGCCGGCGCGCGCCGCGGGGCCGAAAACGACGGCATGAAGTCCTGCGGAACCTGCGGCATGTGCTGCAAGCTGATGGCGATCCCGGCGCTGGAGAAGCCGGCCGGCGCCTGGTGCCCGAAGTATGTGATGAAGAAGGGCTGCGGCGACTATGAGCGCCGGCCCGACGCCTGCCGCGCCTTCGAATGCCTGTATCTGCTGGCTGACGGGCTGGGCGACGCCTGGCGGCCGGACAAGGCCAGGTTCGTCGTGTGGAGCGGGCGCGAGGGGCGGCGGCTGATCGTGGATGTGGACCCCGCCAATCCCGGCGCCTGGCGTCAGGCGCCCTACTACGCGCAGATCAAGGCCTGGGCCGACCGGCGCCATCCCGAGGCGTTCGAGGTGACGGTGCGGGTGGCCGGGCGGCTTACGATCGTCTTTCCGGAAGCCGACATCGACCTGGGCGCCGAACAGCCCCTGTCGATCGAGTCCGGCTACGATGGGGCGAACCGGCCGTTCGCCCGCTACGTTACGCGCTGAGGCTGGTGCGGGCGTCGGACGGGGGCCCGGCCGACATGGCGCGCATGATGGCGCCCAGCAGATCCTGGAGCTGGATCGGCTTGGCGGCGTGCTCGGTGAAGCCCTGGTCCAGATAGCTCTGGCGCCCGCCCGAGGTGACGTCAGCGGTGAGGGCGACGACCGGCACGATCTGGTTCGGGCCGGGCGCGGTGCGCAGGGCCTGGAGGACGTCGAGGCCGGTTAGTCCCGGCATCTGGATATCGGTGAGCACCAGGTCGAAGCGCTCGTCGTTCAGCGCCCGCAGGGCCTCGGCGCCGGAGCTGGCCTTGGCGACGGTGTGGCCCAGGCTGGTCAGCAGCTGGTCCAGCACCAGCAGGTTCACGGCGTTGTCGTCGACGGTCAGGATGCGCAGCGTTTCGAGCGCCATGGGCTGGGGCTCATTCGCATCCGTGCCGAAGCCGCTGGCGGCGTCCTCGACCACGTCGACGGGGATCTCCAGGTGGAAGGTCGAGCCGGCGCCCAGCTCGCTCTCGACCCAGACCCGGCCGCCCATCAGTTCGACCAGCTGCTTGACGATGGCCAGGCCCAGGCCGGTGCCGCTGAACCGGCGCGACTCGGATTCGTCGGCCTGGGAGAAGCGGTCGAACAGCTGCGGCAGATGCTGGGGGGCGATGCCGGGGCCGGTGTCCTGGACCGCCAGGTGCAGGCGAACCGAGTCGTCGTCCCAGATGGCGGCCTCGGCGAGCACATGCACAGAGCCGACGTCGGTGAACTTCAGCGCGTTGCCGACCAGGTTGAACAGCACCTGGCGCAGGCGCAGGGCGTCGACATAGACCCGCTGCGGCACGTCGGGCGCCAGCCTGAGCTCCAGCGTCACATCGCGCTCCTCGGCCCGCGGCGCCCAGAAGGCCACCAGGCGCTCCAGCAGGCCGTGCAGGTCCTCGTCCGCAGGGACGAGCTCCAGCTTGCCGGCGTCGATCTTGGAGACGTCGAGGATGTCGTTGAGGATCGACAGCAGGTATTCGCCGCTGTCGATCAGCACGTCCAGCCGCCCGGACTGCACCGGGTCGGTCTCGTCGCGCTTCATCAGCTGGGCCATGCCGAGGACGCCGTTCATCGGCGTGCGGATCTCGTGGCTCATGGTGGCGAGGAAGTTGGACTTGGCGCGGTTGGCGGTGCGGGCGGTCTCGCGCGCCTCGTCGGCGGCGGTGCGCTCGGCCACCGCCTGGTCGCGGGCGGCGGCCAGATCGTCGGCGAGATTGACGTTGGCGAGGAAGGCCGCGTGCCAAGTGCCGATGGCGCGGGTGGTGGCCTCCGAGATCGTCCACATCACCAGCACCAGCACCAGGAAGCCGGCCCCCAGGGCTGCGGCGGTAGCCGGGTCGAAGCGGACCACGATGATGGCGGCCATCTGGACCAGGATCGGCGCGGCCAGGCCCCAGAACACGGTCCGCGACAGGGCGCCGGCGCCCAGCGACACGACCAGCAGGGTCATCAACTGAATGGCGTAGAGCACATGCTCGGGGCGGCCGCCGTGGGTGGCCATGTACAGGGTGGGCAGGGTGTAGACGGTGACCCGCACGACGCACAGCGCGCCCAGCTTGCGGAAGCCGGCCTTCTCGTCGGCGCCCTCGCTGTTCGCGAGCCAGCGCCGGATCAGCAACTGCTGGACGGTGTCGATCGCCGAGGCGCTAAGCAGCGCGATGGCCGCCAGCACCGGATGGCCCAGGCAGAAGATCCCGACCGCGGCGACCAGATTGACGATGTAGTGGATGGGCAGCGGCAGGCGCAGGCCGCCCACGGTGAGCTGATAGGCGGTGAAACGCGCATCGACGACGCCGTCCATGACGGTCGGCGTCCCGCTGACGGGCTTCGCCTTCTGCATCACACCCCTACCCCTTTCGAGGGACGGTAGAGCTCAAAGGTAAACTGTCCGAGAATCGCTCGGATCACAACCTTAGGGTGTTTTTGTGAAGCTTATCCCGCGAGGGCGGCGGCGGGGGTCGCCTCCAGGTCGGCAGCGCCGTCGTCGGCGATGGCGTCGGCCAGGCCAGGGGCCTGGGTGAGCACCTGGCTGGCGTAGAGACGGGCCAGCGCGCCCTTGCTGGCGAGCCACGGATCGTCCGAACCCGCGGCGGCCAGCGCCTGGCGGCCCAGGATCCAGCCGCCCACCACATCGCCGGCCAGCTTGAGGAAGGGCGTGGCGATGGTCAGGGCGGCGGCGTTGTCGGCGGCGAGCACGCCGTCGATGGCCCGTTCCAGCGCCGCGACGCCGGCGGCGAGGCGGCGGCCGACTCCGCCAAGTTCACCCGTCTGGGCGAGCGTTTCGGCGGTCAGCGCGATCTCGGCGCAGAGGGCCTTGAGCGTCTCGCCGCCGTTGGAGCGCAGCTTGCGGCCGATCAGGTCCATGGCCTGGATGCCGTTGGTGCCCTCGTAGATCGGGGCGATGCGGGCGTCGCGATAGTGCTGGGCCGCACCGGTCTCCTCGATGAAGCCCATGCCGCCATGCACCTGGACGCCCAGCGAGGCGACCTCGATGCCGACGTCGGTCGACCAGGCCTTGGCGATGGGGGTCAGCAGCTCCTGGCGCGCCTTGGCGGCGGCGCGTTCGTCCTCGCTGCCGGCATGGTGGGCCAGGTCCTCGAGCACCCCGGTGGTCAGGCAGATGCCACGGGCGGCCTCGATCTTGGCCTTCATCAGCATCAGGGTGCGGCGCACGTCGGGGTGGCCGTAGATCATGCCGCCCGCTTCCCAGGTGGTGCGGCCCTGCTTGCGCTCCTGGCTGAAGGCGAGGGCCTGCTGGAAGGCGCGCTCGGCGATGCCCACGCCCTGGACGCCGACCTGCAGGCGGGCGGCGTTCATCATGACGAACATGTGGGCCAGGCCCTGGCCCAGCTCGCCGACCAGCTCGGCCTGGGCGTCCTCATAGAGCATCACGCAGGTGGGCGAGCCGTGGATGCCCAGCTTGTGCTCGATGGAGGCGGGGCGGAAGCTGTTGCGCGCGCCCAGCGTCCCGTCGTCCTTCACCTCGAACTTGTTGGCCAGGAACAGGCTGATGCCCTTCACCCCCGGCGGCGCGTCGGGCGTGCGGGCGATGATCAGATGGCAGATGTTGTCGGCGGCGTCGTGGTCGCCCCAGGTGATGAAGATCTTCTGGCCCGACAGCAGGTAGCCGCCCTTGCCGTCCGGCCGGGCGATGGAGGTGAGGGCCGCGAGGTCCGACCCGGCCTGGGGCTCGGTCAGGCACATGGCGCCGGTCCATTCGCCGCTGACCAGCTTCGGCAGGACCAGCTGCTTCTGACGATCCGTGCCGTGAAGGGCCAGCGCCTCGATGGCGCCCTGGGTCAGCATCGGGCAGAGGCCGAAGGCCATGTTGGCGGCGTGGACCATCTCGAAGACGGCCAGCTCCATGGCCTTGGACAGGCCCTGGCCGCCGTGGGCGGGGTCGGCCGACAGCGAGTTCCAGCCCTGCTCGACGAAATGGCGGTAGGCGTCGGCGAAGCCCGGCGCGGCGGTGACGGCGCCGTTGGCGTATTTCGCGCCCTCCAGGTCGCCCTTGCGGTTCAGCGGCGCCAGCTCGTTGTCGGCGAAGGCGGCGGCCGCCTCGAGCACAGCCTGGACCGTGTCGTCGTCCAGGTCCGGATAGGCCCGCGCCAGCAGTTCGGGATGCCCGACGGTCTTGAGCGCGAAGGCCAGGTCACGGACGGGGGCGCGGAAGGTCATGCGGGCCTCATGGAAAGCTGGGCCGCCTTCTAGAGCGCGGCCCGGCCCGCGGCGAACATTTTTGTGTCGCCGACGCGAACCCTTCGCCGCGCAGGCGGCATCAACAGCCTGAGCGGTCGCCGGTCCCACGGCCGCGCGATGGGGGTATCATCGTGCCCAGGGATCGATGGAGTCACCCATGCCGCGTCGCGTCCTCATAGCCCTGGCCCTCAGCCTGCTCGCCTCCGGCGCGGCGGCGGCCGATCCGACCAGCCGCGATCCCGCGAAGATCCCGGCGGGCGCCTACGAGCTGGATCCCCGCCATGCGAGCCTGCTGGTGCGGGTGCCGCACATGGGCGGTTTCTCCCGCTACACCATGCGCTTCCGCACCCTGAGCGGGGCGTTCGCCTATGACCCGGCGACCTGGCAGGGGACGAAGGTGGCGATCACCGTCGATCCGCGCTCGATCGACACCGAGGACAGCATCTTCAACAAGACCGTCGCCGGCTACTTCGAGCCCGACAAGTACCCGGCCATCACCTTCAGCTCGACCAGCCTGACGACCGGCGAGGACGGCAAGGGCCAGCTGGCCGGCGACCTGACACTGCACGGGGTGACCCGGCCGGTGACCCTGGACGTGGCCTTCAACGGCGTCGGGCCCGGGCTGTTGGGGGCGGGCACGCGGATGGGCTTCTCGGGCGTGGGCCGCATCAAGCGTTCGGATTTCGGCGTGACGGGAGGACGGCCGTTCGCAGGCGACGAGGTCGACCTGATGTTCGAAGTCGAGTTCGTGAAGAAGTAGCCGTGGCCGGCTCCATGCGCGCGTCGCGCTACTCGGTGATCGCCATCGTCCTGCACTGGGCGATCGCGGCGCTGATCATCCTGCAGGTCGTGCTGGCGAGCCGGATGGAGGGCCGCACGCCCGAGGCGTTCGCGGTGATCCAGTTCCACAAGTCGGTGGGGATCTCGGTGCTGCTGCTGAGCCTTGCGCGGCTGGCGTGGCGGCTGACGCACCGGCCGCCGCCTGAGCCCGACGGTCTCGCGGGCTGGGAACGGGCGCTGGCGGCGACGGCCCATTGGGGCTTCTACGCCGTGATGATCCTGATGCCGCTCAGCGGCTGGATCATGGTCTCCACCAGCCGTATCGCCCTCCCGACGCTGCTGTTCGGCGCGATCCCCTGGCCGCATGTGCCGGGCCTGGCCGACCTGGAGCCGGCGGCGAAGGCGGCGTGGAACGGGGCGGCGAAGGAGGCGCACCATCTGATCATCAAGGGCTTCTACGTGCTGTTCGTCCTGCACGTGGCCGGCGCGCTGAAGCACCAGTGGTTCGACCGCGCCTCGCCGGTGCTGGCGCGGATGGCGCCGGGCGCGCGGCCGGGGCGGCGGCTGGAGCCGCGACTGGCGCTGGTCCTGGTCGGTTTGCTGGCCGTCGTTGGCGTGGGGCGGCACTATCAGCCCCCGCGGCCGGCGATGGCCGCGCCGGCTCCCATTGCGCCGGTAGAGCCGACCACGCCAGAGCCGCCGCCCGCGCCATCGGCGGCCATCGCCACGCCTGCGGCGCCGCTGGCGGAGCCTGCGGGCTGGAAGGTGCTGCCCGGCTCGGCCATCGCTTTCGAAACGGCCTGGAGCGGCGAGGCGATCCAGGGACGGTTCGAGCGCTGGACCGCCGACATCCTGTTCAGCCCCGAAGCCCTGGACCGGTCGCATGTGCGCGTCACCATCGACCTGGCGTCCGTGGACACCGGCGACGCGCAGCGCGACGCCGCCTTGCCGACCGGAGACTGGCTGGACGCCGGGGCCCATCCGAAGGCGACCTTCACGGCGACGCGGTTCTCGCGGACGGGCGAGGGGCGGTTCGTGGCGCACGGCCGGCTCAGCCTGCGTGGGGTCAGCCGGCCGCTGGACCTGCCGTTCCGGCTCAAGATCGACGGCGACAGGGCCGAGGTCAGCGGTGTAACCAGCCTCGACCGGACGGCCTTCGGCGTTGGGCAGGGCGAGTGGACGAGCACCGATCAGATACCGGCCCGGGTGACCGTGCGCATCTTGCTGAAGGCGCGGCGGACGTCGCCGCAGCCGCCAACGCCCTGAGGGCGGGCGGCCTGGTGCTGATGCCGACCGAGACCGTCTATGGCCTGGCGGCGGACGCGGCCAATGCGCGGGCGGTGGCGGCGGTCTACGCAGCCAAGGGTAGGCCCAGCTTCAATCCCCTGATCGCCCACGTCAGCGACCTGGCCATGGCGCGGCGGATCGCGCGGTTCGACGCGCGGGCCGAGGCGCTGGCGGCGGCGTTCTGGCCGGGGCCGCTGACCCTGGTGCTGCCGGCAGCGGACACCGCGGCGGTCTGCGATCTTGCGCGAGCCGGGTTGGACACGGTGGCGGTGCGCGCGCCCGGACATCCGCTGGCCCATGCGCTGATCGCGGCGCTGGGCGGGCCGGTGGTGGCGCCGTCGGCCAATCGCTCGGGCCGGCCCAGCCCCACGACCTACGCCGACGCGATGGAGGAAACGGGCGAGGCGGCTGCGGCGGCGCTGGACGGCGGTCCCTGTCAGATCGGGCTGGAGTCGACGGTGGTCGGTCTGCTGGACGAAGCGCGGCTGCTGCGGCCCGGCGCCGTGACGCGGGCGCAGATCGAGGCGGTGATCGGCCCGCTGGCCGAGGCCGAGGACGACGCCAAGCGCTCGCCGGGCCGGCTGGCGCGCCACTATGCGCCGAATGCACCGGTACGGTTGGAGGTCACCCAGGCTGCGCCGGGCGAGGCCTGGCTGTCGTTCGGACCGAGCGGGACAGGCCCCTGGAACCTGAGCCCCGGCGGCGACCTGGCCGAGGCCGCGGCCAACCTGTTCGCCTATCTGCGGGCCGCAGACCGAACCGGGCCGACCGGCATCGCCGTGGCGCCGATCCCCAGCGACGGGCTGGGCGAGGCGATCAACGACCGGCTGAGACGCGCGGCGGGCTTTGTGGGCTAGGTCCGCGGGACTAGATTGAGCCCATGACCGCGCCCGTTCCCGCCGATGTGATCTCCCGCCTGAAGGCCGTGCTGGGACCGGGCGGCTTCAGCGACGATCCCGAGCGGATCGCGCCCAAGCTGGTGGAATGGCGCGACCGCTGGGTGGGCCAGACCTCGTTCCTGGCGCTGCCGAAGACCACGGCCGACGTGGCTGCGGTGGTGGGCATCTGTTTCGAGGCCGGGCAGCCGATCACCACCCAGGGTGGCAACACGGGCCTGGTCGGCGGCCAGATCCCGCAGGGCGAGATCCTGCTGTCCACCGAGCGCATGAAGGGCATCCGCGAGGTCGACGCCTTTGACGACGCCCTGACCGCCGAGGCCGGCGTAACCCTGGCCGAGGTGCATGCGGCGGCCGAGGGCGTGCGTCGCCGGTTCCCGCTGGGGCTGGCGTCGGAAGGTTCGGCGACGGTCGGCGGAGTGGTCTCGACCAACGCCGGCGGCACCCAGGTGCTGCGCTACGGCATGACCCGCAACCTGGTGCTGGGCCTGGAGGCGGTGCTGCCCAACGGCGAGGTCTGGAATGGCCTGAAGCGCCTGCGCAAGGACAACACCGGCTATGACCTGAAGCAGCTGCTGATCGGCGCCGAGGGCACTCTGGGCGTGGTCACCGCCGCGGCGCTGAAGCTGTACCCCGTGATGGCCTCGCGGGCGGTTGCGATGATCGGGCTGGGCAGCCCCGAGGACGCCATCAAGCTGCTGGCGCGGGCCAAGGACGAGACCGGCGGGGCGGTCGAGGCGTTCGAGCTGATGGGCCGGCTGGGCGTGGACTTCGCCCTGCGCAACATCGCCGGCACCCGCGATCCGCTGGAGGCGCCCCACCCCTGGTACGTACTGGCCGAGTTCTCGTCGGGCGAGCCGGGCTCGGCCGAGGCGGCGATGGAGCGGTTCCTGGCCGAGGGGCTTGACGCGGGGCTGGTCCGCGACGCCGTCGTCGCCCAGACCGACGGCCAGGCCAAGGCGCTGTGGGCAATCCGCGAGAACCAGTCGCCGGCCCAGAAGCCCGAGGGCGCGACCTGGAAGCACGACGTCGCGGTGCCGGTCAGCCTGGTGGCGGCGTTCCTGGCCGAGGCCACGGCAGCCATGCAGGCCTTCGCGCCGGGCGCGCGGATCGCCGCCTTCGGCCACGTGGGCGACGGCAACGTCCACTACGACGTGTTGCGGGCGGACGGCGGCTCGGACGCCGAGCATTCGGCGCGGCGGGATCAGGGATCGCGCATCGTCCACGACATCGTGGCCAGGATGGGCGGCTCGATCAGCGCCGAACACGGCCTGGGGGCGATGAAGACCGCCGAGGGCGCGCGCTACAAGAGCGAAGTGGAGTTGGCGGCGCAGCGGGCCATCCGCCACGCGCTGGACCCCAAGCGGATCCTGAACCCGCGGGTGCTGTTCTAGTCCTTGGCGTCCAGGACCTGGCGGACCTTCAGGGCGATCTGCTCGATGGTGAAGGGCTTGGCCAGGAAGGCGACGTCGGCATCCAGCATCCCGTTGTGGACGATGGCGTTGCGCGTGTAGCCGGTGGTGTACAGCACCTTCAGCCCCGGCCGCTCGGCGCGGGCGCGGTCGGCCAGGCGGCGGCCGTCCAGGTCCGGCATGACCACGTCGGTGAACAGCAGGTCCACGCGCGGCTGCAGGGTCAGCACCGTCAAGGCCTGGGCCGCATCCGAGGCCTGGACGACGGTGTAGCCCAGCTCGCGCAGCGCATCGACGCTGAGGTGGCGGACGCGCTCGTCGTCCTCGACCACAAGGATGATCTCGTCGCCCTTGCCGTGGGGAAGTTCGCCGACCGGGCGCGCCTGGCCGTCGCCGGTGTCCAACTCGCCGGTGTTGCGCGGCAGGTAGATCTTGATCGTCGTGCCGACGCCGGCCTCGGAATAGATCTTCACGTGGCCATGGGACTGTTTGACGAAGCCGTGCACCTGGCTGAGGCCCAGGCCGGTGCCGCGGCCGACGCCCTTGGTGGTGTAGAAGGGCTCGAAGGCGCGCTCGATCACTTCGGCCGGCATGCCGGTGCCGGTGTCGGTGACCGAGATCATCACATACTGGCCGGGCTGCACCTCGGCATGGGTGGCGGCGTAGGCGTCGTCCAGGTGAGCGTTCGAGGTCTCGATGGTCAGCTTGCCGCCATCCGGCATGGCGTCGCGGGCGTTGACGCACAGATTGACGATGGCGTTCTCGAGCTGGGCCGGATCGGCATGGGTGCGCCACAGGCCGCCGGCCAGCACGGTCTCGACGCGCAGATTCTCGCCGATGGTCCGGCGCAGCATCTCGGACATGCCGCCCACCAGCTTGTTGATGTCCAGCACCCGCGGCTCCAGCGGCTGGAGG
>Ga0209026_1000528_pt1 | contig 26544 bp, 20 predicted proteins | sample AraplaCL_Col_mCL_FD_184262 | JGI IMG/M metagenome (GOLD analysis project Ga0209026, IMG submission 184262) | Arabidopsis root microbial communities from the University of North Carolina, USA - plate scrape CL_Col_mCL (SPAdes) (version 2) | ecosystem: Host-associated > Plants > Roots >... | reverse complement strand
CCTTCAGACAATAGTAACCAGGATAATGGACGGCAATTTAAAAATGTTGAAACAGGCTACACTAACCTGCTCGAGTATTTTTTGCTGACCGGCGCAATACCCTGGTGGGCAACCGGGGAGGAGTCAACAGATCCGGTAGCAGTAATGGAGCTTTTAATCGCAAAAGATGCTGAGCGGCTAAAACAACTAATCATAAAGGTTGGCCGGCATAGTTATGTGAGGCAACGCCTGGTTTACCAGTTCTCTGCGCTGGTTATCCGCAACATTATCACTATTTTAGAACCAGGGCAGGCTGCGTTCATTTTTGAGTATCATACTTCGGTTGTACAAACTCATCATGAGGAGAAACTAATCGAGGGTGCTACCAATACCGAGTTCGATAAGGCCCTTTGGTTATTTATTTTAACTTATATTTTGGTTGATCGCGGCTCGTTCTTTAACCGGAAGATGTTTGTAAGGTCGACGCTGGAGCAAATGGCCCGTCACTATAACCGCAGTTATGTGCAAATACTTGCCCTATTATCAAAGGCATTAGCATCACATAATTTAACCGATGTACAGAGTAGCAATCTCACCTTAATTATTGGCGAACTGTCGGTTGATGAATTTGATGACAGGCGTGAGCAGGTATTTAACATTGCCAATAGGAGCGGGGAGGCCGACGAGGTTGTACAACAACACATTGAGCTGATAAAATATTATCTTGTTTTTGGCAGTTTACCCTGGTGGTCGGAACCATATGCCGAAAGCGGTTTAGCTGCTGTACTTCTCAACCTGATTAAAACAGTACCGAAGGCTTTAACTAAATTGATTGTAGCGGTTGGCCAAAGCGAGGAAGTACGAAAAAGAATAGCCACCGCATTTGATGATGAGGTCATTACTGCGATAGTAAAATTACTCGAACCGGCTAATGCCGCATTTATTGTCAATTATGTGGAAGAGGTACAAGTTATCCATATAAAGAAACCCGTTGTCTACACCGATGGAAAAGACTTTAAAAAGGCGGTATGGAAATTCATCTTCGACTTTTTATTGGTCGAAAGGGGATCGGTATTTAACGAGCGGATGTTCTTAGACAGCAATATCCGTAAACTGGCCAACAGTTATAATGTGCATTATGCGGATATGCTGATCTATTTGGTGCAAAGTATCGGCCAGGTACACCAGGCCAGTATTGAGCATGCACCTTTATTTCAGCTATTAGCGGGGTTATTGAACGATTTTAATGAGAAAACGCCAGGGTATTATGAACGTGCTGATCAGCAAAAGCTTGTGTTCGCCTCACAAGGGTTAGTATACGATGAAAATGGCATAGTATACGATCAGCAATCAGGAAAAGTAATATATGATATCGAAAAGCGAAAAACAGTTGTTTTAAAAGACGTATTACTACACTGGTTAACCTATGGCAATATACCCTGGTGGGGCAGCCAATATTTTGATCAGGGGCCGGAAGCAATGTTTCAGTTGCTGCTTACAACCGCGCCCGCCGAAGCTTTTATGTTGTTGAAATATGCTGGTACAGTACCCAATATCCGCAAACGTGTAATTTATCAGCTTTCGGAGCAATTGATTATTGCTCTGCTGAGTAAACAGCCCGGCGGCAGCAACGCGATTAAGTTATACCAATATTTGGCACAGGCTTTGGCCAGGGTTAAAGGAGCGGCTTCGTCAATTGGTTTATCCCCTGTTTTATTGCTGGCTTTTTGGGATGTATACATTGAGGGCCAATACAAAAAATTTGATAGCGTTTCCTTCATCCAAAAAGGTATTTATGGTCTAATAAAGCAACAGGGGATAAATCAGCAAGCAATTATTGAGTCAGTTGAAAAGGTTTTTGCTTCCGCCAACGAAGCAACTTATCTAAAAGATCTGGAAACTCTGGTACTGATTGAGGATATCGAAAGCGATTTAATATTGCTTGAACCGCTTATCACAGATGTCGATATCCTGCAATCCCTAACCCATTATCTATCAATCAAAGTACCCGATCAGCAAACTATTACCGATGAGGTGATAAGTATCCTGACTTACTTTTTAAATAATAATAAGCTCCCGGTGCAATTTAAAGGCACAAACCCGGCCTACGTCAAGGCGGTGATTGGTCAGTTATTACAGTTGTTAAAAAGATCGGCTCCCAAAGCTTATAAGCAATTATTATTAGATGACAAGGAGCTCAAAGCATATGTTCACGATGCTGCAGATACCGGAATACTGATTGAAGGAAGTATTGAACAATTAATAAGCAATTATTTACTTCGCGATAAGCAGCCCCAAAAAAACGACCTACTGAACGAGGCACTCAGTATATTGGAGCATTTTTTAGCCACAAGCAAATTAACCGAACCATTTGCCGGTGCAAATGTATCGCAAATACTAAAGCAATTATTGTTGTTGCTTAACTATGAGCGGCGGGCTGCTCTTAACAGTATCTTACAGCGAGATAATCACCTGGCAGAGGCCCGTATGCAACTGCATAGTTTATTTGCTGTAACTGCAAATACTGCCGAAAGCAATGTTGGTCGTACTTTAAAAGCTTATTTGGAAAAGGATATCATTCAATATATAAAGCAGCAACCCGGTTCTGTTTTTGATAGTGATGATACCCTTGTGGCGATAATTGACCTATATATTAAGCAGGCTGAAAGTCAGCTGCATTTAATTATTCCGTTGTTAAAAAATCAGGCAGTGGCAAGGTATATTGCACGGCAATATACTGATGCGCAGGTAAGCAATTTGCTTAATAACAATGCAACCTTAATAGCCGGATCCGAAAATTTAGTATGGCTCAATAGCCTGCAGTTATTGATCTCAACTCATGTTACTGACACCCTGCAGCGTGCACGGTTGGCAACTTTACTGCGCGAGTTTAACCTGCTTGTATTAGGCAAACATATTACAGTAAGTTCGTTTATGGGTTATTTAAAACAACTTCTTAACTTTATTTCGTTTGCCAATTATTCGTTGTTTATTGTTTTATCAAAAGTAATGCTCAAAGCCGGCTCAACCCCTGGTTTATCGCCGGTATTTACGGCAAAACTATCAAAGGTTTTAACCGAATTGCATATTTACGAAACCAACTATAAAACAGCGCAAAGTGTTAAACAACTATTAGCCAAAGCCGATGACAACGCATTGCAAAGCGCCACTGGCTCAAATACTGCAAAAAAAACAATTGAGGCTAAGCAACTGAAAGAAGAAATTAAACAAAACCAGCAGTTGATAGAAGAAATGATGAAAGACCAGAACAAGGAGTTGTTAATTAACTCGAAGGATACCATTTACATTAACAACGCGGGTTTGGTTTTATTAAATCCGTTTTTGGCTACCTATTTTGTACGGCTAGGTATGATGGAAGGCGGTAAGTTTGTCAACCCCGACATGCAGTTAAGGGCCGTGCACTTATTACAATATCTGGTAAATGGCCAAAGCAACAGCCCCGAACATTTTTTAGTTTTAAATAAGGTATTTTGTAATGTGCCGATCGAAGAACCTGTACAGGCTGAAATAACGCTTACGGATAAGGAGAAGGCCGTATCCGAAGAATTATTAAAAGCTGTATTAAACAGTTGGGATAAGTTAAAGAACACAAGCATCGTAGGGTTACAACAATCGTTTTTACAACGCGACGGAGCGCTTGTTTTTAAAGACGACGCCTGGCACCTTAAGATAGAACAACGCGGATACGATGTGTTGTTGCAAACACTGCCCTGGACTATCGGGATGATCAAAACACCATGGATGGACAAATTTCTATACGTTGAATGGACATAAGCCCCATGAAATATAATGCCACGGCCCTTAGCACGCAAATGCAATGGCTGGCACAGGTAATTGATACCCGTATGCTTTTGTATTGGCAATTGCCATCGGAATATAAAGCCATCACCGATTTGGCTTTTCCGGTCACAGCTAACGATAATTCGCTATTTGGGCGTATTGTTGAGCATTACCAAATGAACTTTGCGGAACGGCTGATTTTACTGATGGCATTAGCGCCGCACGTGCAGCCGCATTTATTGGATGTGTTTTTTAAAAAGAATGCCGATTACGACCGCGCATTTACCGAGTTTGGTGGCGTTAAGGGTCAAAACCACAATGGATTTATTCCCACCGGCGAGACTATAGCTTTTATACTCGACCCGAACGATTTTGAACAGCGTTTTGCTTTGTTTGACATCTTTAGCGCCGATCACTTTTTTAGCAAATTTAATATCCTCAAACTCGAAAATCAGCAACCTGGCGAACCGCTTTTAAGCGGCGTATTGCGAATATCGGCCGAATATCTTAGCCTGTTCACCACCGGCGAAAACCGGCGCCCCGATTTTAGTACCAATTTTCCTGCTAAGCTTATTACAACCAAACTAAGCTGGGAAGATTTGGTATTGGACGACGCAGTGCTAAGTGAGGTAGGGGAGATCCAGGATTGGATAATACATGGTAAAACCCTGATCAACGATTGGGGGATGGGAGGTAAGATAAAGCCTGGCTTTCGTACGTTGTTTTACGGCCCGCCTGGTACCGGTAAAACCTTAACTGCAAGCTTGCTGGGCAAAGCAACAGGGCTCGATGTTTATCGCATTGATCTGTCTATGGTAGTATCAAAATTTATCGGCGAAACAGAAAAGAACATGGCCAATATTTTTGATCAGGCCGAAACCAAAAACTGGATCCTGTTTTTTGATGAAGCGGACGCCTTATTTGGTAAGCGCACGCAAACCAGCAGCTCAAACGACAGGTACGCTAACCAGGAAGTATCGTACCTGTTGCAAAGGGTGGAGGATTTTCCGGGAGTAGTGATATTGGCTACCAATATTAAAGCCAATCTTGACGAAGCCTTTAGCCGCCGCTTTCAATCCATGATCCATTTTGCTATGCCTGGCCGCGAGCAGCGCAGGCAGCTGTGGCAAAATGCTTTCTCAGATAAAACAGTATTTGAGCCTAAGCTGACACAAAAATTTGACGAGATAGCCACGAAATATGAGATGGCGGGCGGTGCAATTGTAAATGTAGTGCGTTATGGCTCGTTAATGGCAATAAAGCGTGGCGATAATACCATAAAATATAATGATGTGTTGGAAGGTATCCGCAAAGAATACCGTAAAGATGGCAAAACAGTATGACGTTAGTTGACAGTGCGATAGTCCGCCGTTTCCACGAAATGCGTATCGAAGAGCATGGCGAAGGTACCACCCAGGCTTTGGGTTGGAAAAACTTTAACAGCCAGCAGGCACGTTTTGCCATGCTCGAAAGCATTGGTGATATGAATGATTGCTCTGTTTTAGATGTTGGCTGCGGACATGGCGATCTTCGCGCTTACCTCGGCGATAAATATCCCAGGTTGCGGTACGCCGGGATAGACCAGATGGAGGAGTTTTTGGATGTGGCCATTGAGCGTTATGGGCATTTACCCGAAACCACTTTTTATCTGGGCGATTGCTATACGGCCGAATTGCCGCGCATGGATTATGTACTGGCCTGTGGCAGCCTGAGTTACCGTAGTAGCGATGAAGGTTTTATCGAAAACATGATAACCAAATTATTTTATACCTGCCGTATCGCATTTGGTTTTAACTTAATGAGTAAAGTTGACGCGCCAGGTGGTATACTGATGGCTTATGATCCGCAGAGAATTATAGAGCATTGCCGTATTTTAACCAGCAACGTAATCTTACACGAAGGTTATTTCGATGGCGATTTTACGATTTGGATGTATAAGTAAGATTTATAAGTTGAAGGTTTGGGATGCAATGTGTATAATAAACCAAGATGAATTATTCTGCTAAAAGTGTATTATCGCCACCCGCCGGGTATACGGTATCACCTCTTTTTTCCAATCTTAACCCATTAACATTGGCATGTACGTGCCCGATCTGGCTTAATCCTGCTTCATAAACACTGGCTATGCCACGTATAATTTGTACGTGGGTGGCATTGTCAGGAAAAAAGGTCGACTGGTTCGTCTTTGTATTTGCCGGCGCGGCAATCGATCGGACACTTTGTTGATATACGCCGCCACCAATGGCGGTTGCGGTTCCATAAGCCTGATGGGTAGCACTGCCATCTATTTTAGAGTGATAACCTGTAGGAGTTACCCCCGAAAAATCGCCCTGAAAAATATGCTGTCCATATTTGGCATCTACAGCATTGTATTTGGCGTCAATTTTTGCAACGGTTTGCAGCCTTACAAGTTCAGCGGGGTCGCCGCCTGCTTGTTGCCTTAATGATGCCTCCGCTTCCAGATTTGCCGCGTCTTCGGCATCGATTTTTCCGGCAGCTATCAAGGTCTGACGTGCTGTAACCAAACTGTTAAAAACGTCGGGCGCTGGGTCAATCTCTATTCGCATCTGATTATATATGGCCAGCATAATAGCCTGCAAATTAGGGTCGGCGTTTTTCAATGCCCAACTCATCCATTTCATAACGTCTTTATTGGCAATTGTCCGTTTCTGTATCGTTGGTGTAAATGCTGCTGCATTTTTAAGCAATGCACCTTCAGTATGGGGGGTGCTATAAACAGTGGGTTCTATTTCAGAGTGAAGTTTTTTTTTTCTGATGGGCCAACCATCATCTGTATTGCTTTCGAGCCCATTACATCTGCTTCGTTTTCTAATCCCGGATCATCATTAACCGCAACTCCCTGTTTCATTTGCATGGTTGGCTGTACACGGCCCTGCTTTTGCTGGGCTACGTGCCATGCTTCGTGCGGTAAATGCTTTTCTTGTCCGGGTGCAACATGTATATCTGTTCCCTGCGCATAGGCCAAGGCATTTAACTGAGCGGGTTGCGATGAGTTATAATGTACCTTTACATCATCCATTGCGTAACCCGAAAGCTGCTCCACACCCGATTTTAAATTATCGGGTAAACCGGTGTTGTTTGCTTTTTTCTGAAGCAGCTGTAATTTGGCTTGTACGGGTAGTTCTTCTTCAGGAGCGCCCGCTTTTTGAACGATATCGTTTTTTAACTGAAAGGATTTCTTCTGCAACGGCTTTTCTTCGAGCGGGCCGGCCTTTTGAACCGTGTCGCTTTTTAGTTGAAACGGTTTCTTTTGTAGCGGTTCTTCTTCGAGTAGACCTGCCTTTTGAATGGTGTCGCTTTTTAACTGAAAAGCTTTCATTTGCAATGGCTCTTCTTCCTCGGGGCCGCCTTTTTGTTGTATAGTAAATTTTCCTTGTACCGGTAACTCTTCCTCATCGCCCTTTAACTGGATGGCCTTCAATTGCAATCCTTCAGCCGGAGCATCTTTTCTCTGCAATGCTGGTATTGCCGGCATACTTTTACCTGCATCGCCTATGGCTTGATCTGCAATAGCCTTTGATGATGAGGTATTTGGTTTCTTTTCAGCGAGTATACTTGGCATAGCTAAATGTGTTGAAGAAATTACCTGAATATAAATCTATTATAATAGATTTAAAATTGCAAAACTATCATCAAATATTTATTAACAATAATAAGGATAATCATCTGAAAATAAGCATGAAATCGATTTTGGGTCTGTCTATTAAACTAAAAAACATTTGCGTATAGATTCGCTTGCCATGAAGTTAAGTTTAACCAAGAGAATTGGGCCTAATAAGCTTATAATCTTTATCTTGGTCGAAAAATGATAGTTAAATAAATCGCATGCAGTTTCGTTTAGTGTTCGCTTTGATTGCTTTAATGATCTTCAATAACAAAAGGTCCTTTGCGCAGGATGTTCCAGGTGCTGTAATTTTCCGCATCCAATCATCGCATACTGCCTTCCCGGATACCGGTAGGGCAAAAGGGCATATTTATAGTAAGGTTTTATTTACTGAAGCTGAACATTACCATGATAGTACCGTACTCATGATAGCACCTAAAAACCTGGACGCCAAAAAAGCGGTCAACCTGGTCTTTTGGTTCCACGGTTGGCGCAACAACGTTGATAGTACGGCATCTTACTACCAGCTTACGCGGCAGTTTATAGCTTCGCGCGAAAATGCGGTATTGATTTTAGCCGAAACAGCCCGAAATGCCCCAGATAGCTATGGCGGTAAGCTGGAGAATCAAGGCATGTTTAAAGCATTGGTAGGTGATGTAGTAAGTGGACTGAAAGCGCAGCAGTTGGTCGGTAAAAATTGCAAGTCAGGGCGTATTCTATTAGGCGGTCATAGTGGAGCTTACCGGGTAATGGCCCGCATCATCCAAAACGGGCAAATGCCAGTTGACGAAGTGATGCTATTTGACGCACTATACGCCGAGACCGATAAATTTATGACGTGGATTAAAGCTGACACTGCGCATCGGTTTATTCATCTTTACACTGATCATGGTGGCACAGCAGGCGAAAGCCGCAACATGGTGAAACGGCTTGAGCAGGAACATATTGCTTATACCGAAACAGAAGAAACTAATTTGACTGCACAACACGTCAAAGCCGACAAACTGTTATTTATTCACAGTCTGCACGAGCATAATGATATCATCTGCAATCCGGATAATTTCCAGCTTTTTTTGGAAAATAGCCCGTTTCTGAGAAAGATGAAATAGAACAGTTAACCTGGTTTTTGAGATTAACTTAAACAAAAAAGGATTGTTCTTTTTTAGAACAATCCTCTAATGAGATTGGGCCAATCTCATATTGTGCTCCTGACGAGATTCGAACTCATATCAATGGTACCGGAAACCATCATTCTATCCGTTGAACTACAGAAGCAATGTTAGTACAAATATAGTTTTTTAAGACATAAGAAGCAGGAAAATCCGTGCTCTTTGTTCCTTAATTTTAATCCTTTTATACGTTAAACCTAAAATGCATAATGTCGCCGTCAGCAACTATATAAGTTTTACCCTCAACACTTAGTTTACCATTTTCTTTACAGGCTGCTTCGGAGCCAAACTTTACAAAATCATCGTACTTAATTACCTCGGCGCGGATAAACCCTTTTTCAAAATCGGTGTGGATCACGCCGGCAGCTTGCGGTGCCGTAAAACCTTGTGTAATGGTCCAGGCTCGTACCTCCTGTACACCGGCGGTAAAGTAGGTGGCCAGATTTAATAAACGGTAAGCCGCTTTAATTAATTGGGTAACGCCCGATTCTTTCAAACCCAGATCGTCCAAAAACATCTGGCGCTCATCGTACGAATCTAATTGCGCTATTTCCGATTCTATTTGTGCCGATATCACTAATACCTGTGCATTTTCCTCTTTTACAGCGGCCTTTACTTTCTCAACGTATGCGTTACCGGTGTTTACCGATTTCTCGTCGACGTTGCAAACGTACATTACCGGTTTGGCAGTTAACAACCATATATCAGCTATGTGCTCTTTATCTTCTTCCGTAACAGGGGCTGTCCTTGCCGATTTACCAGCAAGCAGGTGGTTTTTATAGACCGTTAACACCTCGAAAGCCTTTTTCTGATCCTTGTCGCCAATTTGAGCGCCCTTTGCAACTTTCGAGATCTTCTTTTCTATCGAATCAAGATCTTTCAATTGCAATTCGGTATCGATGATCTCTTTATCGCGGATCGGATCTACCGAGCCATCAACGTGGATCACATTATCATCGTCAAAACAACGCAATACGTGTATAATCGCATTAGTCGACCGGATATTGGCTAAAAACTGGTTACCTAAACCCTCGCCCTTGCTGGCGCCTTTTACCAGGCCGGCAATATCAACTATCTCGATAACGTTTGGCACGATGCGCTGCGGATTTACCAGTTCGGCAAGTTTAGTTAGCCTTTCGTCTGGAACGGTAATTACGCCAACGTTTGGCTCTATCGTACAAAATGGAAAATTTGCTGCTTGTGCCCTGGCGTTTGATAAGCAATTAAAAAGTGTTGATTTGCCCACGTTTGGCAAACCTACTATACCACACTGTAAACCCATGTTGTTTATTAGTTATATGTCGCTGGTTATTAGTTACTGATTAATAGCAGTGTGCCACTAACTCATTAATAAAAACCAAATTTTGGCGCAAAGATAAAATAAAAAGCGCCTATAGCTAAGGCGCTTGTTGAAGTTTTATTTTTGTGATAACCAATGTATCATATTTGGGTAGGCATTTACTTCAGCTTGTGGGTTGTGATTGCCATAATTGGCCATCCCGTGCCAATCCAATAATGGGGCACCCATGTACTGTCCGTTGTCGAAATTGGTTACTAATCCCGTACTTGCTCCCCGGTAGCCATTCTCGTGAAAAACAATGTGCGGGTCGATATCCAGATGCTTGCAGGCGGCATATGACCATGCTATGGCCGCCATTTCATTGCCATCATCAAACTGTGCGGTATTTGTTTCATTCAACGTTTGCCGGTCTCCGGCTGGAGTCATAGCGATATGCCCAGCCTCATGCAACAAGTCGCCAGGATATAATAGTTTGGCTTTATCGACTATTAGAGCCCCGTTTCTTATGGTCATACCAGGCAAAAAAGTTTGCCCGGCAATAGTTTCGTCTAAAACGGGGATGCCAATGCTCTGTATAAAATCAATAAGTGTTTCAGTTATATTCTCGTTAGTCATATTGTTAAAAATGCATCTTCATTAAGTTGCGACCGGCGTTTCCGGCGGATTAACCGGAGGTATTATTACGTTTGGTGTTACGGGCGGCGCGGGGTTAGGCGTAGGCGACACTGGCGGCGGAGGCGGCGTAACCGAGGGAAGAGGAGCTACCGGCGGCGTTGGCGGTGCAACCGGACCCGCCGGAGGAGTAGCGGGCGTTGTGGCAGGCGCATTGTTTTCCTGGGTTTTTAAGGCCAGGTAAGTTGCATTACTAATGCCGGTTAGTGCTAAAAGTGTTTGATCCAGTTCGGGCAAAGCGCACCCGGTTTTTATCATGTAAACCTTGTTGAGGTAAACAATCATAGCTATGCCGGTCCATATTACATTTTGAAATCGGGGTATGCTGATACCTTGTGCATCCGAAAGTATATCGGTAAAAAAACCGGCAGATGGTGTATTTTGATGGCGTGGCAGATTGCTCTGAATATCAGTTTTATCTATAAGAGCGCCTGTTGCGGTAACAGCGGCGCCAATGCCCATTAGTATAAGTGCGGTTTGGTTGATGTCAGGCGGGTTGGGGCAGTTGCTTCCCCTTGCAAACATTAAGTAAATATAGCTACACGATATGATCACTGTCCATAGAGCCAATTGTACACGTGATAAACTGAACGGTGCATTATTGCGATGGAAACGCGTCCTTCCTTTAAGCTTTGCCACTTCAACCTCAGCATCGATGGCATCGCAGTCAACATCATCGCGTAATAGGTTTGAGTAAATTGCTAAAATAAAAAATAAGGCTATGATCAAAAGGATCATCACTAATGCCAATGTTTTGTGTACGTCGATGCTGCCGTGATCGCCGGAGCAACCGGTAAGTAATGCAGCAATCACAATTGCGCAATACATTAAAGTAGGTTTCATAATTGTGGGGTTGGTTTATGAATGTAATATTATAAAATAATTTACAATATATGAGCTGTTTTGGTGTAAAAAATATTGTAACGATATCTCTTAAAGATACTTATAGGCTGGCTGCCGGTTTTCTTTCTAATCTTTTTTGTTCAACCTCGCCATACAGATCAAGTGCTTCCTGTAACAAGGCTGGTGCGATCATGCCGAGTTTTTCTGAAAATAATTCAGCCGGTTGTTTTGAATGATAGTTTGCCCTCTCTTTCATCTTCTGCTTTATGACCGGGCTAAGCTTTATTTGTGCGAATGCTTCCAATTTATCCATTAATGGCATAATGCCCTCGTTGTAATTTAATAGTAAAGTGAGATTGTCGGTAACTACTACTTTAAGATAACTATTCAGATAACCCGACAAAACATTGGCTATATGCGTATCCAGGTCTAGCGCCTCGTCGCTATCAAAACCAAATACTTCAGGTTCGATTAAACCAGGTACCGCCTGTATACCGCGTAATTTTGTTTGCGATTCAAAAACTTCGTTGGGAGCCCGGTATAATAAAACAAAAGGTGTTTGGGGATAAAGATCCCGCAATTGTTGATGGAAATGGATATGCCAGCTATCGGTTTTAATAAATAAATGCTTTTCCGCCCCAATTCGCTTCTGCCCGTAAAATTTCAATGCTGCTTTTAAAAGTTTACTTATGTGTGCTTCACTAATTTGCGGTATTTTATAACGTAAGCGCAGTATATCGTCAAATATCGGGACTTCCGATAATGATATGTTCTGTTCATCTAAACCAAGCAATTGCGACATTAACGTTGACCCGCATCGCGAAATATGAAAAATAAACGCAGTTGGATCGATGTGTTCAATTTGCTCCGCCCATTCTAAAAGCATAGATAGATTGCTGACAGAGTACCGGGGAACAGATCTTCGTGGTACCCCCCTTAATTTACCTATGGTTTCAGAAAAAAAAGGTTCGATATAAGGCTCATTACAGGTATCTATCCAATAACAATCAGCATTGCCTTCGCTAATATTCAGTTTATAAGGTATCCAGTTGTGCAGGGGATGTGTTTCGCTATTCATCTAGAAGTGCTGCGGCTAGTTTTACTTCGAGTTTATCAGCAATACGGTTTGATGTTTCATTGTCCATCGCCCTTAAAGCTTCAATCATTTGTATCGTTTGTTTCTTGTCGATTTTTTCTTTGAATGTGGTCTTTTCAGCTTCTTCAAAAATTGCTTTAAGCCAATCATTTACTTCGCAATCAATAACTAAATGTATACGATCGGTGTTGCCGGCATTAGTTACCCGGTGAGGCAGGTTAGCGTTGATGTACCAACTTTCGCCAGGTAGCATGGTTACATGAATATTGTTTACATAAAACTCTACCAGGCTATTGGTCTGCACCGGGAAATGTAGCCTTGCACAACCTTTTTCAAAAGCAAGTTCCACATCGCGGTGCTGTTTAATTATGGCTCCTGCCTTTAAATTGAGCAACCGGACTGAATTTACCGGGCATTGCAATTGAGCAACCAGCTTTTTAACCGATAGTGTTTGATCCATATAAGGCGTGTTCGCAAAGCCTTTTTCTCCACCAATGGCTTCGGGAAAAATATTATCGGTGCCACCCGGCGATCTCAGGGGTAATACTTCCCAATCGCCTTCGTAGTCGCGTGTATTAAAATGCGGTTTCCAATTGCCGTCTAAAAATCCAATTACATCACTAAGATCGGGCACTTCAATTTTTAATCGGGCAAATCCAATTATTTCGTCCATTGTTTGACTGTGAATAAGAATTTAAAAATACTATATTATACTTAGCATAAGTAATAAAATTGCAAAATGTAATATATAAATTAGCGTCACTTAATTCTATTCAAAACCTAAATATTTATCTGTAATGAGTGACCAATATACTGCTGCACAAAATATAGTGCTGGCTCCTTCTACGGAAACAGGCAAGCTAAAAATAATGCATTTAAAAAGGTATTGGAGCAAAGCCATGTTAAGGCGTGCCAATATACTTAATACGAATGAAAAGACTGATGAAGGCCATATAGATAAAATTTTGCTTTATGCACTTGGATTGGGGTTAGAGCAGACGGTAAAATATTTGTTTACTACGGCGCCGGATTTTGATGAGTTTGAAGATTGGATAGTACAAACTGCCGGAGGGCCCCGGGACGATACGATTGAGCGCTTTAACAATTTATTTAGTCCTGAACAAAGTAAAAAAGAGCAGGTTATCCCGCAGGTATTATCTGACGAAGAACTTGCTTTTTTTGAACGGAACGGCTATGTTATTATTAAAAATGCTGTATTGAAAGCTGACTGTGATAAAACGATAGAAGCGCTTTGCGGTTTTATCGATATTGACCGTTACGATCCTGCAACTTGGTACAACGCAAACCAGGGTAAACAAGGTATCATGGTACAGCTGTTCCAGGATCCGATCATGCAAAAAAACAGGGCTTCAGTTAAAATACGGCAGGCATTTGAACAATTATGGCAACGTACAGATCTTTGGGCCTATGCCGATAGGGTCGGTTTTAACCCGCCAGAAACTAAAGAATGGAAATTTCCGGGCCCAAATATGCACTGGGATGTAAGTTTAAAACTGCCTATTCCATTTGGTTTGCAGGGGATACTTTATCTGGCCGATACCGAAGAAAACCAGGGAGCTTTTACCCTCGTGCCAGGATTTCAACACCGCATTGATGATTGGATACATAGTTTGCCGCACGGAACAAATCCGCGAAATGAAAATCTGCACGCTTTGGGAAGCAAGCCTATTGCTGCACAAGCCGGCGATTTTATTATCTGGAGCAACGCATTACCACATGGCAGCAGCCCCAATACCAATACTAAACCGAGATTCGTTCAATATATTAATTATGCGCCGGCAGATCCCGTTATTGCCGATGAATGGATATAAAGCATTACAAGTAATAATTGTTTATTTACATGAAAAAGGCTATTTTTAATCAGAATGGCCTTTTTTAGTTAAGCAAAGTGCCCGTTGTAACGCCAATTATTAAAAAAACATAAATTTTTTGTAACCATTATCTTTTTTCGAAGTTTCCAATCATATAAAACGAAGTAAAAGTTTGAATACGCTGACTGATAACGCCATAATGCTCCGGGTAAAAGCCGGTGATCTTGATAGGATGAGCCTGCTTTTTGAGCGATATAACCGCCAACTATACGGCTTTTTGTTTCATATGACGTATGACAGGGAAGCGAGCGAAGACATGGCACAGCATGTTTTTTATAAGATGCTGAAATACAGTTACACTTTTACCGGTGATGGTGAATTTGTAGCATGGATGTACCAAATAGCCCGTAATACGATTAAGGATATGGCTAAAAAGAATAAAAACCGGGTGCAACAGTATGATGTAGACGACATGGCAGACAGGATAGGCGGAGGCACTTTGGCCGATGAACACCTGGAAAAGAAGCAGGCAAAGGCCGAATTGCACAGGGCAATGGCGAAGTTAAATGAAGAGCATCGGGAAGTTTTAACCATGAGCCGTTTTCAGGAATTAAAATATCAGGAAATTGGGCAGATACTTAAAATAAGCGAAGGCGCTGTAAAAGTACGGGTACACCGGGCGATGCAGGAACTGAAAGAAATTTATAAAAAGATTGAACAATAGCAGAGAGATGAAAGATTGCGGGCAATACCAGGATAAATTTACCGAGTTGGTAAACAACCAGCTCCCGGAAGCAGATAAGCAAAGTGTTGAGATGCACCTTGCAGGCTGCGCCGACTGCAGGCAGGAACTTGCCGATATGTGGAAGTTGTGGGATATGATGGGAGAAATTGAAACTCCTGAGCCATCGGCTCATTTAAAGGTCAAGTTTAATGCCATGCTCGAGACCTATAAAGAGTCGCAGGCAGAAAACATCGGATTGTGGACAAGAATAAAAGAACAATTTGAGCGCTTATGGCAAACGCAGCCCCAATGGCCATTATCGTATAGCCTTGTTGTATTTTTAATGTGTTTGGGTATTGGTTATTGGTTTATACGCCCTGCAAAAATAATAGAGCAGGATAAGCAAATGGCTGCTTTAACGGCACAGGTACATGAACTGAAAGAAACCATGATGCTGGCGCTCCTCGAAAATCCTTCAGCATCTGAGCGGATAAGAGGAGTAAGCTACACCAACGATATTAAACATGCCGATAAGGAAGTAATTGATGCCTTGTTAGCAACGCTTAATAACGATCCTAACGTAAATGTTAGATTAAGCACCCTGGATGCACTTACTCACTTAGCAAATCACCCAGAAGTAAGAGAGGGGCTCATCAAATCGATAGCCGAACAGGATTCGCCTTTAATGCAATCGGCTATAGCTGATGTAATGCTCAAATTGCAGGAAAAGGGCTCAGTAAAATCATTCAAAGAAATACTTAAGCAAAAAAACCTCGACAGTGGTGTGAGGGATAAGATCAAGCAAACAATAACACAACTCATTTAAAAACCGATTTATGAAAAAATTATTAATTCCCATTGTGATGGGACTGGGGCTTTGTTGTGTCCAAATTTCAGCCAGGGCACAACACGAAGCTAAAGAACACATCAGTAAACAATTTACCTTAAGTAAAGGAGTGTTGGCTGTTTACAACGTATTTGGATCGATCAATGTAGAAGGTTATGCCGGCGATAAAGTGATCATGGAGATAGATCAGACCATATCGGCTCAGGATGATGCCACCCTGGCAGAAGGTAAGCGTGATTTTAAACTGGGGTTTGACCAAAAGGCGGATACGGTTATGGCTTATATCGCTGCACCCTACGATTCAAGGCCCCATGTACGTTATGGCGATTGGGAGGATCACAGGCATATTGAATATAAGTATGAACTAAACTTTACTATCAAGGTGCCCTTTGATATGAATTTGAGGATATCGACAGTTAATAACGGTAAAATATCAGTTAAAAATGTATATGGTTCATTGCATGTCAACAATGTAAATGGCAGTATTGATATCGAGAATGCTAAAGGTGCCACCTATGCACATACCGTAAATGGCCCGGTCACGGTTAATTATTTAAGCGTACCACCCGACGAATCATCCTACTACACTATAAACGGGCCGGTTAAAGTTACTTATCCGGCATCGCTTGCCGCCGATCTGGAATTTAAAAGCATGAACGGACAGTTCTATACCGATTTTGAAAATGTGGAGGTACTGCCTGGAAAAGTCACCAAAACACTAACAAAAGGGAATAACGGTACTACTTACAAGCTAAACAAAAACACCGATGTGCGTGTAGGCGCAGGGGGAAAACTATTTAAATTTGAAACATTAAACGGAAATATTTACATTAAGAAACAACAATAAGATGAAAACGATAAATACGATAAAAACTGCAGGCATTTTTATAATGGCCATGCTATTAACCACCAGCCTGTGGGCACAAAATGAAAAAACGGAGCAATTAACCGTGCCGCTTAGCGATCCGGGCAAACCATATAAATTAAATGTAGATCTGGTACAGGGATCGATAACAGTAACAGGCTATGAAGGGAAAGATATCATCATTACAACTCAGGCCGACGAACGCCGTAAGCCGAATAAAGAAATCGGAGGAATGCGGCGTTTAGACGGAGGAAGTGCGGCCGATATCAGAGCCGAAGAAAAAAATAATAAGGTTAGCGTAAGTGCCGAAATGGCCCGTAGGCTGAACCTGGTTATTAAAGTGCCGCAAAATGGCGGTACGCTAAAGTTAAGCTCTGTTAACGACGGCAATATTATGGTGAGCAACGTCGGCGGCGAAATGGAAGTAAGCAATACCAATGGCGGTATTAAAATGAGCAACGTATCGGGTTCGGTAGTAGCTAATACCACTAATGGCAATGTTTCGGTGAGTTTCAAGAGTATCGATACTAAAGCGGCCATGGCATTTACCAGCTTTAACGGTAATGTAGATGTAACGTTCCCGGCCGGGTTAAAAGCTAATGTTAAGCTTAAAACCGACCGCGGTAATATTTATACCGATTTTGATGTGGTTAACGAAGCCCGGAAACCAGATGTTACCCGCACCGCTAAAGATGGTATGTACAGTCTTAAAATTGACGACTGGGTTTATGGTAAAATTGATGGCGGTGGTCCCGAAGTGCTTATGAAAACCTTTAACGGAAACATATACGTTCGTAAAGCTAAATAACTAACGCTTAGCTCACTGTAGACAAACACATCTCTCCTTATGAAAACTTTTTCCATGGTTTTATTGGCCATATGGGGGTGCTTTGCCCTGAATTTTGCACAGGCTCAAACATCGACTGGCAAAATTGAGGGCGAAGTATTGGATGTCGGCAAAAGGCCCGTTGACGCAGCCACTGTTACTTTATTGAATGCACAAAGTAAGGCCGAGATCAAAAGCATGCTGGTAAATCCAAATGGTACTTTTGCTTTCGAAGCGTTGCAAAACGGCGCTTACCGGGTTATTGTAACATTGGTGGGTTATCAAAATTATAAAAGTGATAGTTTAATTATAGATAAGCAGCAAGTGATTAGCCTGCCCGCTATTGTGATCATACCCACAACTAAAGCATTAAAGCAGGTTGACATTACAAGCCAGAAAGCATTAATAGAGCAAAAGATTGATCGAACAGTCGTTAACGTTGGTGCGTCTATATCGAGCGTCGGCGAAAACGCATTGGAGGCCTTAGAGAAAGCACCCGGGGTAACGGTTGATGACAACGGTAGCATTACTTTTAAAGGCCGGACGGGTGTTATGGTGCTGATAAACGATAAACCGACCTACTTATCGGGCCAGGACCTTGCTAACTATCTTAAGGCCCTGCCGGCATCACAGTTGGACCAGATAGAGTTGATGCCCAATCCACCGGCTAAATATGATGCTTCGGGCAATGCGGGTATTATCAATATCAAACTTAAGCGGTCAAAAGCAAAAGGCTTTAACGGGGGCATTTCGGCAAGCGTAGGTATGGCTAAATATTGGCGTACGTTGGAGAGTGTAAATCTTAATTATCATGTTGATAAGATTAACCTTTTTGCAAATGCCGGGTATGGCGTTCAAAACGGTTACCGGCGGCTGGATGTTGGCCGAACCTACCTGGATGGGCTTGGTAATGTAGCTTCATTGTACACCGAAACAGCTTTTTTTAATCCCACTAATTACAATCCTAATATAAAGCTGGGGATGGATTATTACTTGTCGAAAAAAACAACACTTGGTTTTGTGCTTACAGGCGCCGCGTCTACCGGGCATAATTATAACCCGGTAAGCAGCACATTGAAAGATAGAGAAGGAAGGCTTGATTCGATTATTACATCCGATAATAATGCGCAGAGTAAAAACTATAACGGCGGTATCAATCTTAACTACAGCCATCAGTTTGATAGCTTGGGTAGGGTGTTAACTTTCGATCTTGACTATTTGAAATATCACAACAGACGTGATCAAACATTTTTTAACAAAAGTTATAGTGCAAACGGAGCGCTTGCAGCAACGCAGGATATACTGGATAATTTGCCTGCCGATATTAACATATACGCGGCCAAAACCGATTATGAGCAGCCTTTAAAAAATAAGGCTAGGCTATCGGCAGGTTTAAAAGCCAGTTATGTAAATACAGATAACGCGGCCAATTACTTTAATGTGATCAATAACATCAGCACGGTAGATAATAATAACACCAACCGTTTTTTATACAAAGAAAACATTAATGCCGGTTACCTGAGCTTTAATCAGGATTTTAAACGGTTATCAATCCAGGCAGGGCTGCGTGCCGAAAATACCAATGTAAACGGGCATCAATTAGGTAACGCGCAAAGTCCCGATTCATCGTTTACACAGCATTATACAAGTTTGTTTCCCACAGCATATGTATTATACAAACTGGATACTGCGGGCAGTAACTCGTTAAAATTAAGTTATGGCAGGCGCATTGACAGGCCTTACTATCAGGATCTAAATCCTTTTGTTACGATACTGGATAAATACAGTCAATTTAGCGGCAATTCGTTCCTCAGGCCGCAATACTCATCGTATTATGAGTTAGCTTACTCCTATAAAAGTATGCTCACCCTAACGGCAGAGTACAACCCCATTACCGATTACCAGGTAGAAGTTGACAAGACTATAGCCGGCGGTATTTTTACAGCAACTACAGGTAACCTGGGCCGCCGCGATCACTGGGGTATCACCGCCAACATAGCGCTAAATCCGGCCAAATGGTGGAGTTTTAATTTTTATACCGAGCTGATGCATAATTCGTACAATGGACAAGTCGATAACATAAAATTGAATAGCAGTAGTATTTATTACTATTTAAACTGCACTAACCAATTTAACCTGTCAAATGGCTGGAGTGGCGAGTTAAGTACTTTTTATATTACGCCGTCGCGCGATTCACAATTTACACACCGTTATCGCGAGCAAACCAACGTTGGGATTCAAAAAAAGATATTAAAGAATAAAGGAGCGGTAAAACTAAGTGCCAGAGATATATTCCGCGCTAATTTTTCGGCGGGTACTATTACCAATGTACCGGGTGCGGCTGTAACTTATCATAACGATAACGCAAACCGTTCAGTAACACTGGGCTTTAGCTATAACTTTGGATCAAATAAAGATAACCGCAAAAAACGCGACACAGGCGCAGCGAATAGCGAAGCCGGCAGGGTTGGAAACTAATATCAGTAGGTTATTAGTGTAGTTTTTTGGCCAGCCTGTTTTTGCGGCCCTGCGAGATAACGATTCCAAAGTGATAAGCGGCCAGAAAAAGCTTTGGGCTAAAGCTTACCAAAGCGTACTTAAGTTTGAATGACAACGTAGGGCTGCGGTCAAAATCGCGCTTTAAGCTGACAACTATTTCCTTGAGAGGGGTATCGGCTGTGCCAAAACATTTGCGCCAGATGTATACACCCTCGGCATAGTTGTAAACCACATCAGCCGCGGATTGCCCCCAACGTTCGATCAACACATCTTTAAAATCATAATCAACCAACGCATGTGACGAGATGCGCGTGTCGGGATGCAGATTAATCATTACGAGGGGCTGCGGGATCGATTTCACTTTTAAATCCTTCTCAATAACCTTACGGCAAAGATCGTAATCGTCCATCCGGCTTTGGTTCTCATCAAAATACAGATTATTTTCCTTGAATATCCTTCGATTGATTGCTATCGATGAGCAGGACATCATCATGAGCTTCTCGGTATGCAGCTTTTTATTATAATGATAGTACCTGTACATTTTAAACGGGTACGGGTATATTTTTGAATATCCGGCACAATACAACAATGCCAGATCATCATTGGCCAACATTTCGGTTACACGTATACTTATACTATCGGGCAGTAATTCATCATCATCATCTAAAAAAAATATAAGTTTGCCCGTAGTAGCATCAATCCCGTCGTTACGTGCTCCTGATGCGAATTTCTTCGGGCTGTGGATATATAACCAGGTAATATGGGGGCATTGTTTTTTTAACCCGCTTACAGTTTCCTCAACCAGAACACTTAGTTCAGTATCGACGTTATTATCAACCACACATACTTCAAAATCCGAATAATCCTGCAGTGCAACAGATGTTAAAGCACGTTTTAACAAATGCGGCCTATTTTTGGTTGGAATTATTACCGATAAAATAATATCGTTCGATGCATTCATATACGAATGTTTGTTAACTTTATTTTCTACAACTGCGAATATAGTGTGTTGATTGGTGCCTGCAGTAATTTGTTTTAAAAAGCGTAATAAATGCGGGGTGCTGATCGGAGGTTATTTTGAATATTACTGTTAACTATGCTGTGGTAACTATTAATTAATTTGTATAATTGCATTCAAAACCTCGAGATTATTAAAACTATTATTACCCCTATAATTAAAGGTTATTTGTCCTACGTTAAAAAAATGTGTATAAATAAACATTTCCTGATATTACTGTTCTCACTTATCTTTTTTGATCTATCTATATCTGAAGCTCAGAGAAAAACAATTGCTTCACCAACTGCCGCAACCCCCGAAATTTTTCAAAATGTGACAAGCGTCGATCAAATGTCGGATGCCGACGTTGAAAAGATCAGACAGCAAATGCAGGCGAATGGTATTTCTAACGATCAGGCTGAGCAAATGGCGCTTGCAAAAGGGGTGTCTCCGGCAGAGTGGGCTAAATTACAAGTTCGGTTAGCGAAGTCATCAACCGCGACACCAACTAATAAAACAACCGCGGAACCAACCACAATGCCGCAAAGTGTACGGCAGGTAGAAAAAAGCGACTACCAGATTTATCAAAAAGGACCTTCTTCAAACGTATTTGGTGCCTCCTTTTTTAATACACCTTCGCTTTCGTTTGAGCCTAACCTGCGCGTAGCGACACCTGTTAATTATATTTTAGGGCCCGATGATGAGTTAGTTATTAACGTGTCTGGCTATCAGGAGACTAATATAAAAACGTCTGTTCAGCCCGAAGGGACCATTTTCATACCACAGGTTGGCTCAATTAATGTAACCGGCCTCACCATAGATGAAGCAACTGCGCGTATCCGCGATAAAATGTCACAAACGGCTTATCCTTCAATAAAAAGCGGTTTGTCGAAACTAATCATCTCGTTAAGCAAAATTAGGAGCATTCATATTACCGTTATAGGTGCAGCTAAACCTGGTAATTATCTTACCTCGTCGCTCGCCACAGTGTTTAACTCACTATATCAATGCGGTGGTCCCGGCGATATTAATACCTATCGCGAGATTGAGCTGATAAGAAATAATAAAGTTTACCAAAAGATAGATATCTATCAGTTTTTAACCAAAGGCGATCAGAAGGGAAATGTACAGCTAAAAGAGAATGATGTCATCAATTTTCCGGTTTATAAAAAGCGGGTTACCATAAGCGGACAGATAAAGCGACCAGGTATTTTTGAATTAAAAGAAGGTGAAACCTTTGGTGACCTGTTATATTTTGCAGGTGGGTATACCGATAAAGCATATAAAGCTACTATAAAAGTTAAGCAGGTTACCGATACCGAACGAAAAATTAAAGATATTTCAAAATCAGAGATATCTACATACCAACCGGCAAATGGCGATGAATTTCAGGTTGATGCTATATTGGAGCGTTTTGAGAACGCGGTTTCAATAGCTGGCGCAGTATACAGGCCCGGCGAATTTGAACTAACACCCGGGATAACTGTGAAAAGTTTAATTCAAAAAGCAGGTGGGTTACAGGAGAATGTTTTTAACGACAGGGCTATTTTAACCAGGACACATAACGATGGTACAAAAGAGAACATCACCTTTAACCTGGGCAGGTTGATGAATAACAATGAGCCGGATATACCATTGGTAAAGAATGATGTTATCACTATTGCTACCATTAACGAATTTAAGAACGATTATACAGTTAGTATTACCGGCGAAGTTAAAAGGCCCGGGAGCTTCCCATACAGAGAAAACCTTTCATTAAAAGATATGTTTTTTTTGGCGGGCGGATTTACCGATGCAGCATCCTCATATCATGTTGAAATTGGTCGCCGTATCATAGGCGAGCGTTTGACCAATACAGATTCAATTGCGAAGGTATTTGATATAAATATCGAAAAGGGACTTCAAATTGAAAATAACAAGTTTGTGCTATTGCCTTATGATGTAATAACTGTACGGCGTAATCCTGGCTATGTCGAGCAAAAAACTGTAACCATTGACGGAGAAGTAAACTTTCCAGGATCTTACACTATTGAGAGTAAAAAAGAGCATGTTAGCGATTTGCTAAGGCGTGCCGGCGGATTAACGCCATTGGCTTACTCAAAAGGGATATTTTTGGTTAGAAACAATACTCAAATGCGATCGCCGCAGCAAGAAACTGCAAAAGTAATACAAACCAGTATTAAAGACACTAGTGCGAAAGTGATAGAGGATATCTCCAGAAATAATTTTAGGATACCTATTAACCTGCAACAGGTTTTAACACGGCCTGGATCGATTGAAGATTACGTGCTTGAAAATGGCGACGAGATACAGGTATTAAAAACTGATCCTCTTGTGAAAGTTAGCGGCGAAGTACTTTCTTCTACAAAAACCGGTTATGTTGCCGGAAAAACACTGGGTTACTACATATCCCAGGCTGGCGGCACTACTGATAACGCCCGCCGGTCGAAAATTTATGTATTATATGCAAACGGAAATGTTGGCAGAACCAATAACGGCATTTTTGGCTTATTCAGATCGTACCCCAATATTGAAGCTGGATCTGAAATAATTGTACCCCGTAAGATTGATAAAAAAGGTCTGGATGCCCAGCAAACGGTTGGACTTACGTCGGCAATAGTCTCTCTGGTTTCTCTGATTATTGTCACCATATCTGTTTTAAAGAAATAGGATGGAAGGGATTCAAGGAAAAAATACGGGTAAACTTTGGCAAAATATAGCCATTGAAGCGTTTTGGTATCTTCTAAAACGATGGTACTTCTTAGTACTGGCACTTTTGGCGGGCGGAGGATATGGTTACTACAAAATGCATAAAGTAAAACCCACCTACACGGCGAGTTACACGTTTGTTTTATCAACAGACCAAACCGGCAGGGGTAATGGTTTAGCAGGCTTGGCTTCGCAACTGGGCTTTGATGGTTTGACAAGCAGTCCTGATAATATTTTTTCGGGAGATAATATTATTGAGCTTTTTAAATCACGCAAGCTCATTGGGGCGGCGTTGTTATCATACGTTGATACCACTAATCACCAAACTTTACTGAATTATATTTTAAAACGGCAATTTGTAAATTTGTATAAGCGCCTGGGACCTTTTAATAACAATCCCGATAGCTACGATACCACGCGCACACGAATATATAGGACGGTGATAAGCAGGGTCGGGGCATCCTTCCAGGTTTTTAAAAAAGATAAAAAACTTATATTTTATATAATCAGTGCTACCAATACAGACCCTGGAGTAGCGTATTATGTGGCTAAAAATGTACTTAACGAAACTTCGCAATATTTTATCGAAACCAGAACAAAGGTTTCTGCCAATAGTGTGCAATTATTAAAGCACGAAGCTGATAGTCTTGGCGAGGTGTTGAATCGTACGTTCAGCTCAACGGCAGTAATGAACGACCGCACATATAATTTAAATCCTTCCATTACAGTTCAGCGCTCGGGCTCTATTTTTAATCAGGCAAAGGCCTCTGCGTTTGCAGGTGCTTATACTGAAGTAATGCGTAATCTGGAGATCGCCAAAATAAATCTACAAAAAGAAACACCGCTATACAGGATTATTGATGAACCTGAGCTACCATTGTATGCTACGGCGCCATCCATGTTCAGACAGATTATTTACAGCGCAACTGCTGCATTTATTTTGATGGGAGTTATTCTCGTCCTGATCCGTTTTTACAAAGACATTCTATTATATTTAAAATGACAAATAAATCCAATAATTTTTTCCTGCCTAATATCGCTATAATTGGTTTGGGGTATGTAGGGCTACCGTTAGCTGTTGAATTTGGAAAGAAGTACAACGTTGTAGGATTTGATATTAATACAATTCGTATCAAAGAATTATCCGAAGGCAAAGATCACACACTCGAAACACACGAAGATGAGCTTAAAAAAGTCGCCATAAGCCCAGGAAAAACGCAGGGCGTGCTTTTTACAGCAGACAAAAGCCAGTTGCTAAAATGTAATGTATTTATCGTTACAGTGCCAACCCCGGTAGACCAGTACAATAACCCTGATCTGACCCCTTTGATTAAAGCAACTGAGACAGTAGCGCAGGCGTTGAAAAAAGGAGATATAGTAATTTATGAATCGACTGTATATCCGGGATGTACCGAAGAAAGTTGTATTCCTATTTTAGAGAAAAAATCGGGGCTTGTTTTCAATACCGACTTTTTCTGCGGATACTCGCCGGAACGTATAAATCCTGGGGATAAAGCGAGAACATTACCGAACATCAAAAAGGTAACTTCCGGCTCTACGCCCGAATCGGCACAGATCATTAACAATCTGTATCTGTCTATCATACCTGCCGGCACACATTTGGCACCATCTATTAAGGTGGCCGAAGCCGCTAAGGTTATCGAAAACGCACAGCGCGATATTAACATAGCCTTTGTAAACGAGCTATCGAAGATCTTTACCCTGTTAGGGATTGACACGAGTGAAGTATTGGAGGCTGCAGCTACCAAATGGAATTTTTTGCCATTTAAACCGGGGTTGGTTGGAGGCCATTGTATTGGTGTTGACCCGTATTACCTGGCGCAAAAGGCAACTTCAGTTGGCTATTACCCCGAAATCATTTTGTCGGGCAGACGCATTAACGATAGTATGGGGGCCTATGTTGCCGATACTGTAGTTAAGTTGATGTTGAAAAAACAGATCAATGTATGGGAGTCTGATATCCTGGTGTTGGGTATAACTTTTAAAGAAAACTGTCCCGATGTACGTAACACCAAAGTGGTGGATGTGATCGGTGAGTTGCAATCGTATAAAGCAAATATCACGGTGTACGATCCCTGGGCAAGTTGTGAACAGGTAAAACATGAGTACGGTATTGAGTGTGTGAACGAGTTGTCTGCAGGAAAAAAATATGATGCTATTATTTTGGCCGTAAGTCACAATGAGTTGATTAGCCTTGACTTTAAGGCTTTGTTAAAACCGTCTGGCGTGCTTTACGATGTAAAAGGGGTATTGGATCCGAAAATTGTAGACGGACGGTTATAAACTACAGAAATAAATTGTTTTAAATGCCATTAAATAAAAGAATTGATCACTTACACATTATAAGGGGGATTGCTGCCCTGCTTGTTGTGCTATGGCATGCCCGATTTATCCTCTGGTGTGGTGGTGTCGAATTCGGACATTCTCATCCTGGTATTATTGAAAAAGTGCTTGCCTATAGTATGATGTTCTTATTTTCATCAGGCAGCCCTATGGTTATTTGTTTTTTTGTGTTATCGGGCTTTTTTTTAAAGATATCGTACGACAATAACACGGTTACAAAGTTCTACTCTAATAGGATTATCCGGATATATATTCCTTATATCGCAAATACCATCATCTCTTGCGGTATCTTTTTTGTTTGCTTTGTATATATCAATCCTAATCTTCAACACCCGCCCGGCCCACCGCGCGAGATAACTACCGTTCCCCTTGTAGCATTTAAAGAGATGAACCAGA
>Ga0209026_1000527_pt1 | contig 26703 bp, 20 predicted proteins | sample AraplaCL_Col_mCL_FD_184262 | JGI IMG/M metagenome (GOLD analysis project Ga0209026, IMG submission 184262) | Arabidopsis root microbial communities from the University of North Carolina, USA - plate scrape CL_Col_mCL (SPAdes) (version 2) | ecosystem: Host-associated > Plants > Roots >... | reverse complement strand
TCGCGAAGGGGGCGGCGGCTGCGGTCAGAAGGCGAGGGGTACGCAACATCAGAGCGGTAGTTCCTTGCAGTCAGGCTGCCACATCTGCCTGCAAGGCCCCCCGTGCGCCACTTAAATCGCGGTAACTTCGAAGGCTTTAGGTGCGACCTTCTAACCCGTCTGGTCTTCGGGCAGGCGCCCGGCGCGCGTACCGCACGTCTCGCAGATCAGGGCCTGGCCCTTCTTCACGACCGCGATGTCGCCGCAGGCCGCGCAGACCTCCGCGGTCGCCATGGCGGCCGGGCCCGCGCCCCGTCCGGCGGAGGGCAGAAACACCAGGTTGTCGGGCGCTGCGCCACGGGCGAAGCCGCGCGAGATGAACCGCGAGGCCGGCTGCGGCTGAGGCTCGTCAGTCCCGACGGCCTCGTCGCCCTTGCCGCGGCCCAGGCCATCGGCGTTCAGCTCGCCCGGATCGGCGCTGGCCAGCTCGTCGCGGCCCAGATAGCTGATCCCCAGCTCGCGGAAGATATAGTCAAGGATCGAGGTCGCCGACTTCACCGTGTCGTTGCCGGTGACCGTGCCTGCGGGCTCGAAGCGCGTGAAGACGAAGGCGTCGACGAACTCGTCCAATGGCACGCCGTACTGCAGGCCTATCGAGATCGCGATGGCGAAGTTGTTCATCAGCGAACGGAAGGCGGCGCCTTCCTTGTGCATGTCGATGAAGATCTCGCCCAGTTGGCCGTCGTCGTATTCGCCGGTGTGCAGGTAAACCTTGTGACCGCCGACGCTGGCCTTCTGGATGTAGCCCTTGCGGCGGTCCGGCAGCTTCTGGCGGGTGCGCTCGCGCTCGACGATCCGCTCGACGATGCGCTCCTCGCGTTCGGGCGGCGGCGCGGCGCGGGGCGGCAACTCGGCGACGGCCGGGATGTCGAGGGCCAGGGCGGCTGGCGGCCCCTCTCGGCGGACCCTGACCGGGATGCTGCTGGCCGCGTAGAGAGCCTGGACCTCGGCGAGCGTGGCGGCCCACGGGAGCGACACGTCCAGCACCGGGGGCGCATCCAGCGCCGGGGCCAAGCCCGCCAGCATCGCCGCCTCCGCCGTCGGCGTGAGGTCCCTGGCGCTGCGGAGGACCAGACGCTGGTCTTCAGTGAGGAAGGCCGCGTCGCCGAGGGCTTCGGCGCCCAGTGCGTAGGCCTCGGCGGCGGCGATCTCATCGGCCGTGAATCCGGCCAGGGCCAGGACGTCCAGGCGCGGGTCGTCCAGTTGCTCGGGCGTGGCGCCCAGGACGTCGCGCAGGAACCCTTCACCGACGACGCTGGGCGCGAACGCAAGGGCCAGACTGCGCGCGAACGGCAACTCGGCCTCGGCGGCGGCGATCTCCAGGCTGGTGAAACCACGGGCCGCAAGGGTCTGGCCGTTGACCCCCGGGGCTTCAGCGAGGCTGCGGTGACCCAGCAGGGCGTCGCGGGCGTCGCCCAGATCGACGCCGGTGGCGGCAAGTCCCCGGATCGCGGCCTCGGACAGGACCCGCACGGTCTCACCGTCCGAGGTCTCGGCCACCGTGACGGGACCGCGCCAGGGGCCGGCGTCCAGTCGCGCGCCCAGGCGCAGGGCGAGGTCAGGGTGGTCGATCAGGCCGAAGCGGAGGTCGAGGCTCAGCCCGTCGGTCGCGGCCCGCGCGGCGTCGAAGAGGTTCCGGGCGGCCTGGCGGGCTTCTTCGCTGTCGTAGTCGAAGCCGTGCGCCACCAGCCAGTCGCCCAGCCCGCCCAGTCCCAGCAGGGCCGGGCCTTCCGCCTCGGCGCCGACAGCCACGGCCGCAAGGCGCACCGCGGCGGCGAAGGCGGCGTCGTCGAAGGCGTCGTCGCGCCAGAACGCCATCAGTTCGACGCCGGCGCAGGGCAGGCCAGCGGCCTCGGCGACCGCTGTCGCAGCCGCATCGTCGGCCGCGGCGATGACGCGGCCCGTTGTCCAGGCGGCGCGGGCGACCGCTGCGGGCGTCGTGAGCGTCGCGACGATCGCCGCCTGGGACGGGGTCGATGGCGGCGTGCTGGCCCATTCGGTTTCGCCTGCGCGGGCCAGGGCGATGGCTTCCAGGATCGTGGCGTCGGCCGCGCCCGCTGCTCGAGCGGCCTCGCCGGCGCGCGCCAGGCTGGTGTTGCGCGCCGGGTCGGCGCAGGCCTCGGGATCGCCCTCGCAGCGCAGGACGGCGTCCATCACCGCTTGCAGCCGCGCGCCCATCAGCGTCGCGGCCGCCGCGGCCGCTTCCTGCCCGCGATGCGCGGCCACCAGCCGGTCCGCCGCGCCGGCCGCGCCGTCCAGCAGGGCCAGGGGCTGGCGGCTGGGCGCGAGCGCCACGAACCCCAGCATCATCGCCTCGGTGATCGCCTCGCGGAACTTGGTCCGACCCTTCAGGTCCTTGGTCAGGCCACGGGCGTGCGCCTTGCCGGCCAGGTCGTAGGCGTACTGCAGGATCGCGGCCGCCAGATCGGTCCGACCGCCGGCCCATTCGATCCAGGCCTCGACCCGGGCATTGGTGAAATGCGCGGGCGCCTCCACCTCGACCAGGCGGTCGCCCAGCTCCAGGATCCGCCCTTCGATTCCCGCGCGCGACGTCTCGGTCATGATGCGGCTCGACTCCCTGACACGCGAGCCTAGGCGTCGCCGCGGGCGTGGAGCAATAGATGTTGGGTGTCGGGCCGGGTTCATCCCCAACATATTGCCTCAAGACGCTGGGGCGCCCCGCGCTGGACGCTCCGGAGGCGCCCGCCTATAGTCCGGCCGAATTTCGAGCCCTGAGAGCCCTGATTTGTCCGTCCTGAAGACGATCTTCACCTGGTGGAACGGCGCCACGACCGGCATCCACTTTACCGTCGCGCGCCGGGGCCGCTTCGTCGGCCAGGACGAGCTGGGCAACAAGTACTACGAGGCCCGTGACGACCACGACGCCTACGACAAGGGCCGCAAGCGGCGCTGGGTGATCTACAACGGCTATGCCGACGCCTCGAAGGTCGCGGCCGAGTGGCATGGCTGGCTGCGCTACACCTTCGACGAGCCGCCGACGGTCGAGCCGTTCCAGGTGAAGTCCTGGGAGAAGGGCCATCTGCCCAACCTCACCGGCACCATCTATGCCCGGAAGCCCAAGGGTGCGATTTCGCGCGGCGGCGACCGGCAGGCGGCGACCGGCGACTACGAGGCCTGGACCCCGGAATAAGCCGTGGGCCCGCGCCGCACCCCCAGCCAGATTCTCCATCGCGCCGGACTGGGCGTCGCGCTCGGCGCGGCGTTGACCGGCATGGTCGCGGCCCAGCCCACCGCGCCCACGGCCCCGGTCCCGGCCGAGGCCCCGACGGCGCCCGTGGCCGGCCCCTCGGAAGAAGCTCCGCCGGCCGCCGTTGTCGCCCCGGCGCCCAGCGCCGCGCCGCCGGTGAAGGCCGACGAGGTGGCGCCCGCCGCTGCGCCTAAGGAACAGGTGGCCGAGAAGCCGGTCGCCGCCCCGATCCGCCGCACCCGCTACAACGTCGCCGTGCTGCAGGCCCTGGACAAGGTGACCGCTGAGACGCTGCGCTTCGAGGCTGCGGTCGGGCAGCCGGTGCGTTGGAAGGGCCTGGTGTTCACGGTCCGCGCCTGCGAACGCTCGGCGCCGGACGAGGCGATCGAGGACGCCATCGTCTATCTGACGGTCGATTCCCAGCCGCGGCCGCAGCCGGGGCGGCCCACGCCGCCGCCGCGCCAGGCGTTCAAGGGCTGGATGTTCGCCTCCTCGCCGGGCCTCAACCCGGTGGAGCACGCCACCTACGACGCCTGGGCGATCAGTTGCAGGGCCAATGCGCCGGCGCCGACCGTGGCGTCCGTCGCGCCGCGCCCGCCGGCCGCCAAGGCGCCCGAAGCGGCCGAACCCAAGCTGCTGGAACTGCCGGCCGCCAAGCCCGCGACGCCCCCGGCCAAGGTCGCCCCTGCGCCGACGCCCGAACTCAAGGCTGCGCCGGCGGCCAAGGCGGCCACACCACCCGAGCCGGCGGCCCCGCCCACGTAGAAGCCGGCCTCGACCTCCAGCGCCTTTTCCAGGCGGCGGTGATAGGCCTTGCGGCTGATCTCTTCGGCGCCGAACTGGCCCAGGTGCTCGGTCATGAACTGGGTGTCCAGCAGCACGAACCCGCCGACGATCAGTCGGGCCACCAAGTGGACCAGCGCCACCTTCGACGCGTCGCGCCGCCGCGAGAACATGCTCTCGCCGAAGAACGCCCCGCGCAGGGACACGCCGTAGAGACCGCCCACCAGTTCGCCGTCCTGCCAGCATTCGACGCTGTGTGCGTGGCCGTGGGCGTGGAGCTCCAGGTACAGGGCCTCGATCGGCCGGTTGATCCAGGTCTCGGTGCGCCCGGGACCGGCGGCGGCGCACTCGAGCACCACGCGGTGAAAGGCCGTGCTGAACCGAACCTCGAAGGTGTCGCTGCGGACGGTGCGGGCCAGGCGTCGCGCCACGTGGAAGCGGTCCAGCGGAATGACGCCCCGCCGCTCGGGGTCGATCAGGAAGACGCGGGCGTCTTCGCGGGCGTCGGCCATCGGGAAGACGCCGCGGGCATAGCAGTCGAGCAGGTCGCTGGCGTCGAACGCGGACATTCCCGACCTCTAGCCGCCCATCGCGCATCGGGAAACGGTCAGGCGCAGGCGCGCCGCCGACATGACGAAATTCAAATGTGGGGCCGAGGCCCGCGCCACCCGGGCCCGCTACCCGGTTCGCTGCGGGGACAGACACGGAGCATCCACATGAACATTCGCACCTTCCTGCTGGCCGCCGGCGCGGCCGCTATCATCGCCGCCCCGGCGGTCGGCCAGGTCCAACGGCCCAAGATCACCCTGGCCCAGGCGGTCGCCACGGCCGAGAGCGAGCTGGGCGCCCGCGCCTATGACGCTGAGTTCGACATGGATCTGGGCGACATGGTCTACGAGGTCGAGCTGGTGAAGAACGGCAAGCCGATCCAGGTGCGCATCGACGCCAACACCGGCCGGCTGGTGCATCAGTCGCGCTCGCTGAAGGCGCACCTGCCGATCCTGGGCGAGCATCTGAAGGCCGCCCAGACCGCGCCGAGGACCCTGACCCAGACCATCGCCATGGTCGAGGACGCCACCAAGGGCAAGGTCGCCGAGATCGGGCTGGAGCGTCGCGGCGGGCGCCATTACTACGAGGTGGAACTGGTCGGCGCCCAGGACCGCGACGTGCTCGTCGACGTCCGGACCGGCGCCATCACGCCGCTGATCGGCGACTGATCCGCTTCGGAGCAAGCCATGCACGTGCTGGTCGTGGAGGATGACGAACGGGTCGCAGGCCACGTGGTGAAGGGTCTGAAGGGCGAAGGCTGGCTGGTCGACCACGTTGCCGACGGCCGCCAGGCGCTGTTTCAGGTGGCCGCCGAGACCTATGACGTCATCGTCCTCGACCGCATGCTGCCCAACGTCGACGGGCTGAAGATCCTGCAGACCATGCGTGCGTCCGGCGACGGCACGCCGGTGCTGATCCTGTCGGCCCTTGGCGATGTGGACAACCGGGTGAAGGGCCTGCGGGCGGGCGGCGACGACTACCTGACCAAGCCCTTCGCCTTCTCCGAACTTGTGGCGCGGATCGAGGCGCTGGGTCGTCGCAAGGCGGTGGTGCAGGAAACCGCCGAACTGGGTTTGGCCGACCTGCAGATGAACCTCATCACCCGCACCGTCACCCGACGCGGCCAGGTCATCGAGCTGACGACCCGGGAGTTCCTGCTGCTGGAATATCTGCTGCGCAACGCGGGCCGGGTCGTCAGCCGCAGCATGCTGCTGGAGGCGGTCTGGGACTATAACTTCGATCCCCAGACCAACATCATCGACCAGCACGTCAGCCGCCTGCGCGCAAAGATCGACAAGGACTTCGAACCGGCGCTGCTGCAGACGGTCCGCGGCATGGGCTACAGCCTGCGCGCATGACCTGGCCCCGGGCCCTTCGCAGCCTCACCCTCCGGTTGACGCTGGTCTACATGGCCCTGTTCTGTGGCTCGGTGGGCCTGATGCTGGGCGTCACCTATGTGGGCGGCGTCTGGCGTCCGCTGCACCAGGTGGAAGACAGCATCACCCGCGATAGCGACGCGCTCGTCGCGACGTGGCGAGGGCAGGGCCGCGATGCGCTCATCCGGGCCCTGGAGCGCCGCGCTGCGGTGGCCCGACCGCGCACCGCCTATCACGTTCTGGCGGCGCCCAACGGCGCGGTCGTGGCCGCCAACCTGCCGGACTGGCCGGCCAGACGGGGCAAGGAGTGGATCCGCTACGAGTTCGGAACCTATGCGACCGGGGCGGAGGAAGAACATGAGGCCGTGGTCCGCGACCTGCCGCTGGCCGGCGGCTGGCGCCTGCTGGTCGGCCTCGACACCGAAGACCTGGACGAGCGCGAGGACCTGATCTTCGAGGCCCTGTCCTGGGGCGCGGGCATGAGCGCAGTCCTCAGCCTCTTGGGCGGGATGGTGATGACCTACGCCGTGTCGCAGCGTCTGGATCGCATCAATCGGGCGGCGCGCGCGGTGATCGGGGGCGACCTCTCCGGGCGGGTGGCGTTGCACGGCAGCGGCGACGACTTTGACCAGCTGTCGGCGACGCTCAACGACATGCTGGGCCGCATCGAGGGGCTGGTCGCCTCGATCAGCCGGGTCTCGGACAACATCGCCCACGAACTGCGAACCCCGCTCACGCGGCTGCGAGCCGAGCTGGAAGAACTGGCCGATGCTGAGGACCTCCCAGAGGTCCGCGAGCGGACCGGCGCGGCGCTGGAGGAGGCGGGGCGCCTCCAGTCCATGTTCGAGGCGCTGCTGCGCATCGCGCGGCTGGAGAGCGGGCCCCGGGAGTCCTATGGCGCCATCCACCTGTCCCGGCTGCTTGAGGACGCGGTGGAGCTGCATCGGCCGGGCGCGGAAGACCGGCCGCTGGGGCTGATCACGCGGATTGCAGCCGACCTGGTCATCTCGGGCGACCGCGACCTCGTCTTCCAGATGATCAGCAACCTGCTCGACAATGCGGTGAAGTTCACGCCGCCGGGCGGCGCGATCCTGTTGGAAGCCCATCGCCGGGCCGACCGTGTCGAGGTCGTGGTCTCCGACAACGGCCCCGGCGTGCCGCCCGAAGACCGGTCGCGCGTGCTGGAACGCTTCTACCGCGGTCGGGGCGGGGACGCGGCCGGGTTCGGTCTCGGGCTCAGCCTGGTCGCCGCGGCCGCCGAGCGCCACGACGCGGAGCTGAGCCTGGACGACGCTCAGCCTGGCCTGCGCGTCACGATCCGCTTCCGGGCTTGATCACCCGGGCGGACGTCGCCTAATCGGCCGCTCGGAGGTCGCCATCGACACCACGGTCGTCATTCTGGAACTCGCCGGCTTCGCCGCCCTGCTGCTGTGGGGTGTGCACATGGTGCAGACGGGCGTTCAGCGCACCTTCGGGCCCAAGCTGCGGCACTTCCTGGCCGGCGCCCTGCGCAACCGCGCCCGCGCCTTCGTCGCCGGCGCGGCGGTCACGCTTGCGGTGCAGAGCAGCACGGCCACGGCGCTGATGCTCACCGCCTTCTCGGCGGGCGGGCTGGTAGAGCTGGCGCCGGCCCTGGCGGTGATGCTGGGCGCCAACGTCGGGTCCAGCCTCGTGGTCCAGGCGCTGTCGTTCGACGTCTCGGTCCTGGCGCCGATCCTGGTGCTGGCGGGCGTGACCCTGTTCCGGCGCTGGCGAGACGAGGCGCATGACTTCGGCCGGGTGCTGATCGGCCTGGGCCTGGTCCTGATGTCCCTGCACCAGTTCCTCCTGCTACTCGAGCCACTGGTGAACCGGCCGGGCGTGGACGCCGTGCTGGGCAGCCTCGGGGACTATTCGCTGCTGGTGATCGCCGGCGCGGCCCTGCTGACCTGGGCGGCGCATTCCAGTGTGGTCACGGTGCTGCTGGCCATGTCGCTGGCGGCCAAGGGCGTGGTGGGGATCGAGACCGGCGTGGCGCTGGTGCTGGGCGCCAACCTGGGCTCGGCGATCAACCCGCTGCTGGAAGGGGGAACCGGTTCGGACCCGGCCAGCCGGCGGCTGCCGCTGGGCAACCTGATGAACCGGATCGCGGGCCTGACAGTGATCATGGCGGCCTTCAGTTACCTCGCCCCATTGGTCGCGCGGCTGGGGCCGGATCCGGCGCGGGCGCTGGCCAACTTCCACACCCTGTTCAACCTGGTGCTGGCGGCGGCCTTCCTGCCGTTCCTGAGGCCCTATGCCGATCTCATCAAGCGGCTGCTGCCCAGTCCGGCGGCGGAATCCAAGCCCGGCGCGCCGATCTACCTGGACCCGCAGGCGCGGGAGACGCCGCAGGTCGCCCTTGCGCTCGCCACCCGCGAGGCCCTGCGCATGGCCGACACCATCGAGGGGATGCTGAAGGGCCTGCGCGAGGCGCTGCAGTCCGACAGCCGCGGACCGATCACCAAGACCCGGCAACTGGACGACGTGCTGGACGGTCTGAACAGCGCCATCAAGGGCTACGTCCTGTCGATCCCGGCCGAGCGTCAGGCGCCGGCCGATGTGGAGCGCCAGACCGAGGTGCTGATGTTCGCCATCAACCTGGAGCACGCCGGCGACCTGATCTCGCGCGACCTGCTGGATGTGGCCGAGCGGCGGCAGAGCCGCGGCGTCACCTTCTCGCCCGAAGGCGAGGCCGAGATCGTCGGGCTGCTGGACCGGCTGATCGGCAACGTCCGGCTGGCCGCCTCGCTGTTCGTCAACCGCGACCCGGGCACGGCGCGGGCGCTGGTCGAGGAGAAGGCCGCGTTCCGCCAGATCGAGAGCGATGGCGTGGCCGCCCACTTCGCCCGCCTGCGCTCCGGCAACGCCAAGACGGTTGAGACCAGCTCACTCCATCTGGACGCCCTGCGCGACCTGAAGAGCATCAACTCCCACCTGGTCGAAGCCGCCGCCTATCCCATCCTGCGCACCGGCGGGGAGTTGCTGGCCAGCCGCCTGAAGACGACGGGTTGACGCTCCGGCGGGCTAGCCGTTCTGCGACGCCATCCAGCGTTCCAGCCAGTGGATGTTGTAGTCGCCGTTCAGGATGTCGGGCTGCTGGAGCAGTTCCTGGAAGAGCGGGATGTTGGTGTCGATGCCGCCGACGACGATCTCGCCCAGGCAGCGGTTGAGGCGGGCGATGCACTCGGCGCGATCGCGGCCATGGACGATCAGCTTGCCGATCAGGCTGTCGTAGTAGGGCGGGATCGAATAGCCGGCGTAGAGCGCGCTATCCATCCGCACGCCCAGGCCACCGGGCGCGTGATAGTCGGTGACCAGGCCCGGCGAGGGGGCGAAGGTCTTGGGGTTCTCGGCGTTGACCCGGCACTCGATGGCGTGGCCTTCGAAGACCACGTCCGATTGCTTGAACGACAGGGGCAGGCCGGCGGCGATGCGGATCTGCTCACGGACCAGGTCGATGCCGGTGATGGCCTCGGTGACCGGGTGTTCCACCTGCAGCCGGGTGTTCATCTCGATGAAGAAGAACTCGCCGTTCTCGTACAGGAACTCGATGGTGCCGACGCCGAGGTAGCCGATGGCGCGGACGGCATCGACCACGACCTTGCCGATCTTGGCGCGAGCGGCGGCGTCGATGACGGGCGAGGGGGCCTCTTCAAGCACCTTCTGGTGGCGGCGTTGCAGCGAACAGTCGCGCTCGCCCAGGTGGACGACGTTGCCGTGGCTGTCGGCCACCACCTGAAGCTCGATGTGGCGCGGGGTCTGGAGGTAGCGCTCCATGTAGACCGCGTCGTCGCCGAAGGCCGCCTTGGCTTCCGAGCGGGCGGTCTGGACGGCCTCGATCAGGTCGTCCTCGGTCTTGGCCACCTTCATGCCGCGGCCGCCGCCGCCGGCCGCCGCCTTGATCAGCACCGGGAAGCCGATCTCCTTGGCCGCGGCGATGGCCTCTTCTTCGGTGGTGATGGCGCCGTCCGAGCCGGGCACCACGGGGATGCCGGCCTCCTTCACCGCCTGCTTGGCGGTGATCTTGTCGCCCATCAGGCGGATGTGCTCGGCCTTGGGGCCGATGAAGGTGAAGCCGTGGGCGGTGACGATCTCGGCGAACCGGGCGTTCTCGGAGAGGAAGCCGTAGCCGGGGTGGACCGCCTGGGCGCCGGTGATCTCGCAGGCCGCGATGATCGCCGGGATGTGCAGGTAGCTCTTGGCCGCGGGCGGCGGGCCGATGCAGACGCTTTCGTCGGCCAGCCGCACCCACATGGCGGAGGAATCCGCCTCGGAGTGCACGGCCACGGTGGCGATGCCCATCTCCTTGCACGCCCGGTGGACGCGCAGCGCGATCTCGCCCCGGTTGGCGATGAGGATCTTGTCGAACATCCGGCTACTCGATGATGGCCAGGGGTTCGCCGAACTCCACGGGCTGGGCGTCGTCGACCAGGATCTCCACGATCTTGCCGCCGCGCGGCGCCGGGATCGGGTTCATGGTCTTCATCGCCTCGACGATGAACAGGGTCTGGCCGGCCTCGACCGTGTCGCCGACCTTCACGAAGGCAGGCGAGCCGGGGTTCGGCTGGAGGTAGATGGTGCCGACCATAGGCGACTTCACCTCGTCGCCGCTGGCGCGGGCCGGGGCCGCCGTCGCGGCCGGCGTCGCAGCAGCGGGCGCCGCGGGCGCAGCGGCCACAGGCGCCGGAGCGGGGGCGTAGTGCACCGGCGCAGCGGCGGCCGTCAGCGTCTTGGCTACGCGGATCTTCAGCGCGCCTTGCTCGACCTCGATCTCGGACAGGCCGGTCTCGGTGAGGATGTCCGCCAGCTTGCGCACAAGGCGAGCGTCGAACGGATCGGCAGGCGCCTTCGGGGTGTTAGCCATGGTTCGGCCCTTGTCTTCTTTTGATCTCTAGCGAGCAGCGCCCGCGGCGGCCTCGACGGCCAGTTCATAGCTCTTGGCCCCGAAGCCCGACACGAGGCCGGTTGCCGCGAGCGACACATAGGTCTCTCTACGGAACGCCTCGCGGGCGGCAGGGTTCGAGAGGTGGCACTCGACGATGGGGATGGAAAGCATCTTCAGGGCGTCGAGGATGGCGATGGACGTGTGCCCATAGGCGGCCGGGTTGATCACCACAGCCGAGGCGGCGGTGCGCGCCTCCTGGATCCAGTCCACGAGTTGGCCTTCGTGGTTGGACTGGCGGCACACGACCTCATAGCCCAGGGACGTCGCCCGCGCCTCACAGAGGCGATGGACGTCGTCCAGGGTCTCATGTCCGTAAATCTCCGGCTCGCGGGCCCCCAGGAGATTGAGGTTGGGGCCGCTCAGCACATAGATCGGTTTCGGCATTCGGCTCCGCCGTCGATTCCGCCGGAGTTTTAGCCATCAACGGCCCGCGTCACAAGGACGGCGGCGCTTGTGTGGCCAGGACCCTCGAGCTTTGCGCGCCGTAGGCCGGCGAATTGACCACGAACCACACGAACCATACGGACGGGCCGTGTCGATAACGAGGGCGGGAGCCACGGAGGCTTGTCCGCGTGGTCCGCGATTGAAATCGATGAGCGGCTGGCGCCGCCGGGGGCTGGCGGCTTGTCATCGACGGCTGTGGCGCTCACAAGCGGGCGATGAACTTGACGGTCAATGGTGAAGCCCGCGCGTTTTCAGGCGTCGCCGACGTGGCGGCGCTGGTCAGCGCGCTGGGGCTGGACACGCGCAAGGTCGCCGTGGAGCGGAACCTGGAGATCGTGCCGCGCTCGGCCTATGGGAAGACCCCGCTCGCCGATGGCGACCGGATCGAGATCGTGGCTTTTGTCGGAGGCGGCTGAGATGGACGGGTCCACCCACACCGAGGACACCTGGTCGGTGGCCAGCCGGACGTTCAAGTCGCGGCTGATCGTCGGCACCGGCAAGTACAAGGACTATGCCCAGAACGCCGCCGCCGCCGAGGCCGCGGGGGCCGAGATCGTCACCGTGGCGCTGCGCCGGGTGAACCTGAGCGATCCGAACCAGCCGATGCTGGCCGACTACGTGAAGCCGGACCGCTTCACCTATCTGCCCAACACCGCGGGCTGCTTCACCGGCGAGGATGCGGTGCGTCTGCTGCGCCTGGCCCGGGAAGCTGGCGGCTGGGACCTAGTGAAGCTGGAGGTGCTGTCGAACACCGCGCACCTGTTGCCCGACATGGAAGAGACGCTGCGGGCGCTGAAGCTGCTGATCGCCGACGGCTTCGACGTGATGGTCTACTGCTCGGACGACCCGGTCTACGCCAAGAAGCTTGAGGACGCGGGCGCGGCGGCCATCATGCCGGCGGCGGCGCCGATCGGCTCGGGCCGCGGCATCCAGAACCTGCTGAACCTGGGCCTGATCATCGAGCAGACCAAGGTGCCGGTGCTGGTGGACGCTGGCGTCGGCACGGCGTCGGACGCCGTCGTGGCCATGGAATTGGGCTGTGATGCGGTGCTGATGAATACGGCCATCGCCGAGGCCAAGGAGCCGGTCCGCATGGCGCGCGCGATGAAGCACGCGGTCATCGCCGGCCGCGAGGCGTTCCTGGCCGGCCGCATGGGCAAGCGGATGTACGCCGATCCCTCGTCGCCGCTGAGCGGGCTGATCTAGCGGTCTGTTCCCGCCGCGGGCGGCCTATGGCTTTACGTCCGCCGCCAGCGCGTCCAGCGCCTGGGCGACGCAATCGCGCACCATGGCCTCGGCCTCGGGCGTGGTTTCGACGTGGTGGCCGGATCCCGGAGGTCCGACGAAGAGGCGCGCTTCGGGGCGATTGAGCAGGATCTCGCGGTCCACCTCCCGCGTGAACGATGGCCACATGGCTCCCCCCGTGTCTTCCGAGGACCCGACGATGAGGTCGAGCGGCAGGCTGGGGTCCGACCGAAAGTCACGGTAGTCGCGGTCGGTCACGGTGGTTTGGGTGATCCCGAAGATGTCGTCCAGGAAGGTGATCAACGGCTTGTTGTCCGGCGCCTTGGCCAGATAGTCGCGGCAGTACGCGATGAACGGCGTGGTGTGCGCGGTGCCGAGGAATGGCTCCATCGCGATTTGCCGTCGAACCTCTGGCGCCTGGAGGTTGAGGGTCACCAGGCAGCCCGTCGATATCCCAAAGGCCGCCACGCGCCGACCGGGCAACCACGCCTTCAGAAGTTCGTCCAGGGCGGTCGCGACATGTCGCGGACCGGGTTTGGTCCATGCCTCCGAATGCATGCCAGGATAGCGGCAGACGACGATGCTGGCCCGGGGGAAGAGGTTGATCAGATCGTGCTTCAGCTCCTTCGGCGGAAAGGCCCCGCCGACGATCACCATCGCTGGCGCGTTGGGGTCTGCATGGATGCGCCCGACCACGTGCAGACGTCCCTGGCTCGACTCGAAGTAGATGCCGTCCACTCGTAAACCCACCGCGCCAGGACGTTGAAACCGCATGGCGCGACTAGACGAAAGCCAATCTCGGGTCCAGTGCCCGGCCGGGCAGAGCCCTGCGATCAGCGCCGCCGGCAGCGCCTGTAACAGCCGCTGAAACCGTTCCGTACTCCGGCCGAAACGCGCCCCGGCCCATGAGCACCCCAACGTTTGGGGAAGGGCCGTCGGGTCATGCGTCAGTTGGGGTTGGCCGCGCTGTGTGTCGCGGGCGTGGGGATGTCGGCGGCGCCGGCCTGGGCTGCAGACGACGAGGCGCTCGCCACAGCTGAGACCGGTGTACAGGAGGTGGTGGTGTTCGGCCGCGGCGAGGCCAAGATCGGTGTCGCCCACGCCGCCAGCGAGGGTACGATCGCCGGCGCCGACATGCTGGTCCGGCCGCTGCTGAAGACCGCCGAACTGCTGGAGGCTGTGCCCGGGTTGATCGCGGCCCAGCACTCGGGTTCGGGCAAGGCCAACCAGTACTTCCTGCGTGGGTTCAACCTGGACCACGGGTCGGACTTCACGACCTATATCGACGACGTGCAGATGAACTTCCGGACCCACGGGCACGGGCAGGGCTACCTGGATCTCAACGGCCTTATCCCCGAGGTCATCGTGCGCGAGGACTTCCGTAAGGGGCCGTACCGCGCCGACGGCGGCGACTTTGCCCTGGCCGGGGCGGCCTACATGACCACGGTGGACAGCTACGACCGCAACTGGGTGGCGGCCGAGGGCGGCTCGTACGGCTATGCGCGGCTGGCGGCCGGCGGCACGCTGCAGGACGTGGGCGGCGGGCAGCTGACGCTGGTGGGCGAGGGGCGGATCTATGACGGTCCCTGGCAGGAGGGCGAACACCTGCGCCACTATGCGGCCTTCGCGAAGTATGTGCGGGAGACGTCGGCCGGGACGCTGGAGCTGAGCGGGCACGGCTATCGTGGGACCTGGCGGCCGACCGAGCAGATCCCGGAGCGGATCGTAGGCTCGGCGGTGTGCGCGGACGTCTTTTGCTCGCCCGACCCGACGGCCACTGGCGAGACCACCCGCGTGGTGTTCGACGCCAAGCTGACCGGCCAGGGCTGGAAGGGGAACGTCTACGGCCAGGTCTACGACTGGAACATGTATTCCAACCCGACCTATGCGAACGCCGACGGGACCAGCGCACAGATCCACCAGTTCGATCGCCGCTGGATCGTCGGGTTCAAGGCCGAGAAGACCTGGGAACTGTCGCCGGCGCTGACGGTCCGCGCCGGGACGGAGAACCGCTACGACGACATCGGCAAGGTCGGCGTGCAGCACACCGACGCGCGGGTCTTCGTGGAGTCATTCGGGCTGTACAAGGTGAAGGAGGCCTCGGCGGCGGTGTTCGGCGAGGTGACCTGGCAGCCAATCGAGGCGCTACGGGTCATCGGCGGCCTGCGCGGGGACTACTATCACGCCGACGTTCAGGCGAAGGACGCGGAGGCCGCGGCCATCGGCACGGGCAAGGCGCATGACGCCGTCGTCTCGCCCAAGATCGACCTGGCCTACAAGGTCACCGACAACATCGAGCTCTATGCCGACTGGGGCCGCGGCTTCCATTCCAACGACGTGCGCGGGAATTTCACGACGACGCCGGTGCCGATCCTGGTCAAGGGGACGGGCAAGGAAGTGGGCGCGCGGTTCCAGGCGGGGAAGCTGACCCTGACCACGACCTACTGGTGGCTGAACGTCGGCAGCGAGTTGCGGTTCGTGGGCGATTCAAACGCCGTGGAGCCGACCGGCGCCAGCAAGCGGCACGGCTACGAGGTGGTGGCGTTCTGGCGGCCGCTGCCCTGGCTGGCCATCGACGGCAACTACACCGGTAGTCACGCGCGCTACGACAACGGCGACCACATCCCGAACGCCTTCGAGAACTCGGCGTCGCTGGGGATCTCGGCGGTGTCCGACGGCTGGGAAGGCTCGATCCGTCTGCGTCACCTGGGGCCATCGCCGCTGGTCGAGGACAATTCGGTGCGGGACAAGGGCTCGACGGTGGTGAACCTGCGCGCGGCGCGGAAGTTCGCGAACGTCGAGGTCTATGGCGACTTGCTGAACGTGCTGGACAGCCGGGACAAGGACATCGCCTATTTCTACGAGGCCTACATCCCCCGCTTCGACGCCGCGCCGGTCGAGGGGCGGATGAGCCGGGTGGTCGAGCCGCGGACGGTACGCGCAGGAGTGACTTACCGGTTCTAGAACGACCTGTAACAAGGTCTGGAACGGTTCAGTACGCGCCAGGGACGCTGCGGCGTCCCATGTTGGCGTCACGTCGCGGCCGGTCCCCCAAGGCTGCCACGACGCGCTTTCCTTCGCCTCGGCCACGCCCGTGCCGAGGCTCTCAGGATCTGCGGGCGGCCGCGCCTCCAACGCCGCCGCCCGCATTTTTTACCCTGGAGGTCCGGCCCTAGCGGGCCATGTTCAGGACCTGGACCTGGGTGAACTCCTTCAGGCCCTCTTCGCCCAGCTCCGAGCCGATGCCCGAGAACTTGGCGCCGCCGAAGGGCAGGTGGGGCTGCAGGTCGGCGTGCTTGTTCACCCACACCGAACCGGACTCCATGCTCTCGGCCAGGGCCCAGGCCTTTTCAGAATCCTTGGCCCAGATCGAGCCCCCCAGGCCGTATTCCGAGGCGTTGGCCCGGCGCACGGCGTCCTTGGGGTCGGAGTATTTGATCACCGGCATGACGGGGCCGAACTGTTCCTCGTCGACCAGCTTGGCACCCTCGGCGATGTCGCGAACGATGGTGGGCTCGATGAAGTAGCCCTTGTCGCCCTTGCGGCCGCCGCCGGCGATGACCTTGCCGTCCTTCTTGGCGCTGTCGAGGAAGCCCATGACCTTCTCGAACTGCTGCTTGTTCTGCAGCGGGCCCATCTGGGTGCCCTGTTCCAGGCCGTCACCCACGACCCAGTTCTTGGCCAGGGTGGCGAACTCGTCGCACATCTGGTCGTAGATGCTCTCGTGGACGTAGATCCGCTTGGCCGCGATGCAGACCTGGCCGGCGTTCTGCATGGCCGCGCCGAACACTTTGGGGGCGGTCGCGGCGACATCCACGTCGTCCATGACGATCAGGGCGTCGTTGCCGCCCAGCTCCAGCGAGATGCGCTTCAGCGCGTCGGCGGCGCTGGCCATGACCTTCTTGCCGGTCTCGGTGGAGCCGGTGAAGCTGATTTTGCGCACGCCCGGGTGCTTGGTCAGCTCGCCGCCCAGGTCGTTGGCGTCGGCGATGATGTTGATGACGCCCGGCGGGACGATGTCCTTGATCAGCTCGCCCAGCTTCAGGGCGGTCAGCGGCGTGGTGGGCGCGGGCTTCACGATCACGGTGTTGCCGGCCAGCAGGGCGGCGGGAACCTTGAAGGCCATCAGCATCACCGGGAAGTTCCACGGCACGATGCAGCCGACGACGCCCAGCGGCTTGCGGCGCACCTCGATGCGCGAGGTGTCGTCGTTGGTCACCACCTTGGGCGACAGGTCCAGGCTGGAGAAGTAGCGGAAGAAGGCCTGGGCGCCGAAGCACTCGCCCATGGCGTCCTGCAGCGGCTTGCCCTGTTCCTGCACCAGCAGACGGGCCAGGTCCGGGATGTTGGCCTGGATCACGTCGGCGATGGCCACCAGCACCTTGCGGCGCTCGTCGATCGGCAGGGCGCTCCAGGCGGGGAAGGCGGCGTTGGCGGCGTCCACGGCCTGGTCCAGCTGGGCCTTGGAGGCCCGGGCGCAGGTGGCGACGATCTCCTCGGTCGCGGGGTTCAGGACGTCGAGCTTGGCGTCGCCCTCAACGAGCGCACCGTTGATGAGCAGCTTGTAGTCGGACATGCGATCCTCCCGCGATTTTGTCGGGAGGCAGGCAACGCCCATGACGTCACGGCGGTCAAGGGCGCTCTCTGGATCAGGCTGCGGCGCGGACCCGCTGGATGTCTGCGTCCGGCGAGACGCCCACGGCCTTCAGCATCTGGGTTCGATCAGGCGCGCCCTGGGCGGGGTAGAGCTCGGCGTTGGCGGTCTTGCCGCGGGCCCACACGCGCATGATCTTGGCCAGGTTCGCCGGCCGCTTCAGCCAGGCCTGAGGATGCTCCAGCATGTGGAAGCCGCGCAGGAAGGCGCGCAACAGCTCGACGTCCTCGCGGATGGCGATGGCGACGCCGTCCTCCAGGAAGCTCTTGGCCAGCTTGCCCTTCAGGGACGGCTTCTTGGGCGGAAGCAGGGCGGCACGGGCCCGGCGGATCGCGGATTGATCGGCCTTGCGCATGACGTCGTAGTAGGGTCGCAGTTCGCGCTCCAGGCCGGTGCGATAGCGCAGCAGGCGCAGGGCTGGGTCAGGCCCCGAATCCAGAGCGTCCTGCAGCAGATGCGCGCTGACGGCCGCGAACGAGCAGCCGCGGCCGTACAGCGGATTGGTGCGAACCACGCAGTCGCCGACCGGGAAGAAGCCCAGAACCGTCGGCTTGCCCTCGGGCGCCATCTCGCGCCAGCGGCTCTCCAGCTGGCCCATGCCGAAGACGCGGCTGGTGGGCTGGGCGCGCTCGGGATCGATCCAGGGCACGAGGCCCGGCAGCTCGCGGCACATGGCGTCGAAGACCTCGGGATCGACGATGGCCTTGCGCATCTCCTCTTCAACCTCTGGCGCGCAGAGGGTGATGGAGAAACAACCGTTGTCGCCCGGGAACACACCGAACTTCAGATAGCCCAGGTCCCCGGTGGTCGAGCCCGCGCCGCGCGGCGGCTCCTCCTGGCCCGGCAGCAGGCGGTAGTGGCGGGTGAAATAGACCACGCCACAGGGCTCGGAGCTCTCCGGAACCTGGGCGCCGGCCTCGGCGAGTTGCTCGTAGGCGCCTGATGTGCGGCCGGCGGCGTCGACGACGATGTCGGCCGAGAGCTCGGTCCCATCTTCCAGCACAACGCCCGTCACGCGGGCCGGCGCGCCCTCGGCGATCTTCAGGCCTTTCACGAAGGTCAGTGGGCGCAGCGTCACGCCAGGCAGGCCCTCGGCGTAGCGCCGCATCACCAGCTCCAGCGTGGTGCGGCGGCTGGTCAGGATCGCCAGGTCCTGGTCGATGGGGGCGGGGACGTAGCTCTTTTTGTGCTGAACCGTCAGGCCGCCCTCGAAGCCCAGCTCGCGGACGCCGGCGTCCTGCAGCGCCGTCAGCAGGGTGGGATGTCGATCGCGGATCAGGGTGCGCAGGCGGGCCAGGAAGGCGTGGCTGTGGCGCAGGTGGCCGACGCCGCGATGTTGCCAGCTTTCGAAGGCCACATCGGGCCCGCCTTCGGGCGGCGGCGGGTCGCGGTCCAGCACCGTGACTTCGCGATCGGGCCCGGCCAGCGCCATGGCCGTCCAAAGGCCCGCCATCCCTGCGCCGATCACCAGCACGCGCTCGACCATGTCATATCCCCCTGACGTTCGAGGGGGCATCCTAGCAGAGGCGCGAGTTTACGTCGGGGCCGAGTTAGGTGGGGGAGCCCGAAGGCTTCTTCAGCGCCCCGGCCTTCACCTTGGCGAGGGCCGCGCGGACCGAGCCGATGTCGGCGCCCGGAATCACGTAGTCGCCGACCACGAAGGCGGGCGTGCCCTGTAGGCCCAAGGCGCCGGCCAGCAGCCGGATGTCGTGGAGCTGGGCGGCGATGGCCGGATCTGCGGAGGCCTTGCGGACTGCGGCGGCGTCCAGGCCCACCTCGGCCAGGTGACGGTCCAGGCCGGCTTCGTCCAGCCCCTTGTCGGCCATCCAGGCCTTGTAGAGCTCGACGCCCTTGGTCTTGCCCTGGGGCGTCAGGGCCATCTTGGCGGCGGAGTCCGAGACCTCGCCGAAGATCGGGAATTCCTTGAAGACGAAGCGTACGTCCGGGTTCTCGGCGATCAGCTTGACCACCTCGGGCGCCACCACCTTGCAGTAGCCGCAGCGGTAGTCGAAGAACTCGACCACCGTGAACTCGCCGTTCGGGTTGATCACCAGATCCCGCGGGTCGCGTTCGAGCTGGGCGCGGTACTTGGCCACCGTGCCGGCCTGGGACTTGGCCTGCTCCAGCATCTGCTTCTGGCGCAGCTTCACCACCGCCTCCTCGATCACCTCGGGGTGTTCGAGCAGATAGGCGCGGACCTGGGCGCCGAAGGCCGGATCGACCTTGGCGTCGGCCGCGGGCTTGTTGCACGCCGAAAGCGCGAGCGAGGCCGTCAGGGCGGCGGCGAGGGGAAGATGCGGCTTCATGGGAACTCGATAGGTCAGGTCGCCCGAAGGCTCAATTCGACTTGCTGGCGATGGAGCCCTCGCGGGCCAGGTCGCGCAGATCCTCGCGCGTCGGCTCGGCGACCAGGACGATGTCGGTGGCGCGGCGCCACTCGGGCGTGCCGCGGGTCAGCATCTCGCGGGCGCGCATGGCGAACACCCGGGCCTGGCGCTTGTCGCCGATGTTGAAGTTGTATTCTGCGGTCGCCAGGCGGGCCAGGCCGTCCTCGTTCAGCTTGTCATAGGCCTCGGCCAGGATGCGCCAGGCGACAGCGTTGTCCTCTTCCTGGACCAGCGCTTTCTTCAGCTCGTCGACGCCCTCGGCCACCTTCTTCTTGTCATCCAGGGCGATCAGCGTCTGGCCCAGGTTGACCCGGAGCAGGGGCGCGGCCGGCTTCAGCTCGACGGACTTGCGCTGCGGGAACTCGGCTTCGGCGGTGCGGCCGAACTCGAACAGGATCTGGCCCTTCAGCTCCCAGAGGTACGGGTTGCCCGGCTGGTCGGCCAGCATCTGGTCGATCAGCTTCAGCGCCTTGTCCGGCTCCTTGAGCTGGTAGTAGGCGATGGCCCGCGCGTAGCGCGACGGATAGTCCGTGGCCTTCTCGTCGTACTTGGTGATCGCGATCTGCGGATTGAGGAAGCCGTCCAGCTTGGCCTTCATCACCGCGTGCTCGGCGACGGCCTCGGGGCTGTCCTTCTTGTCGTAGTTCGGCTGGACCTCGACCTTGCGGCGCAGGCCCTCGATCCGGTCGGACGAGATGGGGTGGCTGCGGAAGTAGGCGTAGCGCCGGGCCTCGTCGAAGACCTCCTGGTAGCGGAAGTTGTCGAAGAAGTCGGCGAGGCCCTTGCCGGACAGGCCGGCCTTGTCCAACAGCTGGGCGCCCGCCTGGTCGGCGCGGCTTTCCTGTTCGCGGCTATAGCCCAGGGCGCCGATGGTGCCGAAGTAGCTGGCGCTGCCGGCCAGGCCCGCCGCGGCCTCGGGCGCGCCGGCGATGGCGGCCAGGACGCCCAGGCCCATCGTCAGCAGGAAGGGTTTCATGCCGGCCGACTGCATGTCGCCCGAGCGGGCGCTGTGGCCGGCGGCCAAGTGGCCGACTTCGTGGGCGATGACGCCCTGCAGTTCGTTGGGATCGTCGGATTCGAGAATCAGGCCGGTGTTGAAGCCCATGACGCGGGGCGCGGCGAAGGCGTTCAGCTCCTTGGAGCCGACGATGACGATCTCGACGTTCTTGGGATCGATGCCGGCCGCCTTGAGGATCGGCTCGGCGTCTTTCGCGAGGATTTCCTCGATCTCGGTGTCGCGGATCAGCGACTGCGCCGAGGCGGGGGCTGCGCTCAACGCCAACCCGGCGACCGCGACAGCCGTCAGGGCCAAGTGCGAGGCCGACCGGAAACGGGAGATCATGCTCGACACTCTATCGTAGTCCGACGCCCCCAGCCGGTCGGATGCTAGCTCGGGTCCCGCCAAAGTAAACGCCTTTGGCGGGACCCGGACTGACAGATGGAGACGACCTAGCCGCGGCGCCACCAGCCGCGCTTCGGCGCCGGCGCGGGACCCGAGATCTCGTTCGGATCAGGCTCACGCGGCGCGGGTGCGGCGGCGACCGGCTCGGGTTCGGGCTCGGGTTCGGGGGCCGGCGCGGGCGCAGCGGCTTCCACGACCGGTTCGGGCGCAGCCACGGCTTCTGCGGCCGGCGCGGCCTTGCGGCTGCGCGAGCGCTTCGGCTTGGCCGGCGGCTCCTCGGCGACGACGGCGACCGGTTCGGGCTCCGGCTCGGGCGGCGGAGCCAGAACCTCGGCCTCGACCGGCGCGACCTCGACCGCGGCGGTCTCGGCGACCGCCTCGGCGGCCTCGTCGCGGCCGCGGCCACGGCCACGGGCCCGACGCGAGCGCTTGGGCTTCTCTTCGACTTCGGGCAGCTCGACCCAGACATCCTCTTCGACGCCATCGGCGCGGACCGAGGGAGCCGGGGCAGGCTTCGGCGACGGAGCCTGAACCTGCGGCGCAGCGGGCGCGGCCTCGGCCACGGGCGCGATCTTCAGGTCTTCGGCCGGGTCGTACCAGACGAACGGGTCGTCGCCGTACGGCACCCACGGACGGACCCACGAGAACGAGTCCGTCGGACGAACGTCGTCGCGCATCCGACGACCGCCGCGGCGGCCACGGCGGCGGCGGCGGCCGTCACGGTCTTCATCGCTCTCGGCGCGCTCGGGGCGCGGCGCACGTTCGGGACGGGCCTCGCGCTCACCGCGCGGTTCGCGCACCTCGCCCTTGGAGTCGTCGCGACGGCCACGCCGGCGGCGGCGGCCACGGCCGCGGCGTCCGCCCTCGTCATCGTCTCGATCGCCATCTTCACGGCGGTTGCGGGCGTGGGCGGCGTCGTCGTCGGTGTCCTCGCGCTCGAGGTCCTCATCGTCGGCGTCTTCGTCGTCTTCCTCGTCCTCGAACGCCTCGTCGTCGAAGTCGTCCTCATCCTCGGCGGTGGGCTCGAAGGCCTGAACCGGGGCGGGGAGGGCGGCGCTGGCGTGGTCGGGGCGCAGTTCCATGGACGTGCGCTCGATCGTGTGATCGGCGTGGGCCATGTCGTCCTCGATCACCACCGTGACGAACAGGCTGAAAGCCTGGTTCAGGCGGGCGAGGTGCGCGCGCTTTTCATTGAGGATGTACAGACCGACGGCGCGCGGCACGCGCAGGCTGGCCTCACCGCCGCCCTTCAGCGCCTCGATCTCCAGCGCGCGCAGGGCGGCCAGGGCCGAGGACTCCACCGAGCGCACCCGACCGGTGCCCTGGCAGTGTTCGCAGACATGGGTGGTGCCTTCCAGCACGCCGGTGCGGCGGCGCTGGCGGCTGATCTCCATCAGGCCGAACGGGCTGATCTTGCCCATCTGGACCCTGGCGCGGTCGTCCTTGAGCGCGTCCTTCAGCTTCTTCTCGACGGCCCGGTTGTTCTTCGACTCATCCATGTCGATGAAGTCGATGACGATCAGGCCGGCCAGGTCGCGCAGACGCAGCTGGCGGCAGGCCTCTTCGGCCGCTTCCAGGTTGGTCTTGAGCGCCGTGGCCTCGATGTTCCGCTCACGCGTGGAGCGGCCCGAGTTCACGTCGATGGCGACGAGGGCTTCGGTCTGGTTGATCACCAGATAGCCGCCCGAGCGCAGCGGAACGACCGGCGTGTAGATCTGGCTGAGGTGATCCTCGACCCGATGCTTTACGAACAGCGGCGCCGGCTCGCGGTAGGCCATCACCTTCTTGGCCTGCGACGGCATCAGCATCCGCATGAAGTCGCGGGCTTCCTTGTAGGCGCCTTCGCCCTCGACCCAGACCTCGTCGATGTCCTTGTCGTAAAGGTCGCGGATCGTGCGCTTCACGAGGTCTTCTTCCTCGTAGATCAGCGCCGGCGCGATCGAGTGCAGCGTCCGCTCGCGGATGTTTTCCCAGAGGCGCAGCAGATAGTCGTAGTCGCGCTTGATCTCGGCCTTGGTGCGCTTGGCGCCCGCGGTGCGAACGATCAGGCCCATGCCCTGCGGCACTTCCAGGCTGGCGACGACGCTCTTCAGGCGCTTGCGGTCACTGGCGGTGTCGATCTTGCGGCTGATGCCGCCGCCCCGCGCCGTATTGGGCATCAACACGCCATAGCGGCCGGCCAGCGACAGGTAGGTGGTGAGGGCGGCGCCCTTGTTGCCGCGCTCTTCCTTGACGACCTGGACCAACATGATCTGCCGGCGGCGGATCACTTCCTGGATCTTGTAGCGACGCATGAGCCGGCGACGACGACGCGCCAGCTCTTCTTCCATCACGTCGTCTTCGTCGTCAGCGCCTGCGCTGGAGACTTCGGCGTCGTCCTCGTCGTCGCCGGCCTCGGACGCGTCACGGCGGCCACGAGCGGGACGCTCGTCCTCGTCGTGGTCCTCGGCTTCTTCGCGCAGCAGGGCTTCGCGGTCGGCGAGTGGGATCTGATAGTAGTCGGGGTGGATTTCGTTGAAGGCCAGGAAGCCGTGGCGATTACCGCCGTATTCGATGAACGCCGCCTGTAGCGACGGCTCAACGCGCGTCACCTTGGCGAGATAGATGTTCCCGCGAAGCTGCTTTCGGTTCTGGCTCTCGAAATCGAACTCTTCAACGCGGTTCCCGTCGACGACCACCACACGCGTCTCTTCCGCGTGGGCTGCGTCGATCAACATAGTCTTGGGCATTTAATTCTCCGCGGCGCGCGGGGGCGACTGGGCCCGGGCGCTGCCTGCAAATGGGATGGGCGCGCGCGTGGCCTGCCGACACGCCGGAAACGGCGGTCCGGGAGGCCTTGGGGCCAGATGTGGCTCGAGCTGCGCAGCTCATCGGGTGTGTTCCTAGGCGCTTCCCGAAGGTTGCGGATCGGAGGGTGCGTCGCCACCGAAGGACTCGGTCGAAGCCGACGCTTGGCTTGGTTTTGTCGCGTGGCGTTCGGGCCCGGATCGGGCGCTCCGACGTCGCGCGGCGCGACATTGCAACAGTAGGCGCCAAAAGGAAAGCTCGCGCTCACGCCATAGTTGGAGCCGGCAATACCTCGTTAACTCTTTGTCTACGAGCGCACCGGCTATATGGGTCATCGGTTCGCGTTATGCGAATCTCCGTGTTTTCGGGGCTTTAGCATGTTGGGGCGGCTCAAGACGGCGGTACGGCATCGGAAGGGGCGGGCAGTCGTGGCCGCCTGCGCCGCCGCCGTGGGCCTCGCCGCCTTCGCCGTGGGCCATGCCGCCACCGAGACGGCCGGCCTGATCAAGGTGCGGATGGGGGGCGATTCCGCCGAGACGCGCCTGGTCATCGAACTGGACGGCGCCACTAGCGCCAAGATCGTTTCCGACGGCGCCAGCGACCACCGGGTCGTGGTCATGCTGCCCAACGTCATCGCCGGCCAGACCCAGCAGGGCGCCGGCCGCGGCGTGGTGCGCGCCTGGGTGGTCGACCAGGTCCAGGGCGGTGCGCGCCTGCAGCTCGAACTGTCGGGTGACGCCAAGCTGAAGCGCCGCTTCCTGCTGCCGCCCGCCGACGGCGTGGCCAACTATCGCTATGTGATCGATGTCGCAGCCGCCCAGCCGACGCCGGCTCAGCCGACGACGACCCTGACCTCGGCGCCCCGGACCGTCGTGGCCGCCGCGCCGCCGGCGCAGATCCGCACCCAGTTCCTGCCCATCAAGAAGGCCGCCCTGCCGCTCAAGAAGGTGGTGGTGATCGACGCCGGCCACGGCGGGCGCGACGTCGGCGCCTCGGGCGCGGCGGGTGTCGAGAAGGACGTGAACCTGGCTGCGGCCCTGACTCTGGCCGACCAGCTGGGCCGCACAGGCCGCTACAAGGTGGTGCTGACCCGTTCGACCGACGTCTATGTGCCGCTGGAGGATCGCGTCCGCGTGGCCCAGCGCGCGGGCGCGGACCTGTTCATCTCGCTCCACTCCGACTCGGCGCCCGAGACCAACATCAAGGGCGCCAGCGTCTACACCCTGTCGGACAAGGCCGCATCGTCGCGGGCCACCACATTCGTCAGCCGCGACGACTGGTTCATGAAGGCCAGCCTGAACGGCGATCAGGGGGTGCGTGACATCCTGTTCGACCTGACCCAGCGGGCCACCCGCAACCGATCGGCGGTGTTTGCCCAGACGCTGGTGAGCAGCATCGAGGGCAAGGCGCCGATGCTGCGTCGCAGCCATCGCGACGCCGGCTTCATGGTGCTGCTGGCCCCCGACGTGCCGGCCGTGCTGCTGGAGATGGGCTTCGTCAACAATCCCGAGGACGAGGCCCGCCTACGCGACCCGGCCGCCCGTACGCGCCTCATGCGGGCGGTGGCCGCCGCCATCGACACCCACTTCGGCGAACAGATGAAGCTGGCCTCGCGCTAAGCGCGGCGCATCGTCCGGACGTTGGCGCCCGCGCCGACACAGGCTAGACGAGCCAAGTGGAGCGCCCGCCCGGCCAGTCTCAGTTGAACCCGCCCGCCGAACCGGCGCGCCCGCGTTCGCGCTGGCTCGGCATCATGGGCGTCGCGGCGCTCAGCTTCATTGCCTTGGCGGCGGTGGCCGTTGGCGTCTACGCCGCCTGGCTGTTCCATGACATGCCCGACGCCAGCGATCTGGTGGACTATCACCCGGCGACCGCCACACGGGCGTACGCCTGGGACGGCACCCTGATCGGCGAGTTCTCGCGCGAGCGGCGGATCTTCGTGCCGTACGACGCGATTCCCGCCCAGACGGCCCAGGCCTTCCTGGCCGCCGAGGACCACGGCTTCTTCAAGCACGGCGGCGTCGATGTGGGCGGCTTCGGCCGCGCCATGGTCAAGAACGTCATCAACCTGGCCCAGGGCCGGCGGCTGGAGGGTGGCTCGACCATCACCCAGCAGGTGGCCAAGAACATCCTGCTGACCAGCGACCAGACCATCGGCCGCAAGCTGAAGGAAGCGATTCTAGCCTCGCAGCTGGAGCAGACGCTCTCGAAGGAGCGGATCCTCGAGCTCTATATGAACGAGATCTGGCTGGGCTATCGCTCGTACGGGGTGGGCGCGGCCGCCTACAACTACTTCGGCAAGTCGCTGAGCGAGCTGACCCTGGCCGAGAGCGCCTATCTGGCGGCGCTGCCCAAGGGGCCCGACAACTATCACCCGCTGCGGCGGAAGGAACAGGCGATCGCCCGGCGCAACTGGGTGATCGGCCAGATGGCCGAGCTGGGCTGGGTGACGCGCGCCGAGGCAGACGCGGCGATGGCCGAGGACCTGAAGGTCCAGTCCGCGCCGACCCGCTCGCAGTACCGCGACGCCGACTACTTCGTGGAAGAGGTGCGCCGCATCTCGCTGGACATGAAGGAACTGGGCGACGAGCGGCTGAACGCCGGCGGCTACTACATGCGCACCACGCTGGATCCCCAGCTGCAGAGCGCGGCCAAGCTGGCGCTGATGAACGGGCTGGAGAACTACGACCGTCGCCACGGCTGGCGCGGCGCCTTCGGCCACGTGACCACGCTTGCCGGCTGGGAAGAGATCGCCCGCAAGACGGTCAAGCCGCGCGAGCGCCAGGACTGGAAGCGGGCCGTGGTGACGGGCGCCAGCGGCGGGACGGTGACCATCCAGACCATCGACGGCGCCACGGGCGCC
>Ga0209026_1000526_pt1 | contig 26962 bp, 25 predicted proteins | sample AraplaCL_Col_mCL_FD_184262 | JGI IMG/M metagenome (GOLD analysis project Ga0209026, IMG submission 184262) | Arabidopsis root microbial communities from the University of North Carolina, USA - plate scrape CL_Col_mCL (SPAdes) (version 2) | ecosystem: Host-associated > Plants > Roots >... | reverse complement strand
CCTTAAAACCGCTAACCCTGGTTATCCCGAGTTAACCGGTACAGCAAATGCGGCTTACGATGGCTGGAACAAATATGGTGATGACGCACTTGCCGGAAGTAATACTGTAGTAATTAAAGGCGTTACTGTAAACGGTGTTTCCCGTCCGAACCTCACAGTGGCCCGTACCGGTTACAACGAGATCGACCTGGTTGATCCCAAGGTATCGAACTTGAAATTTGATGCGACTTTGGCCTATAATTTAACACCGACTACGCAATTATCTTACAGCTACCGCATCGGTAGGATGGACGGTGTCTTTCAGCGTGGTAATAAAATAGCATTAAACGGCGCAGTGGTACAGAACCATAAAGTGGAACTGAAAGGAAAGAACTTTTTGGTTAGGGGATATGTATCGCTCGAAAATACCGGCGACTCGTACAATGTAAAACCCCTGGCCGATAACCTCGACCTGAACCATGCCAGTAACTCGACCTGGGGGACGCTATATAAAAATGCGCTTACGGCTTATGCTAATGCTAACGGTGGTTTAACATCGGCAAATTTGGTTGCTGCTACACAAGCGGCACGTACCGCCGCCGATGCCGGCCGTGTTGAACCAGGTACCCAAGCTTTTAATGATCTGAAAAAGACCATTATTGGTATTAACAATTGGGATATTAAATCGAGCCTGATACCCAATGCTCCTATAACCGGTGGCGCAGCATTGGTGCAACAAAGCCGTATGTATAACGGCGAAGCGCAATGGGATCTGACCGATAAGGTTAAGATATTCGACCTGCTGGTTGGCGCCGATGCCCGGGTTTATCAAATCATCCCCGACGGCAATAACTTTGTGGATTTTACCCGCCCCATTGCAGAGCGCAACACGCCGCTGGCTGATGGCAGCTTTGGGAACGATGTTTATTATAAAAAATTCGGAGGCTTTACCCAGATCACCAAAACGTTTTTTGATGAAAAATTAAAACTGTTTGGCTCAGTACGTTTGGATTATAACCCATACTTCGACCCTAAATTTACACCACGTCTAGCAGCTGTATACTCGGTTAACGAAGACCATAACTTCCGGTTTACGTTCCAGAACGGGTATCGTTTTCCATCGTTGTTTGAAGCGTTATCTTATGTAAATAACGGTCGTGTAAAACGTGTGGGCAGTTTAGATTTTATTAACGATGGCTTAGGTTACCTAGGCAACAGTTATACCCAGGCATCGGTAGCTAACTTTAACGCGGCCGTTAATGCCGCGGCCGGTGCAGCCAGTGGTACCGATGCTACCGCTTTAGCTAACCGGGGTTTGTTACAGGTTGCTGATCTGCCAAAGGCGCGCCCGGAGCAGATCACCTCCTATGAAGTTGGCTACAAAGGCATCTTAGCCGATAATAAAGTATTTATCGATATTGACGCTTATACCAATACCTACAACGGCTTTTTGGGGCAGATACAGGTTTTTGTGCCTAATGGCGTAACAGTAGGCAGCGATGCCGCGGTATTGGCGATGCTTGACATTAACCGCGACCCCACAACAGCTACTGCTAACAATGCTGCCAGCCTGGGGCAAGCACGTTACAGGGTATATACCAATGCCAAAAACGTTTACCATAACTACGGGTCGTCAGCAGGTATCAGTTATAACTTTTACAAACGCTACACGATATCGGGTAACGCCAGTTTCAATAAAATGAAGGGCCAGGATGCCGCGGATATCTTTGTAACGGGCTTTAACACGCCTGAATGGTCGGGCAATGTGTCGTTCGGTAACCGTGAAATAGTTAAGAATGTGGGCTTCAACGTCGTGTACAAATGGCAACAGGCTTACCTGTGGGAAAGTCCGCTGGTTACAGGTACTGTGCCGGCTATTAACACCGTGGATGCACAGGTTACCTTTAAAGTACCTGTTTACAATGCTACCTTTAAAGTTGGCGGTACAAATCTGTTCAATAAACGATATATACAATATGCAGGCGGCCCGACACTGGGTGGCTTATACTATGCGTCGGTTACGCTTGATGGTTTGTTGAGTAAATAAGAACTTTTGTAGAGTTTGTTTTTTAAGTGTTTTTTTAGTTGGGGCGGATAGGTTGATAGCCTATCCGCTTTTTTATTGATAAGCTACATACCAATCGGTATTTGTGCTATATTTGTTTGATAATTAAAGCCCATTGGACGCGAACACACTAAATACCAGCGATTTTATTTTGCAAAGGGTTGCCCCGATATTTAATAAGCAAGGATATGTGGGCACCAGTTTGTCGGATTTGACCGAGGTTACCGGGTTAACTAAAGGCGCTATTTATTTCAATTTTAAAAATAAGGAAGAGCTCGCCGTTAAGGCTTTTAAGTTTAATGTCAAGAAAGCTTAAAATTTTTTACACGGCAACATACCGATTGGTATGCCAACTCAACTCTTATGAAAAAAATATTAACCTCTGTTAGAAAAGTGCGTTTCCAGGATTGCGACCCGTTTAACCATTTAAACAATGCAAAGTATATCGACTATTTTATTAACGCGCGCGAAGACCAGTTGCTGGAAAACTATGGCCTTGATATATTTGATATTGCCAATAAGCAAGGCCTAAGCTGGGTTGTGGCATCAAACCAGATATGTTATTTAAAGCCGGCATTTACGATGGAAAGCATATTAATTGATTCGCAATTAATAACGCATAGCCCGAAAAGCCTGATGGTTGAAATGCGGATGTGTGACGAAGGGCAAACCGCATTAAAAGCCATCTTGTGGACTAATTTTATCCACGTCGACCTTAAAACGCAGCGACCAGTAAATCATTCACCTGAATTTAGCCAGCTTTTTGCCGATATTGTATTACCGATTGAGCAGGCGACATTTGATGAGCGAAAGATGTATTTGTTGAGGCAGAGGAAGGCAGAGTGATAACCGATCTATTCCATCTCTTTCGCTGATTTTTCTACGGCTTCTTTAAGTGAGTTTTTATACGCAACTAAGTTAGCTACGATAGCGTCATCGGCTGTAGATATGATCTGTGCTGCCAGGATGCCCGCGTTCTTAGCTGCATTGAGTGCAACAGTTGCAACCGGGATACCATTAGGCATTTGCAGGATAGAAAGGATAGAATCCCAACCATCGATGGAATTGCTCGATTTAACAGGCACGCCAATAACAGGCAGGTGCGTTAACGAAGCTACCATACCCGGCAAATGCGCCGCGCCGCCAGCGCCGGCAATAATTACTTTTAAGCCACGGCCTGCGGCTTCGCGGGCGTAGGTAAACATACGGTCGGGAGTGCGGTGTGCCGATACCACGGTGATCTCGTATCCAACACCTAACTCTTTTAATATATCTGCAGCATCCTGCATAACCGGCAGATCTGATTTACTGCCCATGATGATCCCTACTTTTATATTAGTCATAGTGTTTTTACTTTGTTTTTTTGATGATGTATACGATTAAAAGGCCCACTAATATACCGGCTAACATAATTAGGCCAATTAGAAGAACAGTACCTGTGGTATTTGAAAATTCACTCATTGGTTTGGTTATTAAGTTATTGTTTTAGGTTATTACCCGCTTAAATAGCTAATAACTCAATACCAATAACTACGATACCACTTTTAATGTTTGCTGCACATACTTCGCTTTTTCAATGGCTTTAGCCCTGTCCGTGTCAACAATAGTTACATGCCCCATTTTGCGGAAAGGTTTGGTTAACGCTTTGCCATATAAATGTACATAAACCCCACTACATTTTAATACCTGTTCCAAACCCTGGTATTGCGCGGGGCCTTCAAAGCCAGGCTCGCCCAACAGGTTGATCATTACGGCATGGTTTAGATTAGCGGTATCGCCCAAAGGCTGGTCGAATATCGCACGCAGGTGCTGCTCAAATTGCGAAACCACATTGCCTTCGATAGTTTGGTGACCACTATTATGCGGACGGGGCGCCACTTCGTTAACCAGGATCTTGCCATCTTTGGTCAAAAACATCTCTACAGCTAGCAGACCTACTATTTTTAAGCTTTCGGCTACTTTTTTGGCGATGGTTTCGGCTTCGGTTTGTATTTCTGCCGGAAGTGTAGAAGGCGATATCAAAAACTCCACCAGGTTAACCTGCGGGTTAAATTCCATTTCAACAACCGGGAAGGTTACTACGTCACCTTTATCATTACGGGCAACTATTACGGCTATTTCTTTTTCAAAGTAGATCAGTTCTTCGATCAGGCTGGGTTCGGTAAAGGCGTTTGCCAGCGAGCTTTCGTTAGCAACTTTATATACACCACGGCCATCATAACCATCGCGGCGCAGCTTCTGGATATAAGGATAATTGAAACTACTGGTTTTTAATTGCTCTGCCGATGTGATAAGCTGGAAACGTGCAGTTGGGATCTCATTCTCTTTAAAGAATTGTTTTTGCAGACCCTTATCCTGTATGAGGCGAATAACGCGCGGTTGCGGATAAACCACTACACCTTCGCGTTCCAGTTGATCAAGCGCGTCTACATTTACCTTTTCAATTTCGATAGTAAGCAGATCGACGCGTTTGCCAAAATTGTAAACAGTTTCGTAATCGCTTAAGGAGCCAACAACAAATTCATCGCACAATTTGCGGCAGGGTGCCTCGCGATCCGGATCAAGTACTTTGATGTTAACGTTATAATTGATGGCTTGCTGAATGAGCATACGGCCAAGCTGACCGCCGCCTAATATGCCTAATTTGAGGTCTCCGTAAAATGCTTTCATTTTATGGTACAAGTTTAGCGTAAAACTTTTAAAAAGCCTAAATCAAATTGGTAATACCGAGCGTAATAAGCAGTTTAGTGTAACGTATGCAACGTTTTTGCGTAAACATACATCCTATGATGCAAGACAAGAATACTTTAGTTTAACGCCATAAATTATCAATCGGGAGTTATTGATCAACCTGGAATATTAACTTAAAATAAAAATATTTTTTGTTAAGAGCCTGTATTTGAGACTAAAGACTTTTTTTATACCTTTAGAGCAATGAGTGAGCAGAATCAGATATTAGAAATACCGGGCTTGTTTAGTAACAAAATAAGCCGGCGTCTCATTTTTGAAACAGAGGGGTTGACTGTTGAGAAACCATTCAGTTTTGATTCTTCGTTATTTATCCCCGCCGAAAACCTATCGGCCATACGCTTAGGCGTGAAGTGGATCCGTGGCCTTTGGTGTATTTTAGGCAGGCAATATATCATCGAACTTAAACACTTCGATGATAACATCACCAAGCTAAATCTCAATAGTTTTTATGGTTTGCGTGTGCAAACTTACGAGGAGGCTTGGACAGATACCATTAACCATTTGTATGCCTTTTACTTTTCGGGGCAACTTAATATGTATATGGAATTGCTGCACATCAGGCAACCGTTTGAACTGCTTGGCGTAACTTTTCACGAAGACGGCATTAGCTGGGGTAAAAACGGCGTATTGCCCTGGAGGCAGATAGCTTTGAGTAACTACCGCAGTTATTTTGTGGTGCACCATAAACAAAACGTAAGGCTCAATAAGAGTTTTAATTTTTTAAACGACTGGAATGCCTACATCCTCCAGGCTATTATTAAATATGTTATTGAAGAGCATGTTAAAATGCTCAGCAGGTAATATTCGTATTACATATTTAATCGGGTGAAACTTCTGTATATTTTAGTTGGAAATTGTGTTTTGAGTTAAAAAACCTGTTTTATCTACCAACTAAAATTGAAATCTATGAAAAAAGTAATCTTTCTGTTTGCCGTTGTACTTAGTATAAATTTTACGGCAAGCAAAGTTTTGGCGCAAACTACCTCCGCAAGTACGGTATTGAGCGGCATTGGCGATGAATCTAATTATTACAAATTTGCTGCTTTGGTACATTCGGCAAACCTTGATGCGACATTAAGTGCATTAGGAGGTTATACCGTTCTAGCCCCGCCCAATGTTTTGTTTAGAAACATGTCGCCCGGAAAGCTCGATAGCCTGCAAAATGATCCCGTTAAACTGGCGACGGTGCTTAAAGCACACATTATTAAAGGTAAATACAGCAAGGCCGCTATCATAAAAATGATGAATGCAAACAAAGCTAGGATAACGCTTACCAATTTGCTCGGCCAACCGCTAAAATTATCATTGTCGAAAGATAGTAAGCTGATAGTTACTGATTCAAACGGTCTCCAGGCATATTTTATAGCTTTCGATATGCCCGACCCGAGCGCGGTGATACACGGTATTGATAATGTGTTGGTTATTGGGAAATAACGACAGCAAAATGCTTAATAGAGCCTGGATCTGCTAAACCGCATCCGGGCTTTTGTTTTAAATACTTTCGCCGGTTATTTTTTTCTGCAGCTCTAAAATACCGCCAATTAAAGCTTCTGGGCGTGGAGGGCAGCCTTGCACGTAAATATCTACCGGGATAACACGATCGACACCTTTAACTACATGGTAACCATGTTGCCAGTAAGGGCCGCCGCAATTGGAGCACGAACCCATAGAGATGACATATTTAGGCTCGGGCATTTGCTCGTACAGGCGTTTAATACGCTCTGCCATTTTAAAGGTAACGGTACCGGCAATAATGATCACATCGGCCTGGCGTGCCGATGGCCGCGGGAAAACTCCAAGCCGATCCAGATCGTAAGTAGAAGCCATTGAGCCCATCATTTCAATCGCGCAGCAGGCAATACCGAAACTCAACGGCCAAAGCGATGAAAGCCGTGCCCAGTTCAACAGATCGTCGAGCTTAGTTACAATTACGTCGCCGCCAGGGTTCATTGTTTCACTACTCATTAGCTGGTTTTTTAAATGATGGTTTGAAACGCATTGCCGGAGCAGGATTGGCAGTTTCGACAGAAGTTGCAGTAGCACCGGCAGTAACAGGTTGTTTACTTTCGAATACAGTTTCCAATGTAAATGCTTTTACTTTATAAGCGGATTGCTGCTGATTGACTTTATCGTACAATGATTGTGGGATATTAGTATCAACAGTTGGGATAATGGGTTTGGCTTTTATCCAGTCCAGATCGCCTTTTACCCAAACGTACACCAACCCTAAAATTAATATCCCGATAAAAATAAACATCTCGATAAGACTAAACCATCCCCAAAGCGGTTCGGCTTTGATCAGGTCGTGATTGCCGAAGACCGTAGCCCATGGAAAAACAAACACCATTTCCACATCGAACAGCAAGAATATAAGCGCTATAACGTAGAATTTGGGGTTAAACTGTATCCACGAACTACCTTCCGGCTCTTCGCCGCACTCGTACGAAGTGAGTTTCTCGGGATTAGGGTTGTTAGGTGCGATCAGCTTCGACAAAAAGAAAGTCAACCCAACCAGTACAAAACCTGTAATTAAAAAGATCAATATCTTTCCAAATTCGGATATTTGCTCAACTTCGCCCATGGCAACAAAAATAACAAAACAAACTCAATTTGATGCCATCATTATAGGTGGCGGGGCCTGCGGGCTGATGTGTGCCGTACAGGCGGGCTTTTTAGGTAAACGTACGCTTGTCCTCGAAAAGAACGAACAGCCCGGCGCCAAGATACTGATCAGCGGCGGAGGCAGGTGCAATTATACCAATATGTACGCTACAGATCAGCAGTTTATATCGCAAAACCCGCATTTCTGTAAATCGGCATTTTCGCAGTGGAGCGTTGAGGATACTATCATCTTTTTTGAAACTTATGGGATAGAAGGCAAAGAAAAAACACTTGGACAATTGTTTCCGGTAACGGATAAAGCAAAAGATATTGTGAATGTTTTTACCGGCCTTTGCCAGGATATGGATCAGCAGATCTGGTGCAATAGCGACGTAAAGGCTGTTGAGCAAACCGAGGGTGGCTTTATAGTCAGCTTCGAACGCAATGGGAGGGAAGAGCAACTTTTTGCGCCTAAAGTGGTGATAGCCGCGGGCGGATTGCCTATCGCTAAAATGGGTGCTACCGACTTTGGCTTGCGTACTGCGCGTAATCTTGGTCTAAAAGTCACTGAGACAGCGCCTGCGCTAGTTCCGCTTACCATTACCGGTAAAGACCAGGAATGGTACGAAGCTTTATCGGGTAATACGATCTTTTGCCGGGTATCGAATGACAAGATCAGCTTTGAAGAGAATATTTTGTTTACCCATTGGGGACTGAGCGGACCGGCTATTTTGCAGATTTCCTCGTACTGGCGGCCAGGCGAAACCATTGAACTGGATATGCTGCCGCACGAAAATATTCTCGATATTATAGAAGCAGAGCGCCAAACCAATGGTAAACGCCCCTTAGCGGGATTATTGGCTAATTTATACACCCGTAAGTTTGCCGATGCTTTAGCGAAATTTTTACCTATCGAGAAAAACTTAGCTTCACTTACTAAAACCGATATGGAAGTGATCAACAACCTGATACACCATTTTATAGTTAAACCCGCCGGCGATAAAGGTTATGATAAAGCTGAGGTGATGCGCGGCGGGGTATCTACAGACGAGCTATCGTCAAAGACTTTGGAATCAAAAAAGATACCCGGGTTATTCTTTGGTGGCGAATGCGTTGACGTTACCGGTTGGCTGGGTGGTTATAATTTTCAATGGGCCTGGGCCTGTGGGTACGTGATAGCGCAGGGAATTTAAGGTAGAATCAAGAGCCAAGAATTAAGAGTGTTGCTGATAATTTTCTAAATCTTGATTCTTGGCTCTTGATTCTTGCATCTATTTATTCGCATCCTTCCGGTCCGCAAGCCGGGCCATCGATAATAGTTGCCGGCATGAGCTCGTTCCAGGTTTGGTTAAGCGCGCCGAGGAAAGTTTCGGAGGCTTGTGCTCCCGATACGGCATATTTATCGCCTAAAACAAAAAACGGTACGCCGCGGGCGCCGATCTGCTGCGCTTCATAAATGTCCTGTCTTACCTCATCGGCGTATTGATCGGTATCGAGTGTTTGTTTTACCAGATCAGAGTCGAGGCCTATTTGTTGTCCTAACGCTATCAACGTATCATGGTTTGATATATCCTTACCATCGGTAAAATAAGCTTTGAATAATGCTTCTTCAGCGGCGTCCTGAACGTCATGTGTTTTGGCTAAGTGTGAAAAACGGTGTGCATCGAATGAGTTTGCAATTACAGCTTTGTCGAAATTATACTCAAGTCCTAACTCCGCAGCGTTGGCAGTCATTTGTTCGTGCAGTTGAATAGATCGCTCAAGTGAAAACCCTTTTCGCTCGGCCAGGTATTCGTGGATGTTTTTACCGGGTTCGCTTTTCATTGTCGGATCGAGCTGGAAGCTTTTCCACGTAATTTCAATATTGTCTTTATGTGTAAACTCCTGCAATGCAGTTTCGAACCGGCGTTTGCCGATGTAGCAAAAGGGGCACATTACATCCGACCAGATCTCTACTTTTAATTTATCTTGTATCATAATAATCTTAATTAGAACGCAACTTTGTATCATTCGTTGCGTATACAAAGGTAATTAAAGCCCAATGCATTTTAACTTAACCGCTTTAAAATGACGATAATGTGAGTTTTTAAAAAGGTTTAATGGGTTGAAAAATAAATTTTATAAACTATTAGGAAAATAATTATAAAAGATTAATTTTGTAACACAATTGTTGCCTGAGGCCTAATAATCAGGAGTATTGATTTAAACTAAATAACGCTAATTGTATGATAACTGCTTTCATTATTGCCCGTGTTGTAATTTATATCAGAGCTCAGCGAGCCAAAAAACAACAAATATTAGCGGTGGCATAACACTCTTTCCCTAGTCCCTTCTCTTAACTGATTTACTATAATTACCTAATAGCTGCACTCAGTGTACGGCTATTTTTATTATTGGTCGCCGTCCTGAACGGTGTACAGCCATGTTTGCTGGTTACCTATTGATAAGTTAGCTATATCGCCACGGTTCATTTGCCACCAAAAACGCAGTCTTGGCTTTTCACGATTCCCAATTTCGTTCATCGATTCGGCATCGTACAAACGGCCGTTAGCCATTACATATTTTATTTTATCGCTGTTTCGGATATCGTCGAGAGGGTTTTCGTTCAATACGATCAGGTCGGCCAGTTTACCAGCCTCCAACGAACCTATCTCTTTATCCATTCCCAAATAACCCGCGCCGTTAATGGTAGCGCAGCGTATAGCCTGCATTGGCGACATACCGCCCTGTGTCAGCATCCACAATTCCCAGTGCGCGCCCAGACCTTGCAACTGACCATGCGCACCTAAGTTAACTTTAGTACCGCCATCGGCAATTTGTTTTACCGCTTTTGATACCTCGATATGATTATAATCACCATACTCGGATGTAGTTCTGCGGCGCGAACGGGCATCAATGATAGAACGCGGCGTAAAGCTGAGCAGATGTTCATTCTTCCAAACCTCGGTACGATCGTACCAATAATTTTCGCCAAACTGGCCGCCATAGCTCACAATCAGCGTAGGAGTGTAGCCGCTTTTACTGGCGTTCCAAAACGATTTTACATCTTTATAAACCGGCACAACCGGGATATTATGTTCGATGCCGGTATGGCCATCCAATATCATATTCATATTGGTAAAAAAGGTCGAACCGCCTTCGGGTACTACTTCCATGCCGAACTCCCGGGCAGCGGCAATAATTTGCTGACGCTGTTCGCGACGTGGCTGGTTATAGCTTTTCACCGAAAACGCGCCAACGGCTTTTAGCCTGCGCAGGTTTGAGCGGGCGTCATCCAAACTATTGATCACCACTTTAAAATCGCCATCGGCACCGTACAATATGGAGCCGGTCGAGTAAATGCGCGGCCCTGTCATGATGCCGGCTTTTACCATTTCGCTTTGGCTGAACACCATTTCGGTATTGCTCGAAGGATCATGCGAGGTGGTTACGCCGAAAGCCAGGTTGGCATAATAGTTCCAGTCCTGCTGCGGCGAAACGCCATCGGGGCTGGTATGTAAGTGCGCGTGTACATCAATGATACCTGGCATAATAGTTTTACCGGCCAGATCATAAACCTTAGCATCGGCAGGGATAGTAACCTCGGCAGCTTTACCAATTGCGCTTATCTTGTTCTGCTCGATCACAATGCTGCCATTTTCGATAACCTCATCGCCCTTCATGGTAATAATACGGGCGTTTTTAAGCGCTATTTTACCATCAGGCAGGTCGCTTTTCAGCTTTAGGCCAATGTCTGTTCCGGCAGTGTCGATAGCAGGGGTCTTATCGGGCCCGCCCTCAATAAAAGGGAAAGCACTGTGAATATCGCGGTTAAAGTATTTGGGGCCCAATGTCCACATTAAATGCTGACTGTCTTTAGACCAATGAATATAAGTACCTGCATCGCGGGTTAACTTAGTGAGCGGAATAGCTTTGTTAGCAGCCGAAAGATCCTGTGGACTGCCCGTGCTTACCATCGGTGTAAGATAACAGTTAAACAATTCGGTAAAAGCCATCCATTTACCATCAGGGCTTGGCGCGAATTGTGTTGCATAGGTTGAAGTATATAAGGTATGCTGATTAGCGCCGCTAACATCCATCACCTTAAAGGCTTTTTTGTCTCCTTCGTTGCTTTGGTAATATATCTTCGAGTCATCAGGCGAAAAGGATGGGTAAATACCATCGCTTTGTATAAACTGCGGTTTACCACCGGTTGTCGCTATACTATATATTCCTGGTGCATTGCCAAAAAAATAACCCAGCACATCATTACCCTGCCCCTTAACGTAAATCACTTTATCGCCTTTATTCGAGAATTTAGGCATGTAATAGAACCCTTTGTCGGTTGTTAAGCGCGTTACTACATGCGTTGTTAGGTCGATGGTATTAACGGAACCTTTCAACTCGTCGCTCCAATCGATATAGGTGAGCGAGCGGCCATCCGGGCTAAACGAAGGCTCGTACTCAAAATCGGGTGTGGTAGTTATCCTGTGAGGGAGGCTATCGGGATGTAAGGCTTTGGTATAAATATAACCCGCAGCATTAAAAGCCACACGTTTGCCATCGGGCGAAGTGGTTAACTGGCGGATCATCTTCACCGTAAACTCATCCTGAAAAACCTTTTGCGGGAAATGTAAGGCATCGCTGATGGTTTGCGTGGCTGTTGCTTCAAATGGAATATTCTTTACGTTGAGGCTATCGATACCTAAGTTCCAGATCTTACCCTTGGCATAAAAAATTACGTTTTTGCTATCGGGCGTAAAATTAAAATTAGGATAAACGCCAAATATGGCCCAGGTTTCCTGCTGATCGTGCGAAAGGTTATCGTAAACGGGCCATTCTTCCTGCGTAGCCAGATCCTTTAAATACAGTACCGATTTTAAGCGAACACGTTTTACGAAGGCCATCAGCTTGCCGTCCGGAGATAATTGCGGACGACACGCGCCCCCAACACCCGATGATACGGTCTCGATATCGCCGGTTTCGCGGTTTAAACGGTTAATAGCGTAAATACCACCGTTAGGGTCTTTGTTGTATTGAAAGTTGGGGCCGGGCGTAACATCTTCGCTCCAGTAAATATATTTGCCATCGGGCGAGGCTACGGGTTCGCCGGCGTCCTGCTGGTCGTTTTTACGTTTAGTAAGTTGGATTCCATCGCCACCATTTTTATTGTAAAGCCATATTTCGCCCGCGCCTAAACTGCGACCGGCGGTAAAATGTTTCCGGGCAACAAGGTACTGCCCATCAGGCGTCCAACCGGCGTTATTCAATAGCCTGAAGGTTTCGTGCGTAAGAGCGCGTTTATTGCTGCCGTCGGCGTTCATCAGCCAAATGTTATCGGCTCCATCGCGGTCGCTGGTGAAAGATATCGTTTTACCATCAGGACTATAACGGGGCTGCACTTCCCAGGCTTTACCGCCCGATAATAAAACTGCTTTGCCTCCGGCAACAGGCATGGTATAAATATCACCAAGCAGATCAAAAACAATGCTTTTACCATCGGGGCTAACATCCAGATCCATCCAGGTGCCCTCGTTGGTAGTAATGGTTACCTTTTTGGAGGTGCCGGGAGGGGTTTCAACATTCCATTTGGTTTGGGCGTTGGCAGCAGATATAAACAGCAGAATTGTAGTTACAAGGAATAATGATCTCATTGAGGACAGTTTAACGGTGCTAAATTACATATTTGGTAATGGTTTTCACCGAACAGGGGGGATAAAGTAAGAAATTCAAAGAAAGCTTTACAATTTAATTATTAAGTTGATAATTAAGTGAAAAGATCGACATCGCGGGAAGCAAACCATAGCTGCAATCTTATAATAGTGTTACGGATAGACAAGGGGGAAATTGTAAGAAATTTTTCAACGCTCGTCCCAATTCTTGACTCTCGACTGTCTTTCCCACAATATACAAATAATCACCCGTTTATCAAAATATGTTTAATGGCGCTTGCCGTTGTCGAATATAGCAGCGATATATTGCCAGGAAAGACTGTAGAATTATTTTCGTATCGGGCATCCAAGCCTGATTATACCGGGGAATTTGATGCTCAATATTTTTCAAAAAAATCTTTCATGCAGGTTATGTTCAAGTAATTTGGCACCCACTAAAATAATCAGGCCAATTATAACCAGTAAAAATACAGTTGCAAGTACATTTTCAATAATTGTTTTGTTTGGAACTAACATTTTGACCTCCTGTTTTTACATATAGTAATACAATTTTGAAACCAAAGTATTTTTTGAGTTGGCATTGTGGCTTAGCGCCGGGTGTTATTGATTGACTTAAAGATGCTTTTTGCTATCTTGCATTAAGATCTCATCGCACAAAAACCGACTATGCGCCTTTATCAGTTTAATAAAATATTATTGACCTGTTTGATGCTACTGATGCCCCTGTTAACGAAGGCGCAAGTGATCGGCGGTAAGGTATACCGTGCAGGTACCGATAGTGTAATAGCACAGGCCAGTATCTACCTGGGCGGAACATTAACCGGGACTACAAGTAATAAACAAGGAGAGTTTAGGCTCGCTGTATTGGAGGGTAAAATACCGCTAATTGTTAGTTGTGTTGGTTATTACTCCACGGTAGTGGCTAATTACAGTCCGGCGCAGTTGTTGAAGGTTTATTTAAAGCCCAAGGTAAACGAGCTAAAAGGCATTACCATCAATGCCAATCAATCCAAATCGCGCGAAACAATGGAGCGTATGTTTATACGCGAATTTATCGGCACAACAAAAAATGCAGCGGCCTGCACTATTCTAAACCTGGATGATATTGAGTTAAACTATAACCGCAAAACGGCTACGCTTACCGCATTTTGTGACAACGCCATCGAAATAGAAAATAAACGTTTGGGCTATCATATCAGTTACTACCTCGATTATTTTAAAAAGCGCGATGCTACCACAAGCTACGACGGGCATTTTATTTTTAAAGATAAGTCCACCGATGCTAACCGGAAGATCATCAATAACAACCGTGAAGATGCGTATGAGGGATCGCGCATGCAATTTATCAGGGCGTTATGGAATAATACACTGAGGGATCATTACTTCGATATTTACTCGCCAGAACAGGATGTGCCGCGGGTTGACAGTATTGTTTTTGCAGATAAAGCCGGTGCAAAGTACATATCGCTGCCATACAAAATAACTATACTTTTTAACGACGATAAACGAGCCCCGACAGAGCTATGGCAATCACAAAAACGTTGTTACATTGATAAAAACGGATACTGCGAAGATAAACTACAATGGGTTGGTTATATGGCGATACAACGCGTTGGCGATATGCTGCCTTACGAGTATAAGTCAGCAACGGATTAGGGTTTAAAACTATTTATTATCTTTCATTAATAAACTCAATAATCGATGCCGTATCAATCATTAAAACTTGTGCTGACTGGCCTCATCATAACCTGTTGGTTTAACCTTTACGGCCAAACAATAGCCGGCAAAGTTTACAAAGCCGGAACGGACAGCGTGATAGCGCAGGCCAGCGTATATTATGGAGGTACCCAAACCGGTACCATTACAGATGCCGAAGGTTTGTTTAAGATCCAACAGATATCGGGTAAAATACCGATGGTGGTGAGTTGTATTGGATATTATTCGACGATACTGAACGACTATAGCTCTGCTGCTCAATTGAAAGTTTACCTGAAGCCTAAAGTAAACGAATTGCAGGATATCACCATAAGCGCCGGGGGAATGTTGCGGGCCGATATGGAAAAACTCTTTATTCGCGAATTTATTGGTGTTAGCGATAATGCAACGAGCTGCCGTATTATTAATTTAAACGATGTCGACCTTTACTACAGCAAGAAAACCAGGACGCTTACAGCTTTCAGCGATAAACCTCTCGAAATTGAGAATAAAAGATTAGGCTATCATATTACCTATTACCTGGATAAGTTTGTAAAAGATCCTAAAAATACCCTTTATCAGGGAAATTATGTTTTTACCGATAAAATGACCGAGGCCGATAAAAGCCGGATTAAACGTAATCGCGAAAATGCCTACACTGGCTCGCGAATGGAGTTTATACGTGCATTATGGAGCGATAAACTGGATCAGTACGGCTACAAGGTGTTAGATCATTACTCTAAGCCGGTACCTATTGATAGTTTTCTGGTTTCGGATAAATTGTCTCAAAAGTTTGTCATCTTGCCTGAGCGTGTATCATTGGTGAATAATGGGAATCCTTTTTTAATAACCCGTCTGGCATCTACCGAGCCACGTAGTTTTATCGATCGCAACGGTTTTTATGGAACCGGCCTGAAATGGTATGGATATATGGGCCAGCAGCGTATCGGAGACCTGCTTCCGTTCGAGTATCAATCTGCAAAAGAGATCAAAGCTCAGCAAAGGCTATAAAAAAGGCTACACGTTTGATGCAGCCTTAAGTAGTATTTAAAAATAGATTATGCGCGGTCGTTATCGGCTTTCCAGTTTTTGATGGATTTTTTTATGTCTTTGGGCGAAAGGTTTTCGCTTGCAGCTTTTTCTACTAAGGCCAGGTATTCATCGTCTGGCGCAAAGCGCAGGGCGATGATCTGGCCCATGGTTAGGCGGCTGTCTATCGCTTTACCAGTCATAATAAAATGCCTCAGGCTTTCTTCGGTACGGATAGTACGGTCTTGCACCCGGATAGGGAACCGCCTCAGGTACCAGTACATTAAGCTACAGCAAATATAAAGTAATACGATCATGGCAGCACTCACAAATCCTTTCACATTCCAATGCCTTACCAGGTTAACAGTCGAAATAAGTAAGCCTGCGAACAATAAAAGGCTCAACAGAAAGTGATAACCTTTTACATAACGGGCGTGATTAGCGTAATTTTGGGATTCCATGGTTTGATTTTTTATGCAATATACAATTACATTAATATCAATTACAATAAGTAATTCAAAGTTTCTCAGTAAGTTAACGGATGTTTCATGGTATGAAATTAATTGTCATGAGAGTAAATTGCCCGCTTGCGGTAAATCAATTATAATTCGGATATTATACCCGCTTTAATACAGGCTACTTGCATGACGATACAGGAAATACTTGAACATTACTGGAAACATAAAGAATTCCGCCCGCTGCAGGAAGAGATCATTCAATCTGTTTTGCTTGGGCGTGATACTTTGGCGCTGTTGCCAACCGGTGGCGGTAAATCAGTGTGTTTCCAGGTGCCGGCTTTGGCTAAGGATGGCATCTGCATCGTCATATCGCCATTGATAGCGCTGATGAAAGATCAGGTTGAAAACCTGCAGGCGAAAGGTGTTGAGGCCATATCTATAGTATCGGGCATGAGTAAACGCGAGGTAGATGTTGCTTTAGATAATTGCATTTATAATAATGTTAAGTTTCTGTACTTATCACCGGAAAGGCTGTTATCCGAACTGGTGAAAGAGCGCATCAGGTATATGAATGTGAACCTGATAGCAGTTGACGAAGCACATTGCATTTCGCAATGGGGCTATGATTTCCGGCCGCCATACCTGCACCTGGCCGATCTGCGTGAGTTACATCCCAACGTGCCAGTACTGGCTTTAACAGCGACAGCAACAGCCGAGGTTGCCGACGATATTCAGCAAAAACTGGGCTTTAAACAATCTAACGTTTTCAGGCAAAGTTTTGAGCGTAAGAATATTAGCTACGTGGTACAACACCAGGAAAATAAACTGCAAAAAATGCTTGATGTGGTTAAAGGTGTTAAAGGCAGCGGTATTGTGTACGTGCGTAGTCGTAAAGAAACCCTCGAGATAGCGCAATTGCTTAACCAGCATGGTTACCCGGCCGAATATTATCATGCCGGGCTTAGCGCCGAACAGCGATCATTAAAACAGGAAAGCTGGAAAAATAACCAGACGCGCATTATAGTGGCCACCAATGCTTTTGGGATGGGGATCGATAAACCCGATGTTCGTTTTGTGATCCATAAGGATATCCCCGAAAGTCTGGAAGCGTATTACCAGGAAGCAGGCAGGGCAGGGCGCGACGGGCAAAAAGCCTACGCAGTATTGCTTTATAATTATGGCGACCGATACAAACTGGAAAAGAAATTTGAAATGAATTTCTCTACTGTCGACGAAATGAAAAAGGTTTACCATAGTTTGGGCAGTTATTATCAACTGGCTTATGGCACAGGCGAGGGGGTAAGTTTCGATCTTGACATCGGCGATTTTTGTTCACGCTTTAAGTTTGATCCCATCAAAACCCTAAATTCACTGAAGTTTTTAGAGCGTAACGAATATGTATCCTTTACCGAAAGTGTGTTTTTGCCGTCGCGGTTCAGGTTTCTGGTTGATCATGAGGCGTTGTACAAGTTTCAGATCCAATACAGCGCCTGGGACGGCTTTGTTAAAACTATATTAAGATCATACGCCGGAGCATTTGAAAACTATGTGCACATCCGCGAGTTCGACCTGGCTAAACGGATGAATGCAAGCGTGCAGCAGGTAATCGAAGGTTTGCAGCAATTGCAGCAAATGGAGGTGTTAAACTACATCCCGCAAACGGATAAACCCCAGGTTACCTTTTTAAGTCCCCGCCAGGATATTAAAAATGTGATGATCGACAGGGCTTACATAGAGCAGCGCAAGCAGGTTTTTAAACAGAAAATGGAAAGCGTGTTTTACTATGCCGAGGCGCCAAACTGCCGCAGCCGGATGCTGCTGAGTTATTTTGACGAGCATAATGCCCACAAATGTGGCGTATGCGATGTTTGCCTGGAAGAAAAAAGGCTGTTTAATATCAATAATGTCAGTGATAAAATAACCGATGAGATAGCGCGCGCACTGAGTATTGAACCGCTTTCGCTGGATGGACTGATGCAGGCGGTGACCACGGGTGTTGACAAGGAACGGATAGCCGTGATACGTTTGTTGCTTGATGCCGGTAAAATTAAAACGGATGGGGAGCGGTATTACTTGTAGGATATTGGTAATGATGTATTTATCTTTACAACTATGAAAAAGGAATACATGCTGTACATCAGGAATAAGGGCGACGCTAAAAAGGCATTGTCACCATCCGAACACCTGGCCTTTATCAAGCAATGTGAGGTATATATTGGCGAATTAAAAGCAAATGATGACCTTGTTGCAGCCCAACCAATAGTTAGGGAGGGAGTAACGATCAGTAAAAACGGTGATAGTTGGAATATTGCCGCTATCGACCCGGATAAAGAAGTTCAGGTAGGATATTATCATTTAAAGGCCGACAGCTTAGAAGAAGCTATCGCGATAGCTAAAAGAAACCCGGAGTTTGCATTTGTACCCAGTGCCAGCATTGAAGTACGTCCCATAAAAATGAAGGAAGAACAAACCGGTTTTGTATATCCTAAAGAAGGTTAGGATTGGTCAGTAGTGAGTAGTGAGTTGTGAATAGTGAGCAGATAAACACCATTTACGACTTACTGCTCACTATTCACCATCCTCCACTCACCAAATCACTTTTTCTTCCCCGTCATCTCTACTTCCCGGTCTATTTCTACAATATCAACCGGCTGGCTAAAATCGCCTAATAACCATTTAACAAAGTAATCCGCTTTTTGCCAGAAGAAGTACTCCGTCATATCGCCATAAGCATGGCGTTGACCTGGCAACAATACAAAATCAAAACGTTTATTAGCTTTAATTAAAGCATTAGCCATCCTGATGGTATTTGCCGGGTGCACATTATTATCGATATCTCCGGTTGAAAGCAATAACCTACCTTTCAGGTTTTTAGCTAACTCAGGATTTTTATCAATAGAGTATTGGAAGGTGGTATCACCCTTTGGAGTAACAATTTCCTTTACACCGTTGTGCTTTTCGCTCCACCAGCGGTTGTATACCGCATTATCGTGGTTGCCCGATTCAGAAACCGCTACTTTAAAAAAGTCGGGGTACACCAGGATAGCGGCGGTACTCATAAAACCTCCACCGGAGTGACCGGTAATACCTACACGCGTAATATCCATATAAGGATATTTGTCGCACAGTTGCTCAACGGCGGATTTTTTATCAGCGAGACCGTAATCGCGCAGATTACCATAGCCAAAGTTATGGTACCATTTTGATCGTTCGGGGTTACCGCCACGGTTACCAACAGTTATCACGATAAAGCCAAGCTGTGCCAGGCGGTCGGTATAATCAAAGCTACGGGCGGCAAAAGCTTTGTTTACCGCTTCGGTTTGCGGGCCCGGGTATACATATTCAATAACCGGGTACTTTTTGGTGGGGTCAAAATCATAAGGTTTGTATATTACACCATATAAGTCAGTGATGCCATCATCGGCCTTTACTTTAAATGGCTCGGGGAATTTGTATCCCGTAGCCATCAAGCCCGTTAGATCAGTTGTCTCGAGGTCCATTAGTTTAACACCTTGTGTATTAAATAAAGCAGTTTTGGGAGCTGTGTTTACACGAGAGTAGGTTTCTACAAAATATTGCTCATCATCGTTTAAGCTGGCAGTGTGATCGAAATCGCCCGGATCAAGTACTTTTAAACCGCTGCCATCCAGATTAACGCGGTATAAATGTACATAATATGGGTTTTCACCCGGCTCGCGGCCTACGGCAGTAAAGTATAGTACGCGGTTCTTCTCGTCTATCTTTACAATATCATCGCAATGAAAAGCGCCTGAGGTGATCTGGTTTTTCAGATGGCCCTGGTCATCATACAGGTAAAAATGCCCCCAGCCATCGCGCTCGCTCCATTCAACCAGTTCCTTGCCACCATCAATTAAGCCCGGGCGGGTTATTTCCACGTAAGTGTTCATCCGTTCTTCAACCTGTACGGTTACTTTGGTGGTATTAATGTCTACGCTACACACGTCTATCTTTTTCAGATCGCGCCCGGTGCGGTAGAAATAAAATTTATCGGCCGTACCCAGCCATACCGAAGGAATAAACTCGTCGCTTCTGTTCTTTTGCAGCAATGGTGCCTGCCAGGTACTCAGGGTTTGATCTTTAAACAAGCCTGTGTTTAACACTTTTGATGTTTTGGCCACAAAATCGAACAACACCATTTCGTTGTGCGGTTGCTCTTTTTCGCCCGGCATTTCATATTTATAGGTTTCAAGGGTTGGTCGGGGCTCGGCAATACTGTTAATTACCCAAAGCTCTTTCACCTTGCGCGCGTCGGAACGTACCGTTACAAAATGTTTGGAATCGGGCGACCATAACACATCCGACGGGTTGCGTTTCTTTTTGTTCTTTTCTACATCGGTATTCAATTCGTTGTCGCGTGCGCCGCCGTACTCGTAATATTTTACACCGTCTTTGGTAAGCTGGTGCTCAACTATTGTACTGTCATCCTCGTTTTTAAGCGCCTTTTTATAGTTTTCTTTATCCATCCAATACAGATTGTAGTTTTTGGAAAATAGGATGGCCGAGCTGTCAGGTGCAATCGAAGCCCAATCGGGTTTAGGTTTTACTTTATCGTAATTTTTAAGCTCGGTTAAGCTATTGGTCTGCAGGTTATAGGTAAAGTAAAAGGTTTTCTTCTCTAACGAATCGGCGGCTTTTTTATCCTTACGGTCTTTTTTTACTACATCTATAGAGCTTTTTAGCTCAAACTGGATGCTTTTTTCATCTTTAGTGAATTTCAGGTTTTCGATGGGTAAATGTTGTGCGTCAAATGGGTCCTTAACGATCAGGGTAATTTCGGCAGCAAGTTTATTGTTATCAAACATTAGCCTTTTAGTTTTCAGCACCGGGTCAACAATGTACCATTGTTTGATGTCGCTGTTCTCAAACATATACCAAAACCTGTCGGATAGCTTTAACCAATGCGGATCTACTGTAGTAGTAAAAACCATCTTCTGTAGCTTTTTCGGCGAAAACCGCGATGCCAGTTGGTAGTTGCCTTTTGCAGGTGCCGGAGCGGTCGCTGAGGTTTGGGCCTTGCCCTGTAGCAAAGCCGGCAATAATAAAAGAGATAAGTAAAGTTTTTTCATAAAAAAAGAGAATAAACGTTCAAGTTATAAATTTTGAAGGTAAAAGCTTATTTTGGTATGTAACAAAATAATTATATGTCCGATCAACCTGCTATACCTATTAATGTAGTGCATTTGTTGCCTATATTAGACGCAAAGCTCATTGAGCTGCTGAAATCGTTAACGCCCGCTGAGTGGGAAATGCCGACGGTATGTAAATTATGGAACGTTAAGGATGTGGTAGCGCATTTGCTGGATACAAACGTGAGGGTAATTTCGACTAAAGAAACCTTCAAGGGCGATCCGCCACCTCAGATTAATTCGTACCAGGACCTGGTTGATTTTTTAAACCGGCTTAATGCCGATTGGGTAAAAGCGATGCGAAGGATGTCTCCCGGGTTACTGATCACGCTTCACGAACTTACCGGCCCGCAATATTGCCAGGCTTATGCCGCACTCGACCCGATGGGGAAAGCCCGTTTTGCCGTGAGCTGGGCGGGAGAGAGGGAAAGTAAGAACTGGATGCACATAGCCCGAGAGTACACCGAGAAATTTTTGCATCAGCAACAAATCCGCGATGCGGTTAATAAGCCAGGCTTAATGACCAAAGAATTGTTCTATCCCTTTATAGATACTTTTATGATGGCCATGCCTTATACTTATCGCGATGTTGAGGCTGACCATGGCGTTGCTATAGTGGTAAACGTTACAAGCGATGCTGGTGGTTCCTGGTGCCTAATACGAGAATCGGGTAAATGGATATTAAGTAAAGATATCGAGTCAATACCAACTGCTTCTATTACTATCGACCCCGATACCGCCTGGAAATTATTTTCAAAAAGCTTCCGCCCGGAGCGTGTAATGGATAAAATTATGATTACGGGTGATCGAAAACTCGGAGAAGTTGCCCTCAATATGGTATCGGTTATGGCCTGATAACCAGTTATTACATTTTTTTTAAGAAGTTACACATTTGTTACATTGACCTGAAATATAGGTTTAAATGCGATATGCCTATTCTTTTGTTTTGAATTTTGATTTTTAAAAGAAAAAAACAACTAAGATAATAATATTTTTCAAAAACAAGTGTAACCTTTTGATTTTTCTGCGGTCTTATGGATGTATTAATTAAGAAAATATATTAACAAACTGAATATCAAAAATTTACGAAAATGAAAACTATAACTTTATCTATCGCAATTGCACTTTTATTTACCTTATCTATAAGTACTACAAGCTTTGCCTCAACAAAAAACAACAATGTTGAAACTATTTTAAGCAATGTAAACAACTTTAACAGCATCGAAGTTAACGGCAATGTTGAGCTTTATGTTACCACCGGCGAAGCCAACAACGTTAAAGTGTATGACAGCTACTACAATCAAAACGCATTGGTACAAGAGCAAAACGGCGTGTTACGCGTTTCATCGTACAAAAACGAAAAATTAGTGGTTTGGGTTACCGTATCCGATCTTCAATCGATCACTGCAACTGACAATGCTACCGTTAAATCATTTGGCAAATTATCGGCTATCGATTTTAAATTGAACCTTAAAAACCAGGCCACTGCCCAACTTGATCTTGATGTAAGCAATGCCTCAATAACTTTAAATGACAATGCTAAAGCCAATTTAAGCGGTTTTGCAGGCGAAAGCGTAATGGCTGTAAACAAAGCAGCTGATTTAAATGCTACTAAACTAACCGCAGCTAAAAACGAAGTTCAGGCACCTGTTGTAATGGCCGCTGTTGCAACTAACGACGAGTTTATCGGTTTATAATAAGCGCTCTATTAAAATCCATCATATATTATGTGAGCCGCCTTTTTAATAAAAGGCGGCTCATTTTTTTTATTGAAACTTAGCTGTAACTTCATCGTTCAAACTATAGTCAAAGCCTAAACAATAACACAACATGAAAAAGATATTAACTATTTTATTGACTATCACCTGTATCGTATCGCTGTGTACACTTTCATCGTGCAGGTTTAATTGCAAACGCGGGTCGGGTAAACTTATTACCGAAACACGGAGTTCCGGCAATTTTTCGCGATTAGATGTTTCGGGCGGATATAAGATCGTGATAAGGCAGGATAGTTCCGCAAAGTTGACCATTACCGCTGATGATAACCTGATGCAATATGTTAAGACCGAGGTTATTGGCGATAGGTTGAAAATATACAGTACCCGAAATTTATGTACATCGGGGCAGTACACTGTATATGTTGGCGTAAAAAACCTAACTGAGATTGAAACCTCGGGTGCTACAAGTGTTTTTTCGGATGGAAAGCTAACCGTTCAGGACATTGAACTCAGAACATCGGGGGCAACCAAAATAAATCTTAATTTGAATGCCGATAACGTAAGAACCGTGTCAAGTGGTTTAACCGATATTTATCTGGAAGGGCAGGCCCAAAGCCACAAGGTTGAAACAAGCGGATCGAGTACGCTCAACGCGCTCAATTTTGTGGTAAACAAATATCGTATCGAAAGCAGCGGCCTTAGCCATTGCAAGATCAATGTGCTTAACGATCTGAGCATTAACAGCAGCGGCGCATCGGATATCCAATATCGCGGCAATCCGGCAAATATCAACAATAACAAATCAGGTATATCATCGCTCAACCAGATAAATTAATACTTTAAAGTATATTTGTGCCTTGGCGCTTTAACCGGCGTTAAGGCTTTTTATTTAAAAAACACCTGCTAATGGATACGCAAAGCCCAATTGTAACGCTCGCCACTTATTACGACCCAATGCTGGCGCAGATCATCCGCACCAGGCTCGAAGATAACGGCATACCCTGCGCCGTTAACGATAATATGATGAGCGTATACCCAATTTACAGCAACGCGGCAGGCGGTATACAGGTTAAAGTGTTTGAGCACGACCTGGAGAGAGCCAAGGCCATTTTAGCTGAAGATGCTACCATACCGGTAGATAGGGTAATAGAAGATGCAGAGCAGGATGTTGTTTGCCCTTATTGCGGCTCTAACAACGTGCGCTATGGTTCGGTTAAGGATGATACTAACTGGATCACAAAAACGCTGTCTTCCCTGGCAAATGCCTTGCCATTGGGCAGAGATAAAGATTGGCACTGTTTTAACTGCGGTAAAGATTTTGAAGGGCAAACTCCAGCTTAGAATGAAGTATTTGTTAACTCGTGTTGGATGCTGTTTAGTTATAGGTGTTTTTGCCTGCCATTCAAACTCTACCGTTGTTGTAAAAGATCCGGCAGTAACACGCGATGACACTCTTGTTAAACAGATAAAAAAGGATTCTATTGTAAATAAAAGTGTATCGAAGGATACTATAGAAACAATAAAATTGGATTACGGCTTTGAAGCACAGGTTCATAGTGATTACGTTAATTCGTTGGATATACCCAGTATGAAATTATCACACAACGGAAAAAGCATTTCGATAGGCGACAAAGATTCCACAACTTATATTAAAGAAAATAAATTATATCCGATAATTAACAGGATCACTGAAGATGTTTTTGAATTGATGGTGGAGGTTGATAACAGACCAAATAAAAACACGGCGCAACTGTTTAGGATAGAGCATGATAAAATAGTGTCTAAAAAAATGATACCGACCTTTATCACAAAGGCATCCGACCTGAAAGGAGATGGGACGTTAGAATATGCCGGGATGTGGGATTACAGTGAAGAATATGGTGGATATCGAACATATGATCCTATTGAATATTACCAATTAACAGATAATGGTATTAAGCTGGATAGTTCGTATATGATAAAACAAAACACTATGACCTATGGCAAATTTATGGGTTATAGAAATGATGGAAAGGCGGCTGCTAAGATGAGCAACGGTTGTAATGAGCGCATTACAAAAGAATTTGAGAGGATAAAAGAATGTGCAAAAAAATAATTAATGTAATCAATCATTCAATAATTCAGTCATTCAATCATTGAAAAAACAATGTATTTTTAACTGGAGCGGCGGCAAGGATAGTTCGCTTGCGCTTTATTACTGTCTGCAGGATCCTGAAATCGAGATCAAATACCTGGTAACAACCGTTAACGATGCCATGAACCGCATCAGTATGCATGGCGTACGTGAGGTTTTATTGATACAGCAAGCCGAAAGTATAGGCATTCCGCTGTACCAAATACGCCTGCCCGAAATGCCGGGGATGAAAGAGTATGACGATACCATGCGCCTGCATATGCATAAGCTCAGAGGCGAGGGGATAACCCATTCCATCTTTGGCGATATCTTTTTAGAAGACCTGAAAAATTACCGCGACGAGCGCCTGGCCGAAGCCGGCATGACCGGGATATACCCCTTGTGGAAACGCGATACTCACGAGTTAATCGATGAGTTTTTAGGTCTTGGTTTCGGCACCGTGATCGCCTGCACCCAGGCAAGGCTGGGCGGGTTTGTAGGTAAAGAGATCACACACGAACTAATAAAATCTTTACCTGTCGACGTAGATGTTTGCGGCGAGAATGGTGAGTTTCATACCTGTTGTTTCAAAGGTCCGATCTTCAAGTCGCCGATAAATTATATAACCGGCGAGAAGGTTTTTAAAGAATACGCCGCCCCCAAAAGTACCGACGATACCTGCTTTTCGAGTACTCCTGTAACCACTGTTTCGGGCTTCTGGTATTGCGATCTTTTACCTCAAAACTGAGGTCGGTTTGGGTGCAAATTTAGCTCCGGAAAAACATTCAAAACATCTTCGAATTAGAGTTCAACAATTGGGATCATCCCGAACTTGTCTTGGGATCCCACTTGCAAAACTCCTCGATTTGCTTGCAGGCTTTTTAATGAGGTATATTGAAATAAATTCAGCATGACCTTTAGCAAAGAGTAGGGGGCGTCATTAAAGATCTATAAAGATCTTAGCGTTTTCGCGCCTTTGCGAGAGCGAAAATTATCGCCTCAACTTTTACTTTTCGTATGCGTTTTTTATTTGCATTTGCGATCTTAAATACATAGTTTGCATTATCAAAAATCGCCGTTTTAAGGCCGTAAATCAATTAAAATACCGGCAAAATATAATTTTCCGTACATGTGTAATTAATTGATATTCAATTCTTTAATATCTATAAGTTAAATTTAAATTTTAGATAGATTTGCGAAATCTTAATTAAGCCTTCAAAACTGCCAAATAAAATTCTGTTGTAAATAGGTTTGATAGTTAATTAATTGATATTTAAGTAATTGTATATCTAATCTAAATCAATAATTATAGCGATTAAAACTTTCCTTAAAATCCTTTCGCATTTCGGCAAACCGGGCCGAAACGGTTTTCAAAAACGGTTCATCAAGCAATTCAAAAACGCTGTTCACTCCATCGGTCAAATCCATTTCGGCGATCTTGTAAGTCTGCTCGAGCGAGCCCTGTTCCAGCTTGATGATGAACTTTGAGTTCATGCTCATGATGGTAATTTTAAACTCCGGGTGTGGTAATTCGGCTACTGTTCTCATATCAAAAATGTGTCTTGTTTTAATGGGTTTTTACCGTTGATTGTACCCCATGTTTCGAGGGGTTTAAAACGGGCAAAAAGCTCTTCGCTATACCAGTTTTCCTGGCGTGTTTTTTTGATTACTTCGGCATGTTTTTTATCGCGGTAAGCAAAGCTTTTTACGGCCTCCAAATCTTGCCAGATACTGAATGTTGCCTGCCGGTAAAAA
>Ga0209026_1000525_pt1 | contig 26985 bp, 25 predicted proteins | sample AraplaCL_Col_mCL_FD_184262 | JGI IMG/M metagenome (GOLD analysis project Ga0209026, IMG submission 184262) | Arabidopsis root microbial communities from the University of North Carolina, USA - plate scrape CL_Col_mCL (SPAdes) (version 2) | ecosystem: Host-associated > Plants > Roots >... | reverse complement strand
CCAGCCCCCTGGCCGATATGCGGCGGGACCTCGTGGGCGTCTATCTGTTCGCCGCCATCCCGCTGTTTCTCGCCCTCACGCGCAAACCTGCCGGAGCCTGACCGATGCTGAAGACCTTGCTCTCCCGTTGGCTCGACGGGTTCGAAAAGACCTTCAACTACGACGCCAGCTACATGCGGCACGTGCTGCGGGTGAACCCCGGCAGCCTGATGAAGTTCGCCTTCGGCACGCGGGCGCCCGACCACAAGGCCGCGCCAGCCGAGGCGCTGGTGGCCGCCGGGCTCTATGGCACGCTGACAGAGGACTGCGGGCCCTGCGTGCAGGTGGGCGTCGACATCGCCACGGCCAACGGTGTGGACCCCAGGATCCTGCGCGCCGTCGTGGCCGGCGACGAGGACGCGATGGGAGAGACGGCGGCCCTGGGCTATCGCTTCGCCCGCGCCAGCCTGGCCCGCGACATGGTCGCCTGCGATCCGCTGCGCGACGAGATCGTCCGCCGCTGGGGCGACAAGGCGCTGGTGGCGATCAGCCTGGGGATCGTGGCCTCGCGGATGTACCCGACGCTCAAATACGCCATGGGCTATGGAAAGAGCTGTTCGCGGGTGACGGTGGGCGGCGAGACCGTCGCGCCCCATCGGCTGGCGGCCTAGGGTAGCGACGATGGACGCAGCGCTCACCGACGCCTTCGAGGTCAATCGGCCCCGCCTGCGACGGCTGGCCTATCGCATGCTGGGCTCAGTGTCCGAGGCCGAAGACGCGGTGCAGGACGCCTGGATCCGCTGGCAGCGGGCGGGCGAGGGCGTGACCGATCCGGCCGCCTGGCTGGTGCGCGCGACGACCCGCCTGTGCATCGACCGCCTGCGCGCCGCCAAGGCCGAGCGGGCGGCCTACAAGGGCCCCTGGCTGCCCGAACCGCTGATCGAGCCGCTGACCGACGATCCGGTAGAGAAGGCCGAGGAAGTGTCGGTCGCGTTCCTGCTGGCGCTGGAACGGCTCTCGCCGCTGGAGCGGGCGGTGTTCCTGCTGCACGACGTCTTCGACCAGGACTATGCCCAGGTGGCCGAGACGCTGGAGCGCACCGAGCCGGCCATCCGCCAACTGGCCGCCCGCGCCCGCCAGCATGTCCAGGACGCCCGGCCCCGGTTCTCGGTGGATCACGACCGGATGATGCAGCTGGCGACGGCGTTCATGGCGGCCTCCGCGACCGCCGACACCAAGGCGCTGTCCGAGCTGCTGGCCGAGGACGCCATCATGGTTTCGGATGGCGGCGGCAAACGCAGCGCAGCGCTGCGGGTGTTGGTGGGCCATGCGGATATCGCCAAGCTGATCGAGGGGCTGCGCTGGCGGCACGGGGTGCTGCCGGTGGACAACGTCACCGCGGTGCGCGTGAACGGCTATCCGGGATTCCTGATTCATCTGGAGGACGGCCCGGCGACGTTCGCGTTCGAGCCTGGGCCCGACGGGCGGATCGCGGCGGTCTATTCGGTGCGAAACCCGGAGAAGCTGGCGCACGTGATGTGACGTCCCGCATCCACTTCAGGTCGTCATGGTCGGGCTTGACCCGGCCATCCAACGGGCGGCGCCGGGATGGCGTGCAAGGCCTGCCGACACCCTGGAATGGATCCCCGGGTCAAGCCCGGGGATGACGAGCGGAAGGGATGGTGCGTCCGCTTCTGACGGACCCACAAAGCATCCACACGCGATAGTGTGCAAAGCGGGGATAAGCCTCGCGATTCGGAACCTAGGGCTGGCCTAGAACCTGCCTCGGACCGCAGGTGCAGGTGCAATGGTCGGGCGGTTTGACGAGCGGTTTCTGGAGGAGGTGAAGTCCCGGCTGAGGCCGTCGGACGTCATCGGCCGGACCGTGAAACTGCGCAAACAGGGCCGCGAGTACGTGGGCCTGTCGCCGTTCAACAAGGAGAAGACGCCCTCGTTCTATGTGAACGACGACAAGGGCCAGTTCTTCGACTTCTCGTCGGGCAAGACCGGCGACCTGATCACCTTCCTGCAGGAGACCGAGCGGCTGACCTTCGCCGAGGCGGTGGAGCGGCTGGCGGGCGAGGCGGGCGTGCCGCTGCCGGCGGTGGATCCCCGCGGGGCCGAGCAGGACAAGAAGCGCCACGAGCTGGGCGACTGGCTGGAACTGGCGGCCCAGTGGTTCGAGGCCGAGCTGAAGCGCCCGCCGGGTCGTGAGGCGCGGGCCTATCTGGAAAAGCGCGGCCTGCCGGACTCCGAATGGGGCCGGTTCCGCCTGGGCTTCTCGCCCGGCGGCCGGACGGCGCTGAAGGACTACCTCGTCACCAAGGGCGCCAAGCCGGCGGAGCTGGTGGACACCGGGCTGCTGATCGCGCCGGAGGACGGCGGGGCGCCCTACGACCGGTTCCGCGATCGGATCATCTTCCCGATCCTGGACGTGCGCGGACGGGTGGTGTCGTTCGGCGGCCGGGCGATGGATCCGCAGGCGCGGGCCAAGTACCTGAACGGCCCGGAGACGGTAGTCTTCCACAAGGGCCACCAGCTCTATGGCCTGTCCGAGGCGCGCAAAATCCTGGCGGCGGCGAAGGCCGACGAGGATCCGCCCCTGGTGGTCGTCGAGGGCTACATGGATGTCATCGCTTGCCAGCGCGCGGGCGTGCCGGCCGTTGCGGCCATGGGTACGGCGCTGGGCGAGGAGCAGATGGAGGTGCTGTGGCGCCACCATCCCGAACCGACCTTGTGCTTCGACGGTGACCGGGCAGGCCGGCAGGCCGCGGCGCGGGCCATGGACCGGGCGCTGCCGCTGCTGAAGCCGGGCAAAAGCTTCCGCTTCGCCATCGTCGAAGGCGGCAAGGATCCGGACGACGTCCTGCGCGAGCAAGGGCCGGCCGTGCTGCGTCAGCAGCTGTCCCAGACCACGGCCTTCGCCGAGGCGCTGTTCATCCGGGAGAAGGACGCCGAGCCGCTGGATACGCCCGAGCGCAAGACCGCGCTGAAGGTGCGGCTGCGCAAACTGGCGGCGACCATTGCGGACGGCGATCTGGCGGCGGCCTACAAGGAAGACCTGCTGGGGCGGTTCGACCAGCTGTCCCCCAAGGCGGCGCCGACGGTCTACGAGCCCGGCGCGGCGGGCCGGGCGCTGGCCAACCATCGCTGGAGCAAGCAGCGCAAAGCCCCCCTGGCCGGCGCCACGCCCGAGGCCAAGTCGGCGGCGAGCGCGTTGAAGCAGTCGTCGCGCCCCCTGGCGGCGGCGTTGGCCAAGGCAGCGCTGCATGACCCGGGGATCATCGACGATTCCATCGAGCTGGTCGGCTCGCGGGGCTTTGGCGATGAAAAGCTGGACCGCATCGCCCATGAGCTGGTGCAGCTGCGATACGAGGCGGACGACGCCGATTTCGAGGTCGCGCTGCGGCGGTTGAAGGCGCGGGGGGTCGACGACGAGATGATCGCCCGCATGAACCGCGACGCCAGCCGCGCCGGCGTGGCGGCGCCGTTCCTGGACCCCAACGCCGCCCGCGACCGCACGCGGGCGCTGTGGCGGCAGGCCTTCGAGTTGCTGATGCAGCTGGAGGCCTTGGAGCGCGCGGTCGAAGGGGCGCTCAGCGACGTCGGGCGCGATCCCTCCGCCGTCACCACCCTGGGGCCGCTGAAGGCCGAACGCGACCACCTGCGCCGCCTGATCAATACGGACTGGACCCAGGAAGACGGGGCGCCGCCGGTGCTGCCGCACTGACGACCGCCAGCCTTGCGAGCGCTCGCCTAGGGCGAAGGTCGTAGGACTTCAGTCCAATATTCCCCTCCCCGCGGCCGAGGTACCTTTCGCCTCGTATGTCGGATGGGGGGATCATCCATGCGCTTCGACCTGGGCAAGGCCGTTCTGCACACGATCGTGGTGGGCGCGTTCACGGCCCTGGTCCTGATCGTGGCCGCGGCCGCCCAGCCGGCGCACGCCGCGATCATCGATGGCCGGCCGCAAAGCGCGGCTATGGCGACCTGAGCCGCTTTGGGCGACCATGGGTGGGCGACGCTTTGGTCTGGGCGCGGGGAGGCGGGCCTTGACGACTTCGGACGACGAACCGGCGACCCTGCTGGACGCCATCCGCGCCGAGCAGGTGCGGGCGCTGTACAGCGACTTCGCGTCGTATGTCTCGATCACCGCGGCCACCTTCTGCCTGGGCGGGATCCTGGTGTGGCAGGGTACGCTGGAGCCGACGTGGGCCGCCGTCTGGCTCGGCTTCGTGGCGGTTCATACCCTGGCGCGGCTGATCGTGCGCCACGCCTATCTGCGCAACCCGCCGCCGATTTCCCACTGGCGACGCTGGGCCAACCGGTTCCTGGCTGGCTTCATCGTCAGCGGACTGACGTGGGCCGTGGCGCTGCCGTTCCTGCTGCCGCCAGGGCGGAGCGACCTGCAGGCGCTGGTGGTCGGCTCTATGGTGGTCGGGACCTATGGGGTGATCGGCTCGGCGGCCGTCTACCGGCCCGCGTTCCTCACGTTCTTCGTGCCGTTCCCGTCGATAATCGTGTGGCTGGCGATGCAGGGCGACCACCTGCACCAGGCGGCGGCGGTGCTGATCGCCCTTTGGCTGCCCAGCGTCGCGCTCATGGGCTGGCGGTTCAACGCCAGCCTGGAGGAGGCGCTGCGGCTGCGGTTCGAGAACGCGGCGCTGGCCGAGGACCTGCGGGCCCAGAAGCTGGTGGCCGACCAGACGAACCTCGCCAAGTCACGCTTCCTGGCCTCGGCCAGCCACGACCTGCGCCAGCCGGTCCACGCCCTGGGCATGTTCACCGGCGCGCTGCGCAGCCACCGTCTGGCCAAGCGGTCGATGGAGCTGGTGGACCAGATGGACGCGTCGGTGGCGGCGCTGGACGGGCTGTTCACCTCGCTGCTGGACGTCTCGCGGCTGGACGCTGGTGTGATCGAGAGCCGGCCGGTCGCGATGCCGGTGCAGCCGCTGCTGGCCCGGATCTGCCGCGAACTGGAGGCCGAAGCCGAGGCGAAGGGCGTCGATCTGGTGCTGGCGCCGACCCAGGCAGTGGTGCGCAGCGATCCGGTGCTGCTGGAGCGCGTGATGCGCAACCTGATCGGCAATGCGGTGCGCCACACAGAGCGCGGCTGGGTGCTGGTGGGGTGCCGGCGGCGCGGCCATCGCTTCGTGCTGGAGGTGCGCGACACCGGGCCGGGCATTCCGGCCGAGCTGCATGAGGCGGTATTCGAAGAGTTCTACCAGGTCGCCAACCCCGACCGCGACCGGAGCAAGGGCCTGGGCCTGGGGCTGCCGATCGTGCGGCGGCTGACCGAGATCCTCGACCATCCGCTGGAGATGGATTCGGCGGTGGGCGAGGGGACGACCTTCCGGGTTCTGGCGCCGCGCGCCGCCGCCCGCGCCGAGACGCTTCCCGGAGCTGCCCTCATTGCTGACGCGCGCACGGGGGTTGTGCTGGCCATCGACGACGAGCAGGCGATCCGCGCGGGCATGTCGGCCCTGCTGGAGAGCTGGGGCCATACGGTGATCGCGGCCGGCAGCGGCGAGTCCGCTGTCGCCGCGCTGAAGGCCAGGCCGGCGCCCGACGTGATCATCTGTGACTACCGCCTGCGGGGCGGCGAAACCGGCGTGGAGGCGATCGCGCGGGTCCAGGCGGCCTTCGGCGCGAATATTCCCGCGATCCTCGTCACCGGCGATACGGCCCCCGAGAACATCCGGCTGGCGCTGGCGAGCGGCTATCCGCTGCTGCACAAACCCCTGTCCCACGGGCGGCTGCGGGCCGCCGTGGGCAGCCTCATGCGTCGGCGGGAGGCGGTTTCGCGGCCTGCGGCGGAATAAGGCCCGCGGCCATGGCGGCGCTGGCCGCCTGGGTGCGGTTGGCGACGCCCAGGGTGCGGAAGATGGCGCCGACGTGAGCCTTCACCGTCTTCTCTGAGAGCATGAACTTCAGGCCGATCTCCTTGTTGGAGAGGCCGCGCGCCACCGCCGCCAGCACCTCGATCTGGCGGGGCGTCAGCTCGCCCAGCGCGCCGCGCCCCGTCGTCGGCATGCCGGCCATCAGCGCCGGGACGTAGATCTCGCCATCCAGGACCATCTGCACCGCCTCCATCAGCGTCTCCGGGCTGGCGGATTTCGGCACATAACCCAGGGCGCCCAGGTCGAGCGCCCGGCGCACGTCGTCGGGGTCTTCGGAGGAGGAGAGAATCAGCACGGGCAGGTCGGCGCGCTGCTCGGCGATCTCGCCGATCGCGGCCAGGCCGTCGCCATCGGGCAGCTTGAGGTCCAGCAGCACGGCGTCCAGGCCCGGATGCGCCTTCACGGCCGCCAGTCCCTCGGCCAGATTGCCGGCGTGGAGCACCTCGGTCGACGATCCATCGGCGGTCAGCAGGGCCGCCAGTCCGCGGCGCACGAGGACGTGATCATCCACCACCAGGATCTTCATACCCAACATGAGGCGCCCGTCGGGGAGTCGACGCAAGCCTCCGCGCCCCTGCGGCGAAATGTCAGTCGCTATTCCCCTGTGGAAGGCCTTGTCTTGACACTGCGCGTGTCACACGCCATCTGCCGTCCTGCGGATTTAGCGCGCTACGACAGACATCGATGGGCCGTTGCGAACACGGACGCGCCCCCCACGCGGATGATGATGTCTCCCTCGATGTGCGGAAGTCCCAGTGGTCGCGCCGCATCATGCGGATGACGCCACAGGACGCGGCGAAGGGCCTCCTTCGTGGCGGAAATGTCCTGTGCCGACATCCATGTGTTGTGGGGCTTGCGTATCCACTGCCGCAATCGACAGAAACGGGAACGATTTCGACGGACTGCGGGTCGTATTGACGCGACCCCTCGATCCAGGATCGCCGCCCACCATTTTCGGCCCGTCCCTTGCAAAGGGGGCGGCAGCCGATTTCGGAGATTTAGATGAGCGCAAATACGGCCGAAGCCGAAACGACCGAGAGCACCGGTGGCGATGGTCCGCTGCTCGACCTCACGGATGCGGCGGTCAAGAAGTTCATCAAACAGGCCAAGACCCGCGGCTATGTCACGATGGACGAGCTCAACAAGGTCCTGCCCTCCGAGGAAGTGACCTCCGAGCAGATCGAAGACACCCTCGCCATGCTGAGCGAGATGGGCGTCAACGTCGTGGAGTCCGAGGACGACGCCGAGGGCGGCGAGGTTGCGGTCCGCGAAGAGTCGGCGGTGGTCGAGACCACCAAGGAGCCGGCCTACGACCGCACGGACGACCCGGTGCGGATGTATCTGCGCGAGATGGGCTCGGTCGAACTGCTGTCGCGCGAGGGCGAAATCGCCATCGCCAAGCGCATCGAGGCCGGCCGCGACACGATGATCCGCGGGCTTTGCGAAAGCGCCCTGACCTTCGAAGCCATCATGGTGTGGCGCGAGGAGCTGGAGGGCGGCCGCATCCTGCTGCGCGAGGTCATCGACCTGGAACAGACCTACGGCGGGCAGAACCAGGCGGCGGGCGAGCTGCCGGCCCCGGCCGAAGCGGCCGAGGAGACCGAAGAAGCCGAGGGCGAAGAGAAGCCCGAGGGCGAGGGTGAAGGCGAGAGCGACGACGACTTCGACGACGGCGCCGGCCCCACCATCAGCGCGATGGAAGCCGAACTGCGCGAAGGCGTCATGGCGACCCTGGACGCCATCGCCGCCGAGTTCGAAGCCTTCCGCCTGCTGCAGGAAAAGCTGGTCGGTCAGCGCCTGAAGGGCGAGGACCTCAGCGACAAGGACCGCGCGGCCTATCAGACCGCCGCGGGCGCCATCGTTCAGCACCTGAAGACGCTGAAGCTGAACAACAACCGCATCGAGGCGCTGGTCGAGCAGCTCTATGCGATCAACAAGCGCCTGATGGTCCTGGAAGGCCGCCTGCTGCGCCTGGCCGACAGCTACGGCATCAGCCGGACCGAGTTCCTCAAGGCCTACTTCGGCCAGGAGATGCGTCCGGACTGGGGCAATCAGGTGAAAGCCCTGGGCGTGCGCTGGACCAAGTTCGCCGAGAACGACGCCGGCCAGATCGGCGACATCCGTTCCGAGATCGCGGCCCTGGCGCAGGAAACCGGCGTGCCGATCGACGACTACCGCCGCATCGTCCAGACCGTTCAGAAGGGCGAGCGCGAGGCGCGTCAGGCGAAGAAGGAAATGGTCGAGGCGAACCTGCGCCTCGTGATCTCCATCGCCAAGAAATACACGAACCGCGGCCTGCAGTTCCTGGACCTGATCCAGGAGGGCAACATCGGCCTGATGAAGGCGGTCGACAAGTTCGAGTACCGCCGGGGCTACAAGTTCTCGACCTACGCCACCTGGTGGATCCGCCAGGCGATCACCCGCTCGATCGCCGACCAGGCGCGGACCATCCGCATCCCGGTGCACATGATCGAGACGATCAACAAGATCGTCCGCACCAGCCGCCAGATGCTGCACGAGATCGGCCGCGAGCCGACCCCGGAAGAGCTGGCCGAAAAGCTGGCCATGCCGCTGGAGAAGGTGCGCAAGGTCCTGAAGATCGCCAAGGAGCCGATCTCGCTCGAAACGCCGATCGGCGACGAGGAAGACAGCCACCTGGGCGACTTCATCGAGGACAAGAACGCCGTCCTGCCGATCGACGCGGCCATCCAGTCGAACCTGCGTGAGACCACCACCCGCGTGCTGGCGTCGCTGACGCCGCGCGAGGAGCGCGTCCTGCGCATGCGCTTCGGCATCGGCATGAACACCGACCACACCCTGGAAGAGGTGGGCCAGCAGTTCTCGGTGACCCGCGAGCGGATCCGTCAGATCGAGGCCAAGGCCCTGCGCAAGCTGAAGCACCCCTCGCGGTCGCGGAAGCTGCGGAGCTTCCTGGACAGCTGAGCCGCGAGGCTTGGGCGAAACAAAAACGCCGCCGGGTCACCCCGGCGGCGTCTTCGTTTGTGACCAGCGTCGACCTCAGCGGGCGAGCGCGTGGCGCCGACGGACCATGCCGCCCATCATCCCGAAGCCCATGATCATCAGGGCCCAGGTTGCGGGTTCGGGCACGAATGCGCCGCGCATGGTCGCGGTGGAGAACTCGTAGTCCGCGTTCGCCAGGACGTCGAAATTGACGTTCCAGCCGATGGCGTCGAACAGCGCAAGGTCCAGCGCCTCCACGGAATCGCCGACCCCGTTGCAGATGTAGGGGTTCATGATGCCGAGGAAGTTCTTGCAGGCGATGTCCGGCTCTTGCCAGTGCGAAGCCTGCCAGCCGTCGCCGTTCTGGGACCCCGTCGAGAAGTCCCCGAGGCGAGTCACGCCCCCGTCGATGGAGAAGTAGGAGTCCGTGCCGACCGTCCAGTCCAGTTGGCCTGCCGCGCTGTAGCGGAACATGTCGAGGCTGTAGCCCCACCAGGCGTCGTCGACCGAGCCGTCGTATCCGTCCGAATAGTCGAAGTCGTCGACGCCGCTGATGAAGCCCAGGGCGTGACCGATCTCGTGCACGGCGACGCCGATGAAGTCGTAGGTGCCCTTGGTGATGCCATCGCGCGGGTCGAAGTCGAACTTGAAGTCGCTCGAGAACTGCACCTCGCCGTCCGGTCCGGTGTAGCCGAAGTCGCCGACCAGCGCCTTCAGGTTGGCGGTGGAGATCGCCATGGTGTTGCTGATCGCCTCACCGTCGGGCGCGGTCCGGCTGGGGCCGTTCACGTCGATGCCCGTCATGGTTCCGGAATCCAGATAGCCCGGCACCAGGACGTCCACCGATCCGTTCGAGCTGAGTGGCGACAGGTTGGCGACGGCTGTCGCATCCAGCGCGCTGTCACCGGTCAGCGCCAGCAGCGTCTGATAGGTCGAGATGTCGAGGTATTGGTAGAGCGTGCTGCCGGTGCTGCCGAGAACGCCTGGGTCCAGGCTGCTGTAGCCGACATCCAGACGGACCGTGGCGTCGTTGGTGAAGACCGATTCCCAGTACCTGGCGGCGATCTGGAACCCCAACGCGGCTGGCGAGCCCGAGACGCCGCCGATGTCGTGAAGTTCAATTGTCAGGGCGGAGGCGGATGACGCTGTCATCAGCGCCGCTGTTCCAAGTGTTCCCAACAGTAAATACTTTAGTTTGAAAGTCGACATTTCTCACCCCATGCTATCCGCTGCGATTTAGATCTGTGGGATCATCGCAACGTCTAGTCACAGACTGGTAACGTTATTTCCAAACCGTCAAGTTCAATTGTGTGGCTCGCCAAGGTGGAGCTTGTTGTGCTCGCTTCTCGGGCGCGTGCCTGTCGTGGCCCCCTGATTTCGTCCAGCCAGCCATTCGCGCTACAGACGCGCGAATGAAGACCTTCCCGAATCTCTACAACTCGGCAGCAGGCGCTTTTGTTGCGATGCTGCTGGCTTCGCCCGCACTGGCCCAGCAACCCCCGGAGGCGGACGCCGCCGCCGCGCGGGTGCGGGCCAACATCACCTTCCTGGCGTCGGACCTTCTGCAGGGCCGTGAGGCCGGCTCGCCGGGCTATGACATCGCGGCGAACTATGTCGCCTCGCAGTTCGCCCAGCTGGGCCTGAAGCCGGCCGGCGCGAACGGCGGCTGGTTCCAGCCGGTGCCGCTGGTGGGCGCGCGCGCGGCGACCGAGGGCCGGTTCGTGGTCACGGGCAAGGACGGCGCGGCCGTCCCGCTGGTGTTCGGCGAGGACGTGATGCCCGGCAAGCCCTTCGGCCCGTCCGAGCGCAAGGTCTCTGCCGCTGGTCTTCGTGGGCTTCGGCGTCGTTTCGCCCGAGCACAAGCGCGACGACTACAAGGGCCTGGACGTGAAGGGGAAGATCGTCGTGGTGCTGTCCGGCGCCCCGTCCGGCTTCCAGACCGAAGAGCGGGCCTACTACGCCAACGGTCGGACCAAGCGCGCCCAGGCGGCAGCGCACGGCGCAGTCGGTATGGTCCTGGTCTCGCTGCCGTCGGACGAGAAGCGACGACCGTTCGCCGAGGGCAAGCGGACCTGGCAGACCTGGGCGATGACCTGGCGCAAGCCGGACGGCGCGCCCAACGACGTGGCGCTGGACACGCCCCAACTGGCGTCGATCAGCGTCGCGGGCGGCGACAAGCTGTTCGCCGGCGCCCGCAAGACCTATGCCGAGGTCATCGCCGCGGCCGAGAAGCCCAAGGGCGATCCGCCCCGCTTCGCCCTGGCGACCCGCCTGGATGCGAGCCTGCAGACCGAGACCAAGACCCTGGCCAGCGCCAATGTGGCCGGCCTGCTGCCCGGCTCTGATCCGAAGCTGAAGGACGAGGTGGTGGTGCTGTCGGCGCACCTGGACCACATCGGCGTCACGCCCCCCGTCAACGGCGATGGCATCAACAACGGCGCCCTGGACAACGCCGCCGGCATCGCCACGACGCTGGAGGCGGCGCGGGCGTTCCAGGCTTCGGGCAAGGCGCCGCGCCGCTCGGTGCTGTTCCTGGCGGTGACGGGCGAGGAGAAGGGGCTGCTGGGCGCCGAGTACTTCGCTCGCAACCCGACCGTGCCCGCGGGCGCGGTGGTTGCCGACGTCAACTTGGACATGCCAATCCTGACCTACGATTTCATGGACGTGATCGCCTTCGGCGCCGAGCGATCCAGCCTGGCGGGCGCGGTCCGCAAGGCCGCGGCGCGCGAGGGCGTGGCCCTGTCGCCCGATCCGATGCCAGAGGAGGGGCTTTTCACCCGCTCGGACCACTTCCGGTTCGTGGAAGTGGGCGTGCCGTCGATCTTCCTGATGACCGGCTTCTAGAATGGCGGCGAGGCGGGTTTCCGCGGCTTCCTCGCCAAGTGCTACCACAAGCCCTGCGACGACCTCTCGCAACCGCTGGACTTCGCCGCCGGCGCCAAGTTCGCCCGCATCAACTACGAGATCGCCCGCGAGATCGCCGACGCCGACGCCAAGCCGACCTGGAACCCTGGCGACTTCTTCGGTGGCAAGTTCGCGGCGCCGAAGGCAGCCGCCGACCGCTGAGGCGGCGTCAGCGCCAGCCGTAGTTGAAGCTGACACTCACCCGCGGGGTCTTGGCCTTGTTGGCCGGGACCTCGTGGCGCAGCCAGCTCTCCCACATGTAGAGCGTGCCGGGCTGAGGCTGGAGATAGACGAAGGCCTGCGTCTCCTCGGGCGCGTCCGTCAGGCGCGGCGGGGCGGCCATCATCAGCGGCAGGCGCGGATCCTCGAGCTTCAGCGCGCTCGCGCCCGGCGGGACGGCCACATAGACGGTGCCCGAAATCACGCTGTGCGGGTGGATGTGGCCCGAATGGCTGGCGCCCGGCTTCAGGATGTTCACCCACAGGCTGTCCAGCCGCAGCTTTCCAGCGCCCAGGTCCAGATGCAGGCCCTTGGCGAAGGCCTTGGCGTGGCGGTCGAGCTGGGTCTTCAGGTCGGCGAAGACGCTCATCCGCTGGGGCAGGTCGTCCAGCGAGGCATACGAGGTATAGCCGCCGTAGCCGTGCTCGCGGCTCCAGGCCCGGCCAGCCTGGTCCTCGGCCGCCAGCATCTCGCAGGCTTCCAAAATCTCCTGGTTGAAATTTTCGAAGCTACGGTTTGTTGTAAGGCTCGCCTCGTAGATCGGCGTTGCGAAGAGCGGGCGGAGCGTCATGGCGGGCGGCTTACCGCAGCCCGCTGGTTTTTCAAGGCGTTCCCATCGCTGGCGCGATAGCGGAACGTTGTTTAGGTTTGTCATCGAGAGTTCGGCCGTCGAGCCGAACCCGAACTTGGGGGACTGGAGACATGAACAGGATCGTGGCGGCTCTGGCCGTGATCGGCCTCGCGGTGGCTGCGCCGGCGGCGGCTCAGGCCCAGGCGAAGCCGAAGGCGGCGGCCGCCTACAAGGCTCCGCGCGGCCCCGACGGCAAGCATCCCGACCTGAACGGCGTCTGGCAGGCGATGAATTCGGCGGGCTGGGATATCGAGCCCCACGCGGCGCGCTCGGCGCTGCAGACGCGCCCTGGTCCGTTCGGTCCGGTGCCGGCCAAGGCGGTGCTGGCGCTGGGCGCGGTGGCCTCGGTGCCCGGCGGCCTGGGTATCGTGGAAGGCGGCGAGATCCCCTACACGCCCGACGCCAAGAAGCAGCGCGACGCCAATCGTGAGGACTATCTGAACCTCGATCCGGAGGTGAAGTGCTACCTGCCGGGCGTCCCGCGCGCGAACTACATGCATCTGCCCTTCCAGATCTTCCAATCTGAGAAGTCGATGATCGTCGCCTACGAATATGCGGGCGCGGTGCGGAACATGCTGTTCACCGATCCCGGCCCGGCGCCGGTCGACAGCTGGATGGGCCAGTCGGTGGCCAAGTGGGACGGCGACACGCTGGTCGTCACCGTCACGGGCATGAACGACCGCACCTGGTTCGACCGGGCCGGCAACTTCCACTCCGACCAGATGCAGGTGGTGGAGCGCTGGACCCCGACCGGTCCGGGCGTCGTCCGTTACGAGGCGACGATCACCGACCCGGCCACCTTCACCAAGCCGTGGAAGCTGAGCTTCAACCTGTACAAGCGGGTGGGCGAGGACGCGCGGCTGAACCAGTTCAAGTGCGTCGAGTTCGTCGAGGAACTGATGTACGGCGACCTGCGCAAGGAACCGCTGAAATAGCGCCGGACTTTCTGGTCAGGCGATCCCAGGGATAGAATCTAGCATCCGGCGTTGGAGGCGCGAGATGAACAAGAAGAAGCTGATCATTGCGGGGGCCATCGGGGCGGCGCTCAGCGTGGCCGCCGCCGGCGGCGCGGCCTGGGCTCACCACGCCTTCGCGGCGGAGTTCGACGGCAAGGCGCCGGTCCTGCTGCGCGGCAAGGTGACCCGCGTCGAGTGGATCAACCCGCACGCCTGGGTCCACATGAACGTGGTGGATTCCAAGGGCCAGACCACCGCCTGGATGGTCGAGGGCGGCACGCCCAACACCCTGATGCGCTCGGGGATCACCAAGGCCTCGCTGCCGGCGGGCACCGAGATCATCGTCCGCGGCTATCAATCCAAGGACAAGCTCTGCAAGCCGGCCTGCAAGGCCAACGGCCGCGACGTGACGTTCCCGGACGGCAAGAAGCTGTTCATGGGCTCGTCGGGCACCGGCGCGCCGACCGACGGCGCCGATCCGACCGAGAAGAAGTAGGTCCTAGAGACCGCCGGATACGGAAAGGGGAGCCGCGAGGCTCCCCTTTTTCGTTCGCGGTCGTCCGTGGGGCTCAGCGCGACTGGATCTGCAGCAGCGAGTCCCACATGTCCTGGGCGAACTTGATCACCTGGATGTTCGCCGAGAACGCGGTCTTGGCCCCGATCATGTCGACCGTCTCCTTGGCGAGGTCGACGTCGGGCTGGCCTTCGACGCCCATGCTGGCGACGTTGACGGCCGAGGTCTCGAAGCGGCGCGAGGCCGCCATCAGGCCGTAGCGGGCGGTGGAGATCGGGTCCATGCGCCACAGGCTGCGCCCGACCCGGTTAACCCCCGGCTCAGCAACGTGGTGAACGGCGGCGTAATCTGTGCGACGGGGCGGTCGTGGGCCGCGTTATGCTGTCGCATCAAAGGAGGCCCGAAGATGCGTGCGATCCTCATCCCGGCCGTGCTGGCCCTGGCCGGCGCCGCAGGGGCTCAGCCCATCGGCGAAAATCCGCCGACCAGGACCATTCAGTGCATCGACGTCGGCGGCCAGTCGATCCCGCCGGTCTGCCGCGTCCCGGGCAGCCGGCTGGACCCCCGCGAAGACATCTGCACCTGTCCGAACGGCGGCCAGCGGATCGAGGTCGCGGTCTGCGCCAAGGGCCAGACGCCGCCGCCCGAGGGCAAGGCGCTGAACATCGCCCGCACCACGGCGGCGCGCGACGGCACGCTGGTGGGCGACACCGTAGGCGGCCAGCCGATCTGCGTGGCGCCCCGGCGTCCTTGAGGCCCGCGGTCTACGCCAGGGCGGCGTAGACGATCTTTTGGAACATCGGGCAGCCGACGCGCCCCGTGGGGCGCTGGCCCTGCATGGCCGTGACCGCTTCCGGGCCCAGCGGCATGGAATCCTGGATCAGGTAGATCAGGATCATGTCGTTGGCCGGGTCGGCCTGCCACCAGGTGCCGAAGGCGCCCGGCCAGCCGAATGCGCCTTGGCCGCCGGCGCCCATCCACTGGTGCTTCTCGGCGTCCATGATCATCGACGTGCCCAGGCCGAAGCCCTGGCTGAGCCAGAAGGGCATGCCGAGGAAGGTGTGGCCGCGTTGCTCGTCGGTGAGCAGGTTCGAGGTCATCGCATCGATGGTCTCGGGCTTCACCAGCCGCACGCCGTCCACCTCGCCGCGGCCCAGCATGAGGCGGGCGAACTTCAGATAGTCGTCGGCCGTGGAGACCAGGCCGCCGCCGCCGCCTTCGAAGGCTGCGGGCGTCGCCGGGTCGGCCCAGGAAACGTCCTTCAGGCCGCCCTCGGGCGTCGCCTGGTACAGCTTGGCAAGCCGGTCGCGCTTCTCGGGAGGCGTCCAGAAGCCGGTGTCGTTCATGCCGAGCGGGTCGAAGATGCGTTCCTTCAGCACCTGGCCGATCGGCTTGCCTTCGACGCGGGCCACCAGGAAGCCGAGCACGTCGGTCGCGTGGCTGTAGTGGAAGCGCTCACCCGGCTGGTAGCTGAGGGGCAAGGCGCCCAGGCGGGTCATCCACTCGTCGGGCGAATAGGGATTGGCCAGGGCCGAGCCCAGCTTTTCCTCGTGCGCGTGGGCGATGGGACCCATGGAGGTGAAGCCGTACGCCAGGCCCGAGCGGTGGGTCAGCAGGTCCTCGACCGTGATGTCGCGGGCGGCGGGCACGGTGGAATCGAGCGGCCCCGTGGCGTCGGTCAGGACCTGCATGTCCTTGAACTCGGGCAGCCACTTGGTGATCGGGTCGCTGAGCTTCAGCTTGCCTTCCTCGACCAGCATGAGGGCGGCGAGGCTGGTGACCGGCTTGGTCATGGAGGCGATGCGGAACAGGGTGTCCCGTTCCATCGGCAGGCCGGCCGCGATGTCGCGCTGGCCGATGGCGTTGACCTGCACCACCTCGCCGCGTCGCCACACCAGGGTGACCATGCCGGCCAGGGCCTGCTGGTCCACCAGTCCCTTCAGTGCGGGGCCGACGCCGGCCAGCACGTCGCGGTTGAAGCCTGCCGGAGCTTGAGCGCCGTCCATGATCGCCTCCCTTATCGTTGTTCACCTAGCATAGCGCCGAGCCAGGGGCGGCTCGTCAAGAGGTGACTGCCTCCGGCGCGACGCCAGCGCCTGCATCTCTGTCACAGAGTCGCCCGTAAGAGGGACGGGGGTCGGTGAGAGTTGCGCGCCGGCCCCTGCGTTCGTATCGGGGATCCCATGCCGTCGTTCGCCGTCACCAAGCGCCTGACCCTGGCCAGCGCAGCCGCCGTGCTGACCACGGCCTGCTCGCCGCTCAGCATGTTCGCCACCCTATCGCCCAAGGACCCGGCCGCTCTGGTCGGCAAGGGCGAGGCCTATGGTCCTGGCCCCCGCCAGCGCCTGGACGTCTATGCGCCGCGCGGCGCCAAGGGCCAGGCGCCGGTGGCGGTGTTCTTCTATGGCGGGTCCTGGGACTCGGGCCGGCGGCAGGACTACGGCTGGGTCGGGCGGGCCATGGCCTCCCGCGGCTTCGTGACTGTGGTCGCCGACTACCGGATCTATCCCGAGGTCCGCTATCCGGGCTTCCTGGAGGACGGCGCCCAGGCGGTGAAGTGGGCGCGGGAGCACGCCCGCGAGTACGGCGGCGACCCGGACCGCATCGTGCTGGCCGGCCATTCGGCCGGCGCCTACAACGCGGTGATGCTGGGGCTGGACGGGCGCTATCTGCGCGCCGCCGGCGTCGATCCGCGCAAGATCAAGGCGGTGGCGGGGGTCGCCGGACCCTATGACTTCGTCCCCTTCGACGATCCGATCGCCAAGCGCATCTTCGGCAAGACGGACGATCCGCCCGCGACGCAGCCGATGGCGTATGTGACCAAAGACTCTCCCGCCGCCTTCCTGGCGACCGGCGACGCCGACACCCTGGTCTATCCGCGCAACACCACGGCCCTGGCGAAGAAGCTCCGCGAGGCTGGCGTGCCCGTCGAGGAGCGCCACTATCCCGGCGTTGGCCACGTGAAGATCCTGCTGGCCCTGTCGCGGCCGTTGCGGGGCGAGGTTCCGGTGCTGGCCCAGATGACCGATTTCCTGCGCGAGCACGCCGACTAGGCCTCTGTTGCGTCGCAACACGCCGGGCGCATCGACCACCGCGGCCCTAGCGGCGAAGATCTTCAATTCCTTACGATGTAAGGCGCGGCCGGCGAGCGTCCCCCTGCGTCAGGCACGCTGCAATGCCGCATTGAACCGGCGGCCGGGCGTGCGTATATGCGCGGCGCTCCGGGAGGGGGCGATAGGCCACAAGGACGAATAACGCCCATGTTGCTCACGCTGATGAAGGCCAAGCTGCACCGCGCCACGGTGACCCAGGCCGACCTCGACTACGAAGGCTCCATCGCCATCGACCGCGACCTGCTGGACGCGTCGGGCATCCTGCCGCACGAGCAGGTGGACGTGCTGAACATCACCAACGGGGCGCGCTTCACCACATATGCGATCGAGGCCCCGCGTGGCTCGAAGGTGATCGGCGTGAACGGGGCGGCTGCCCGGCTCGTTCAGAAGGGCGACAAGGTCATCGTGGTGACCTATGGGATGCTGCCCGCCGAGGAAGCCCGCAACTATGCGCCGACCGTGGTCCTGCTGGACGACGCCAACGAGATCAAGAACGCCGCGTAAGGCCGTCGGGGCCGCGCTGGCGGCCCTGACCCTCGCCGCCTGTTCGCCGACGGCGCCGCCGGGCGTCGACCGCGACCAACTGGATGCGGCGGTGTCCAAGGCCGTGGGCGATCCCAACAGCTGCGTGCTGATCGCTCAGGCGGGTTCGGGCAAGACCCTCTATCGCTACAACTCGGCCACCGCCTGCGCGCGGGAGTTCCCCGCCTGCGACGGGCCGGGGACGCGCAAGCTCTCCAGCCTGTTGGACGTGACCGCCAAGGATCGCCAGCTGCGCGCCCTCAGCTGCAACACCCAGGCCGACGCCTCGCGCGGCGTCGGCTGGGCGGCCGGCCCCATCGCTGGGACCGACCTCGTCTATGCGGCGATGATGGAGGGCGACCGCGCCTTCCCCGGCCGGATGATGGCCGACCGCCTGGAAGGCGCGTTCCGCAAGGCGAAGGTGTCGAAGCCCTAGCGGGCCAGCTCGTACAGGCCGGTGATGTCCACCCGCACCTTCAGCTCGCCGCCCGAGACCTGCGTCCCGGCGTCCATCTCCATGCGCTTGGCGGCATAGGCCACCATCGGCATCGGCGGCTGGGGCGTGTAGCCGCCACCCTCGCTCAGCGAGACCAGGCGAGCGACCTTGTAGCCCGTGGCCCGGCCGTAGAGGTCGGCCTTGGCGGCCAGGGCCTTCACCGCGGCCTCGCGCGCGGCGTTCTCGGCGGCGGTCGAGTCCTTCAGGCCGAAGCTGATCCCCTGCACCTGGTTGGCGCCCGCGCTGACCGTGGCGTCCACGGCGGGACCCAGCTTCTTCAGGTCGTTGACGGTGACCGTGACGTTGTTCGACGCCTGGTAGCCGATCAGCAGCGGGGGCTGGTTCTCCTGGTACTTGTACTGCGGGTTCAGGTTCAGGTTCGACGTCTGGATGTCCTTGTCGGCGATGCCGGCCTTGCGCAGGCTGGCCATCACCGCGCTCATCCGCGTCGCGTTGGCCTGCATGGCCTCGGCTGCCGTCTTGCCCTCGGTCATGACACCCAGGGTGATGGTCGCCATGTCGGGCGCGACCTTGGTCTCGCCATAGGCCGACAGGTTCAGGGTGGTGGCGCGGAACAGGCTGTCGGCAGCCGGCGCGGCCGTCTGGGCCAGGGCGGCGGGGGCCGCGGCGGCGGTGGCCAGCGCCAAGCCCAGGGCCGTCGCGCGCATCAGGGTCTTCATGGGGGAGTTCTCCAGTCCGGGTTCTTGTTGGCCCCAGGCTCGCAATTCCTACCTGAACGCAAGCTTTAAGCACCGTGCAGCTCATGGTAACGCGACGCCTCGCGCTGCAGGGGCCTGTAGCTCAATGGTTAGAGCCGGCCGCTCATAACGGTCTGGTTGCAGGTTCGAGTCCTGCCGGGCCCACCAGCAGCGCGATAGAATCCCCGCGATAGCCCTCGAACGGTGGACCGTCCGGCCCACGCTTCAGCGCGGCGGCGGGCGCCTCACGCCGGCGTAAGTGGAGCGAGGGGCGCGTTCCGAGGTGGGCTGCCCGAGCCCTGCCGTCATCCCGTCGGCGTTCGGCCGGACGGCGCGCCCTGCGGATCGCGCCGGACTGGAAACGTGATCGAGACCTCGAGCCCGGGCGACCGCCGCTGTGCTGTCGTTGCGCCGCCGTGAGCTCGCGCGACGGCTGAGACCAGCGCCAGGCCCAAGCCGTGCCCAGGCCCTGATCTCGCCGGATCAAGGCGCACGAACCGTTCGAAGATGCGGGCGTGGGCGTCCGGCTCGACCCCAGGCCCGTCGTCCGACAGCGCAAGCTGGGCGCCGTCGCCCACGGCCGTCACCGACAGGCGAGCCGTCGTGCCCCGAGGCGTGTGGGCGATCAGGTTGTCGAGCAGGTTGGCGATCGCGCGTTGAACCAAGGTGATGTCGCCGACGATCCAGGCGTCGGAGAGATCGAGCTCAAGTCCGAGTCCTGCAGCCTCCAGGGACGGTTCGTAAGCCTCCGCGATCCGCCCGGCCGCGGCGGAAAGGTCGAAGGGTGCAAACCGGCTCCGGAGGCCTTCGCCCTCGACCTCCGCGATCGCCAGCAGGGCGGCGAACAGGTCCAGGGCCTGATCGGCCTCGGCCATTGCCGCCGCGGCGGCGTCGCGGGCGCGTTCGGGGTCCGGATGCGTCATCGCCGTCTCGAGATCTCCGCGGAGCCGGGTCAGGGGCGTGCGCAGGTCGTGGGCGATGTCACTCGAGACCTGGCGCAGGGATTCCAGCAGTCCGCCGATGCGGTCCAGCATGCGGTTGAGTTCGAGGGCCAGCTGGTCGAACTCGGATCGGGTCCCTTCGTTCGGCATGCGGCGGCCCAGGTCGCCGTCCATGATGGCGCGGGCGCTGTCGCGGATCGCTGCGAGCCGCAGGTGCACGATGTGGCCGAAGCCCCAGACGGTCAGGGCGAGGATCAACAGGACCATGCCCAGGACGGCGACGAAGAGCTTCAGCAGCGCCAGGTCCATCTGGTCGACGATGGCGCGGTCGGCGGCCACCACCAGTACGCCGCCGCCGGGGAGGGCGACGTTCATGGCCTGGGCGATCCCGGCCGTGCCGTCCGCGCGACGGAAATGCAGGAACTCGCTCCAGCCCGGCGGCGGCGGTTGGGCCCGCAGGGAGCCGCCGAGCCGACGGCCTGCCGCGTCGGCGACGATGTAGCCCATGCCCCGGTCGGCGGCGGAGACAGCGGCGAGGTATCCGGTCTCGGGCGGCCGCGACCGCTCGCGTTCGCGCACGACCGCGAGCAGGCGGTCCATCCCCTCGTTGCGGTGGATCTCGAGGAGCGCGGTGGTCTCCAGCTCGATGCGGTGGTCGATCTGCCGCTCGATCTCCTCGTGGACCACGAAGCCGGTGAGGACACCGATCGCGATGGTGGCCAGGGCCGCGACCGCCGCCACGGCGAGGGCGAGGCCGCGCACGCTGCGCGGCGCGAGTCTAGGCCGCATCGGTGCTCAGGATGTAGCCGGCGCCGCGCACGGTGCGGATGGCGCTGGTGGAAAAGCCGTCATTGAGCTTGGCGCGCAGCCGGCTCATGTGGCTCTCGACGATGTTTGTCTTGGGGTCGAAGCCGAAGTTCCAAACCCGGTCCAGCAGCATGGTGCGGGTGACCACACGGTCGGCGTTGCGCATCAGCTGCTCCAGCAGGCTGAACTCGCGCGGCTGCAGCTCGATGGCCTTGCCGTCGCGCCGAACTTCGCGGCGCATGACGTCAAGCTCGATGTCGCCGACCCGCAGCCTTGTGTTGGTGTCGGCCAGCGATGGCCGGCGGCCGAGCGCGGTGATGCGGGCCGCCAGTTCGGCGAAGGCGAAAGGCTTCACCAGATAGTCGTCCGCGCCCGCCTCGAGACCGGCCACGCGGTCCTCGACCCGCGCCATGGCGGTCAGCAGCAGGCTCGGCGTCCGGCGCCCCTGCGCGCGGGCGGCGGCGAGCACAGAAAGCCCATCCAAACCTGGCACCATCCGGTCGAGCACCAGCACGTCGTAGGGGTGTTGCAGTATCTCGCGCAGGGCCTCCCCGCCGTGGTCGGCGACCTTCACGCGATGCCCGAGTTCTTCGAGGCCCTGGCTGAGATATGCGGCTGTCTTGGCGTCGTCTTCGAGGAGCAGGATGTTCATCTGGCGTGATCCGAGTTCGCCGAGGCCCCGCTGCGACCGAACATTACCGTCAGATTGGGGCATCTATACAATTTGGATAACTCCGCAAATCTCAGGTGGACCCGGCCGTCTGTGAAGCTATCAGACCGCAAATGATAATCGTTCGCACGTAAGCGAAGATCAACACCGGGGTTTCTGAATGTCGACTAACCGCGTTTCCCGCGGCGCGCCTCTGCGCGCCCTTCTCCTGGCCACCGCCGCCAGCGCGCTCGCCACGAGCGCTTTTGCGGCGGACGCCACCGCGGCGGGCGATGCCGACCAGGACACCACCGTCTCAAGCGTGACGGTCGAGGGCGCGAAGCGCGAAGCCGAGTCCAAGGACAGCTACAAGATCACCCGCAGCACCTCGGCGACCAAGACCGACACGCCGCTGATCGACGTGCCGCAGGCGGTCAGCGTGGTCTCGATCAAGCAGATCAACGACCAGGCCGCCGGCTCGATCGGGGACGCCATCCGCTACACCCCGGGCGTCTTCTCGGCCCAGGGCGAGGGCAACCGCGAGACCCTGGTGTTCCGCGGCAACTCGACGACCGGCGACTTCTTCGTCGACGGCGTCCGCGACGACGTCCAGACGTACCGCGACCTCTACAACATCGAGCGCCTCGAGATCTTCCGTGGCCCCAACGCCATGATCTTCGGGCGCGGCGGCATCGGCGGGGTGATCAACCGCGTGACCAAGATCGCCGGGTGGGAGACCAATCGCGAGGTTCGCGTCGAAGCCGGCAGCTACAGCCACAAGCGGATCAGCGGCGACCTGGGCGCGCCCATCAACGACATGGTCGCCCTGCGGATCACCGGCGTCTATCAGGACAGCGGCAGCTACCGCGACGGCGTCGACTTCGAGCGCTGGGGTTTCAATCCCACGGCGGCCTTCCGCCTGGGCGAGGCCACGACGCTCCAGCTCAGCTACGAGCATTTCGAGGATGACCGGGTCGCCGACCGTGGCGTGCCGTCCGAGTTCCGGGTGGCCGGCAACGTCGCCAAGCCGCTGAAGACGTCGCGAGGCCAGTTCTTCGGCGACTCCGCCAACAGCCCGACCGGCACCGACGTGGACGCCGCCACGGTCTTCGTGGAGCACTCCTTCAGCGAGGGGCTCACGATCCGCAACCGGACCCGCTGGGCCAACTACGACAAGTTCTACCAGAACGTCTTCGCGGGTCCGGTGAACGCGGCCCAGACGACGGTGCAGATCTCGGCCTACAACAACGCCACCGAGCGCAAGAACTTCATCAACCAGACCGACCTGAACTACACCTTCAACACGGGCGGGATCGAACACACCCTGCTGGCCGGCTTCGAGTACGGCCGCCAGATCACCGACAATCGCCGGCTGGAAGGCCGCTTCGCCGGCAATGCGGCGTCGGTGAACCTGCCGATCTCCAACTCGGACCAACGCCTGCCGATCAGCTGGGTGGCCATCGCCTCCAGCGGCGACAACAAGGGCGTCGCCACGGTGAAGGCGGGATACGTCCAGGACCAGATCAGCCTGACCGACCAGTTCAAGGTGATCGCCGGCGTCCGCTACGAGGACTTCCGCACGCGGGTCACGGACCGCCGCACGGTGGGCTTCCCGGCGACCCAGCAGCGCCAGTTCGACGTGACCGACAAGCTGTGGTCGCCGCGGGTGGGCGTGATCTGGAAGCCCATCGAGACGGCATCGATCTATGCCGGCTATTCGAAGACCTATCTGCCGCGCGGCGGCGACCAGCTCACCAGTCTGTCGGTCACCAACCAGAACCTGGATCCGGAGGTCTACGAGAACCTCGAACTCGGGGCGAAGTGGGACATCAATCCCGGCTTCAACGTGACCGCCGCGGTCTTCCAGCTCGACCGCAGCAATGTGCTCGCCCTGTCGGACCCCAACAACGCCGCCTCGCCGACCATCCCCGTGGGCAAGCAGCGCACCAAGGGCGTGGAACTCTCGGCCTCGGGCGAGCTCACCGAGCAGCTGAGCTTCGTGGCGGCCTACACCTACTCGGACGGCAAGTTCCTCGACACGGTGTCCGGCACGGTGAAGGCCGGCAACCAGCTGGCCAACCTGCCCAAGCACAGCGCCTCGCTGTGGACCCGCTACAACGTCAGCGACAAGCTGGGGGTGGCCGCGGGCGTGATCGCCCAAGGCAAGCGCTACGCAGGCACCGACAATGTCGTCGCCATGCCGGGCTTCACCCGCGTGGACGCGGCGGTGTTCTACGACCTCACCGACAAGATCACGGCGCAGGTGAACGTCGAGAACCTGCTCGACAAGCACTACTTCGTCTTCGCCAACAGCAACGACAACATGACCCCGGGCTCCCCCACGGCGGTCAAGGTCGGGCTGACCGCGCGGTTCTGACGTGCGGTCTCCCCGATGGAGAGCGGCTGCGGTCCCCCCTCGCAGCCCGCCCGTGGCGCCGGTCGGCGAAAGCCTCGCCGACCGGTGCCGTGAGGTTCAGCTCAAGCTGACGCCGCGCCGTATGGCGGTGATTGCGCTCTTTGATCGGGCCGACCATCCCGTGGATATCGACGAGGCCTATGACTTGGTGATCGCGGCGGGCGGGCGGATGTCCCGCTCGTCGCTGTATCGGCTCATCGCCGACCTCGTGAAGGCAGGGACGGTGATGGAGCTACCGGTGGGTGAACGCCGCCGGTTCCTTGCGACCTACAAGGCCCCGCGCGTCCGCCTGGAGGACGGCGGGGGCGGAGCCGTGACGGCCGACGTCGCACGTCTGCAAGCCCTTCTGACTCTCATCGCCGCCGAACACGGCCTGCCGCTCGGCGGCGAGGTCGTCGTGCGCTTCGAGGACTGAAGCAAGATCTGCAACCGAAGCTTCCCGCCGTTCGGCTGGAGAGACGCTCGTCCTGCGCGCCGTACGCGTCCACCTCGTGGAAGCGGTCGATGGCGCGGGCGTGCTGGCCGGGATCGATCATCTGCGCGCGGCGCGCGGCTACCGGCGGATCGGCGGCGTGCAGGTGGACGTCGCGCGCGCCTGAACTGCGGTCAGGTCTCCGCCCAGGCCCGCAGGAGGTTGTGATAGGTCCCGGTCAGGCTGACCGCGGCCGGCGCATCGGCCCCCATCGCCTGGGCGACCTGCTGTATGGCCAGGTCCATGTCGAACAGCAGCCGTCGGCGACCATCGTCGCGGATCAAGCTCTGGATCCAGAAGAAGCTCGCCACCCGCTCGCCGCGGGTGATCGGGGTGACCCGATGGACCGACGATGCCGGATAGAGGATCAGATCCCCGGCCTCGAGCTTCACGATGTGGCTGCCGTAGGTGTCCTCCACCGTGAGTTCACCGCCTTCGTAGTCGCCGGGCTTCGACAGGAACAGGGTGGCGGACAGGTCGGTGCGGAGCACGCCCCCCGTCGCCGGGTTCCAGCGGACCGCATTGTCGATGTGGTCGTGGAAGACGTGCCCTTCGCCATAGCGATTGAAGAGCGGCGGCAAGATCGTCTGGGGCAGGGCCGCTGACATGAACAGAGGGTTGGCGCGCAGGGCCTGCACGATGGCTCGGCCGACGCGCACGGCGGCCGGAGCGTCCTGAGCAAGCTGCAGGTTGCGCTTGGCGAGCGCGGCCTGCGCGCCGGACGTCAGGTTGCCGTCGACCCAGTCCGCGGCATCGAGATCGCGACGGCAGGTCTCCACCTCCTCGGGGGATAGCACGGCGGGCACATGCAGCATCATCAGGCCAGCGCCTCCAGCGCGTCGGCCACCGCGTGGTAGCGCATCACGGGCGCCTGACGAAGGAAGGCGGTCACCTGGGCGCGGAAGGCGGGCGGCCCGTCCCGTCCGGCGGTCTCGAAGGCCTGCGCCGCAGCGACGACCTCGCCTCTGGAAGCCAGGGCGCGGCCGAGGTTGAAGTGCCCGCGGAAGTCGCCGAGCCGCGCGGCCTCGGCGTAGCAGGCCTGGGCCGCGACCAGGTCGCGCGGCGTCTCCCATCCGTCCTCGTGGAAGCCGCCGATGACGTTGATCGACTTCGCGTGCCCGAGCCTGGCGGCGCGGTTGAACCAGCGGAAGGCCGCCCGACGGTCCGCCGCCACGCCTTCGCCCAGCATCAGGCGGGTCGCGTAGTTGTACATGCCCCAGTCCGAGCCGGCCTCGGCGGCGCGGAGATAGTACCGGGCGGCGACCTCAAGATTGACCGATGTCCCCCAGCCGTTCTCGTAGCACCGGCCGGCCATGTTGAGCCCCATCGGGTGAGCAGATCGGCTGGCGGTCAGGAACCAGCGCAGGGCCTCGCGGGGATGGGCATCGACCCCGACGCCGTCGAGGAGCCTTTGGCCAAGGTTGGCCTGAGCTTCGGCGACCCCAGCCGAGGCCAGCCGGCGCAGCCAAGCGGTCGCTTCGACGGGCGGCCGCGACATGGCCGCGGCAATGTCGTCGGCCCCAAGGGCGTCGAGATCCAGCGGTTCGACGGTCATGACGTCCTGTAAGGAAAGGCGCCGCGGCGGTGGGGGGAAACCGCCGCGGCGCAGGCTTCCGAGCGTGCGAGCAGCAGGCGCTCAGAACTTGGCGTTGAGGGTCAGGACCGCCGATCGCCCCGGCGCAATGGTCGCGTAGTGCGTCGGGTAGGCCTGGGTGAAGTAGGTCTTGTCTGTCAGGTTCTGGATGTTCAGCTGCGCGGTCAGCTTGTCGTTCACGACGTACGAAGCCGTCGCGTCGAAGCGCCAATAGGACGGCACGTACTTCGGCAGGTTCGGATTGGTGCTGCCCTTCACCTTGGCCATGTAGTTGGCGCCGCCGCCGATCGTCAGTCGCGGCATGACCTCGTAGGTCGTCCACAGCGACAGGCTGTTCTTCGGCGTGTTCGGGAAGGGCTGGCCGTCGGTCAGGCCGGCCGCAGCGCCCGCGCCGCCGTTCCGCACCAGGACGGCGTCCAGGTAGGTGTAGCCGCCGAAGACGTCCCACTTCTCGGTCACCGACCCCGAGGCGCCGACCTCGAAGCCGCGAACCCGGCGTTTGCCGGCCGTGGCGACGGTGCCGTCGGCCTGGGTGATGCGCACGTTGGTGGTGTTGATCTCGAACACCGCGCCGGTGAGGCTGAGCTTGCCGCCGAACACGTCCCACTTGGCGCCGCCCTCGAGGGTCTCGTTCTTCTCGGGGTTCAGGTTGGCGTTGATGGCGCTGGACAGCGCGTTCGGGTCGCTGCCCTGCGACAGGGCGTTGCCGGCCGGCGTGGCCGAGGTGGCGAACGACACATAGAGGGCCGAGAGCGCGGTCGGCTTGAACACCACGGCGCCCTGGTAGTTGAACAGGTCGTCCGTCCGCTCGAACGTGGAGCGGGCGAAGGGCGTGGTGGTGGCGCGGGCGCTGACGAACTTGGCGTCGTAGCGGTCGTAGCGGGCGCCCAGGTTCACCTGCCACTGCTCATTGATGATGATCGTGTCGAACGCATAGATCGACTTGGTGTCGGTCCGGGCGTTGGTCGGATTGTTGGCCCGGCTGATCACGCCCAGGAAGGGGTCGTTCGGGTTCGGATTGTAGAGGTCGGTGCACGAGAACACCGCGATCGCGGCCGCCGAGCAGCGGTTGTAGGTGGCCGACAGCGCGCCGTTGTAGGTCAGGATGTAGCTGTCGTTCTCGCTCTCCTCACGGGAGATTTCGATCCCGGTCGAGAAGTTGTGGGTGATGCCGCCCGTCTCGAACGAGCCGTAGAGGTCGGTCTGGTTGAGG
>Ga0209026_1000523_pt1 | contig 27037 bp, 27 predicted proteins | sample AraplaCL_Col_mCL_FD_184262 | JGI IMG/M metagenome (GOLD analysis project Ga0209026, IMG submission 184262) | Arabidopsis root microbial communities from the University of North Carolina, USA - plate scrape CL_Col_mCL (SPAdes) (version 2) | ecosystem: Host-associated > Plants > Roots >... | reverse complement strand
CCCTGGGTAAAATCGTCATTGAAGCTTATACACAAAACAGTACCCCGCCGCTAATCTATACCAGTTGGGTATCCAATCACTTTGAATGGAAAAATAGCTTTAAAAATGTAAAAACAACCAGCGCGTCCTTCAATTATATCAACGATAAGTTCCAGTTTAACATCAAAGCCGAGTACTTCCTCATCAACAATTACCTGTATTTTGCTTCGGCTACCAATAACGGGATAGATGCCTACCCTACGCAGGTTGCGGCACCGATCAATCTTATCAAAATAAGCGTAGGTAAAAACCTGCAGTTTGGCAGGTGGCATTTTGATAATTACGGCGTATACCAAAAAACAGATTATCAAAGTACTCTACGCACGCCCGACCTGTATACCTACAGCAGCCTTTACTACAATAAGATGTTTTTCGATGTACTGAACACCGCCGTCGGTATCAATGTACGCTATAATACGCCTTACATAGCCCCGTCTTATGCGGTAGGGTTGGGCCAGTTTTATAACGGACCGGCTGTTAAATTCTCATCGTACCCAGTAGGCTCGATATACTTAAAAGCTACGCTAAAACGTACCAACCTATTTTTAATGTATGATTATTTTAACCAGGGGTGGCAAAGCAATGGTTACTACACCGTAAACCGTTACCCTATGCCGAGCCCATTATTAAAATACGGTATCCTCTGGAACTTTTATGATTAAGCCTGCATCAATGTGCAAATGAGTAAATGTGCGGATGTGCAAATTAGAGATTACTTTGTTTATGCATTTGCACATTTACTCATCTGCACATTCGCACATTGATCACGTTTTCTGCTTTTTCTTCTTAGCCGCCGGGAACAATACATTGTTTAATATCAGCCGGTAACCGGGTGAGTTGGGGTGCAGGCTCAGGTCGGTTGGCGGGTCGCCCACCTGGTGCTGATAATCTTCGGGGTCATGGCCTCCGTAAAAGGTCCATTGCCCTTTGCCGTATTCGCCGTGAATGTAGCGAGCTTCGTTAGCCGTCTTCATTTCGCCCATAATGGTTACGCCGGGTTTGATCAGGCTTTCTTTAAAGGCGGTGGTCAATCCCATAAAGCCTTTAATTACCTTGTCATGATCCTGAGTGAGCATACTGGGTACTACATCCCATTTGGCCGAAAAATCAAACAACGTAAAAAAGTCATGAGTGCGGTCAACCTGGCGTGTTCGGGTCACATCAATATCGCTAAACTGGTGCGACATCGGGTTTTGATCCAATACGAAATTCTGAAACGCGAAGGTTTGGGTATAGTCCAGTTTCGATTGCGCGTAAGGGTCGGCAGCGTCGCCGTCAAACATGCTTTCGCAGATGTCGGTATGCGCGGCAGCGAGTGCAATGTCGAAGGTATCGGTACCGCAGCACATGGCAAACAAAAAGCCGCCGCCTGCGCAGAACTCCTGTATATGCTGGGCTACCGCCAGTTTCATTTGCGATACTTTTTTAAAACCCAGCTTATGCGCCATGGCTTCCTGTGACTCCACATCCTCAATATACCATGGCGCCGAGCGGAAGGGCTGGTAAAACTTACTGTACTGCCCGGTAAAATCTTCGTGGTGCAGGTGCAGCCAATCGTACTTAGGCAGGTCGCCGCGTATCACTTCCTCATCATATATAACATCGTAAGGTATCTCGGCATATTTTAAAACCAGGGTTACGGCATCATCCCACGGTAATTTTGATTTTGGCGAATACACAGCCATTTTGGGCGCTTTTTCCAGCTTTACCAAATCCATATTTACCGATGGATCGGTCACCTCGGCGATAATTGCGTTTACCTTAGCATCGGGTATAACCTCGTAGCTTACACCACGTACTTTGCATTCGTTTTCCAGCTTAGCATCATACTTCATCATAAAGCTGCCGCCACGGTAATTGAGCAGCCAGTCAACCTCTTCGTTATTCTTTAACGTCCAGAAGGCAATGCCATACGATTTGAGATGGTCCTTCTGCTGATCGTCCATAGGTATGAGTATGGAAGCGGCTTTACCCGCTATGGCAAAAAGCAAAAAGGCAAAAACTAAAAGGAATTTGGCGTAACGCATATCCCAAAACTAACGAAAAATTGGTAATGCTATTATGATTAAACCCGCGACTAAAACTTTTTGCCTGAAGCTTGAAACTTTAAGCTTTAAGCTTTTTTACTAACTTTGCCCCTCAGAATTTTAAAAAAAGAAATGAGTAAAGCGATAATCAAAACTGAAAAAGGCGACATGACAGTAGAATTCTACGAAAATGACGCGCCTAAAGCCATAGCCAATTTTAAAAAATTAGCCAAAGAAGGCTTTTATAATGGAGTAACTTTTCATCGTGTTATCCCTAATTTCATGGTGCAAACAGGTTGTCCTAATTCAAAATCGCCCGAAACCGCGCACCGTGCAGGTACCGGCGGCCCTGGTTATACTATCGATTGCGAATTAACCGGCGAAAACCAATATCACGATCGTGGTGTATTATCAATGGCACATGCCGGCCGTAATACAGGTGGATCTCAGTTTTTCATCTGCCATAGCCGTGCCAACACAGCTCACCTTGATCGTAACCACACCGTATTTGGTAAAGTTATTGAGAATGTTGACATTGTTGACGACATCCGTCAGGGTGATAAAATTACAAGCATTGAAGTTTTAGAAGATTAATTTAGCTAAAATGAATTTACACGGAATAGTAGCAGTATCGGGTAAACCGGGTTTATGGAAAGCTCTGGCTCAAAATAAAACAGGTTTTATTTTAGAAAGCCTTGATGCACAAAAAACCAAGCTGGTAGCAAACCTGTCGACAGCGAAACTTGCGGCTTTAGATGAGATCACCATTTTTAGCTACGATCAGGACATTTTATTGAAAGATGTTTTTGAGCGTATGAAATCGGCGGCAAGCGTACCTGATGCCAAAGCTGATGGTAATAAACTGCGCGAGTTTTTCAGGGAAGTAGCACCCGATCATGATGAGGAAAAAGTGTATGCATCTGATATGAAAAAGATCGTGTCCTGGTTTTACATCTTAAAGGATATGCCGTTGTTTAACGAAGCACCAGCGGCTCCGGAAGCCGAAACCGGTGCCGAGACACCGGCCCAGCCAGCGCCGAAACCTAAAGCGGAAAAGGCAAAACCCGTTGCCGAAAAAGCTAAGCCGGTAAGCAAAGGCAAAGCAAAACCTACGGTAGTAGCCAAAAGAGGCGCTTAAGCAATATAAAATACAAAAGCCCCGGATGTTGATCCGGGGCTTTTGTATTTTGTACTACCTGATTATAAGTTGGCACATTTTCCATATTCCCTTTTCCATCTTAAATTTACAATATGATCCACATCGAACAAATAACGCCCCAGCTAACCTGGCAATTGCGCCGCGATGTGCTCTACCCGGGCAGCTACCTGCACGATATGGAAATTGACGAAGATCTGGAAGGCTACCATTTCGGTGCATTTACAGCTACTCAACTAATCGGCGTGGTATCGCTTTTCGCGAAAGGCACAAACTGGCAGTTCCGTAAATTTGCTATCGATCCGGCCTTTCAGGGGCAAGGAATTGGTAAGCAATTGCTCGATCATATTACCGCATTCGCCAAAAGCGAAGGAGCAGAAAGTTTGTGGTGCAATGCGCGTGTATCGGCAATTGGGTTTTATGCCAGATTTGGTTTTATACAAACCGGCCAAACTTATAGCAACAACGGTATCGACTATGAGATTATGGAGAAGGATCTATAAAAAACCGGCTTGTACCACTCAAATACAAACCGGTTATCCCACTAACTAAACAAAACGTTGTAAACAAATTTTTCCTGCACAAATAAAGCCATCGTAATTAAAGTAAATGTTAAGCCAATAATAAATTGGCGCATAAAAACCTCTACTCAATTTATGTGCTTATAATTGGTTTACTATATTTGCTTTAGGGCTAATAAGCCGCAATAAATATCACCACCATGGCTAAAAAGAAATCAGAAGACAAAAAACACGTACCTGTTGTTAATAAAAAATCGCTTAAATTTTTCGAAGAATATATTAATAATCCATCGCCTACCGGCTTTGAATGGAGCGGCCAGAAGATGTGGCTCGATTACCTGAAACCTTACATCGACGAAACCTACGTCGATAACTACGGTACCGCAGTTGGTATCATCAATCCAAAAGCCGCTTTTAAGGTTGTGATCGAAGCCCATGCCGATGAGATATCGTGGTTTGTTAATTATATCACCGGCGATGGTTTGATCTATGTGATCCGCAACGGTGGTTCTGATCACCAGATTGCGCCATCAAAACGCGTAAACATTCATACCGAGAAAGGTATTGTTAAAGCCGTATTCGGCTGGCCGGCTATCCATACCCGCAGCGGCGAAAAAGAAGAAGCGCCTACCATCAAAAACATCTTTTTAGATTGTGGCTGCACATCGAAAGAAGAAGTTGAAAAAATGGGGATCCATGTAGGTTGCGTAATTACTTACGAGGACGAGTTTATGGTATTGAACGACCGCTATTATGTTGGCCGTGCTTTGGATAACCGCGCCGGTGGTTTTATGATTGCCGAAGTAGCCCGTCTATTAAAAGAAAACAAAAAGAAGCTGCCATTTGGCTTATACATTGTAAACGCTGTACAGGAAGAAATCGGCCTGCGTGGTGCCGAAATGATAGCCCACCATATTAAACCTAACGTGGCTATTGTTACCGATGTAACGCACGATACGTCGACACCGATGATCAACAAAGTAACCCAGGGTGATCTGGCCTGCGGCCGCGGCCCGGTGGTATCATACGCGCCGGCGGTGCAAACCAACCTCAACAAACTATTGGTTAAAGTTGCCGAGAAAAATAAGATCCCGTTCCAGCGCCAGGCATCATCGCGTTCGACAGGTACCGATACCGACGCTTTTGCCTACTCAAACGATGGTGTACCATCGGCTTTGATATCGTTACCATTGCGCTATATGCACACTACGGTGGAGATGATCCACAAAGAGGATGTTGACAATGTGATCAGCCTGATCTACGAAACCTTGCTGAACATTAAACCAAATCACGATTTTAGGTACAACCGTTTGCCCGAAGAAGATTAATAAAAAGTTAACGGGTGTAAACGGATATGATAACTTGATTTTCTTAGGATAATTTGATTAAAATATTCAACTTTAACCCATCTAATACGTACATATCAATACATTCACAACAGCATATATGAAACCAACATTATTAATATTGGCCGCCGGTATGGCCAGCCGTTACGGAAGCATGAAACAGGTTGATGGTTTTGGACCGAATGGCGAAACCATTATTGATTATTCAATTTACGATGCCATTAAGGCTGGTTTTGGTAAAGTAACCTTTATCATCCGCGAGGAGTTTTTGGATAGCTTTAAAGCCATATTTGAGCCTAAATTACAAGGCAGAATTGAAACTGACTATGTGTTTCAAAACTACGACCTTAAACAATACGGTATTGATAAAACTGTTGAACGCGCAAAACCTTGGGGTACTGCCCACGCTGTTTTGGCTGCACGTAACCAAATTAACGAGCCCTTTTGCGTAATTAACGCCGACGATTTTTACGGTTATGATTCGTTTGAGAAAATGGTTAAGTTTTTAACTACCGAGGTTAGCGATCATCAATACTCGCTGATAGGTTATCAGATCGACAAAACTTTGTCGGATTATGGTTCTGTATCGCGCGGTGTTTGTAAGGTTGACGAAAAAGGCAACATGGTTGAAATAAATGAGCGCACCGAAGTTTACTTTACCGAAGGTGGCAAAGTAGCTTATAAAGACGCGACCGGCGAGCACCCATTGCCAAACGACACCCGCGTATCTATGAACTTCTGGGGTTTTAACCCGGCCGTATTTAAACAAAGCGAGCCGATGTTTAAAGCCTTTGTTGATGCCAACGAAAACAATCCAAAATCGGAGTTCTTTATCCCTTTGGTTGCCGATGAGCTGATCAAAAGCGGCGAAGCTGCTTTTAAAGTGATCCCAACCGCATCAAAATGGTTTGGCGTAACTTATAAAGAAGATAAACCAATCGTACAAAAATCAATATCCGACTTAGTAGCCAGCGGTGTATACCCGGCTAACCTATGGTCGTAAGTTGATCATATTATAATAGGAATTGTCATTTCGAGCGAGCGTAGCGGCGAGAAATCTTTACCAGGCGGCTATCAAACGTGCAGGTAAAGATTTCTCCGCACCTGGGCGTTCGAAATGACATTTTTTTTTGAATTTCTTCCGAAGGCCTATGATTAAAAGATCAGTCGTCATTATTATTCTTTTAGCGATCGGGGGTCTCGCGGTTTACTATTTCTTCCCCGAAAGTAGACTACCTGCCAATGTAAGTATCGATAAGATGGTCGTGTTCAAATCGCGTAAGCAACTGCAGGTATATTCTGGCGGCAAATTGCTCAAGATTTATCCCATATCGTTAGGTTTTTGCCCTGTCGGAAAAAAGGAGGCTGAACGCGATGGTAAAACACCGGAAGGCTCATACTTCATTAATGCGAAAAACCCGCACAGCATTTGTTATAAAAACTTAGGGATATCCTATCCAAACAAAGCTGATATCCTCAATGCAAAAAACAAAGGTAAAGCACCGGGCGGAGATATTAAGATACACGGGCTAAGTAACCGCCATAGGTTTATTGGAAAGTTCCATCGCTGGCGCAACTGGACGGATGGTTGTATCGGTTTAACAGATGCCGAAGTTGATGAGTTGTACGAGCATACCACGATCGGTACGCCTATTGAGATTAAACCTTAAAAATCTAAACCTTTAAAACCTTTTAGCTGTTGCATATTTATGCAGACAGAAATCTTAGGTAAAGTTCAAAGCATAACCGAGCGCGCGGGTAAACTCATCATTACCACCAAAGAAGCCGAGGCACATATATGCGTTTACAGCCCGACGATCATCAGGGTAAATATCACCAAACACCCCTCGGCAAATGATCATTCCTTCGCGGTGATTAAAAAGCCTTCAAAAAAGATCGCCTACATCGAGAACAAGAATAGCATCGAGGTTAATACCGAAAACTTAAGGCTCATTATTACCAAATCGCCGTTGAGGTTTAACTTTTATACAGCCGGCGGACAGGTTTTAAGCGAGGATGACAGTCGCTTTGGTACCACCTGGCAGGGTGAGAGGGTGATCACTTACCGTACACTATATCCTGACGAGAAGTTTATCGGCCTGGGCGAAAAGACCGGCAACCTCAATCGCCGGGGCACATCATACGTGAACTGGAACACCGATGCTTCGGAACATGACATTAAAACCGACCCGCTCTATAAAACCTTTCCGTTCTTCATAGGCATCCATAGCGGTGCTACCTACGGTTTGTTTATAGATAACACCTATAAAAGCTATTTCGATTTTGGCGCCACAACGGATGAACAGATGAGTTGGTTTGGCGCCGATGGCGGCGACATGAACTATTACTTTTTCGGCGCGCAAACCGTTGCCGGGATACTACAGGATTTTACCTGGCTAACCGGACGGATGGAAATGCCACCACTCTGGAGCCTAGGCTACCAGCAATGCAGGTGGAGCTATATGTCGGCAAAAGAAGTATTAAAGGTTGCGCATACATTCCGTAAGAAAAAAATCCCGGCCGATGTGATCTATTGCGACATCGACTATATGGATAACTACAAGATCTTTACCTGGGATAAAAAAACATTCCCCGATCCCAAAGCCATGCTGGACGAGCTAAAGGCGATGAGCTTTAAACTGGTGACCATAGTCGATCCTGGAATAAAAGTTGAAAAAAGCTACAAAGAATACGACGAGGGTGTTGCCAACAAGTACTTCGCCACCTACCCCAACGGCGAAAACTATGTGGCCAACGTTTGGCCGGGCCGATGCCATTTCCCTGATTTTTACCGCGCCGACGTGCGCGAATGGTGGGGCAAAGCTTTTACAGCATTAACCGAACCCGGTGTGGACGGTTTTTGGAACGATATGAACGAGCCTGCCGCATGGGGGCAAAACATCCCATCGATAGTGCAATTTGGCAAATATACCATGCCCGAGGTGCGCAATGCTTACGGACTTGAAATGGCGCGGGCTACTTATGAGGGTACCAAAAAGCTATTGAATAACAAACGGCCGTTTGTATTAACACGTGCCGCTTATCCCGGCGTACAGCGCTACTCCGCGGTGTGGACGGGCGATAACTCCGCGTATGACGCACACATGCTTTTAGGTGCCCGGCTGGTAAACAGCATTGGCCTCACCGGCGTAGCATTTACCGGCGTAGACATTGGCGGGTTTACCGGCAACCCAACGCCCGAGTTAATGGTGCGCTGGAACTCATTAGGCGTGTATACGCCGATGTTCCGCAACCATGCCTGCATTGATACCATTTACCGCGAACCCTGGCGCTGGGGCAAAAAGAACGAGGCTATTATCAAAAAGGATATTGAATACCGTTATTGCCTGCTGCCGTATATCTATTCCAGCTTTTACCAGTCGCACCAAACAGGTTTGCCGATAAGCCGTACCCTTGCTATCGATCATCCGCACGAAGACAAAGTGTACGATGGCAACTACCAAAACCAGTTTATGTTTGGTGATAGCATGCTGGTGGCGCCTGTGATGAGTACAGAGCACCATACCAGGGTTTATCTTCCCAAAGGTCATTGGTACCGCCTAAGTACAGAAGAACCTTTTAAAGGGCATAATGTGATCAAAGCCGACGCGCCATTGACTGATCTCCCGGTGTTTATCAAAGCCGGCGCGATCATCCCCATGCAGGGCAGCGTACAAAACACTACCGACCATGGCGACGGTATTTTACGGCTGCACGTTTGGTATGGCAAAGAACCCAACACGTTCACCTATTACGAAGACGACGGCACCACTTATAATTACGAAAAAGGCATCTATTACAAACGCGATATTAGTTTCGAGCCGGTTAAAAACCAGATCATCCTAAGCGAGGTTGAAGGTAACTTCGATTCGCGCTTTACGCGGATCAAGCTGGTATTGCATGGTTTTGATAAACTAAAACACGTTCATATAAATGGCGAAGCTTTAAAGGCACATCATAAAAAACATGACCACTTTGTGGAGATGCCTAATCATCGTGTTGAGATGTTGGTCGGATTTTAGCTATCTGGTTTGCCGATTACTACATAATATGTACCTTAACGTGCCTAATCTAAATGCTTTGATGAAGTCGTTTTGCGTCCTCTTATTCACGTTATATTGTTCTGTTTGTTTTGCGCAGGAAACTAAAAGGGCTTCCTCATTCAAAGCCATTACCTACAATAAAGATGGTTCGATATGGAACACCCGTACCGAACTGATCAAAGATACCGCCACGATTTACGACCTGTATTTCATCGCAAAAAACTTCTATAACCTGCCTTTACCAGCATCATTTTCGAGCAACGAGTACAAAAGCCAAACTATTGAAACCTCAACCGGTAATAATAGACAAACTAAACGCGTACAAAATTTGAATTATGATGAATATGGACGGGTTATAAGTTTTGGTCAATCTGGTTGTATGATATGTTCCGATCTGGGGTACCAGTATGATGTTCATTATGATGTGAACAACCAGGTTGATACAATAACAGGGGCGACGGGTTCTTTTAGCAGTAGTAAGAAATACGAAATCCTGTATTATCCTAACGGAGATGTTAAACAGATAGATTACTTCGTAGCAGGTAAGTTATCAGTGCAAATAACGTTGTTCTGACCTCCATGTAATTTGAACGAGAACTCGCGTTAGGGATCGAAACGGATACCGGCCTTGCGGCTAATGCCTGCGTAGTATGAGTGTAGAGCCCGGCCGCAGGCAACGCCCCGTTGAAAGTCAAAATTCAAAAGGTAAAATTCAAAAACCCACACCTCCAAGAACGCGACCAGCTTATTAAAACAAAAAAAGAGGGAACCTAAGCTCCCTCTTTTTCATTATTAATATTTATTATCCGAAGGTTATTTCACTTCTTCAAAGTCAACATCGGTAACTGCATCACCGGCTGCACCTTGTGGCGCGCCTTCGGCATGTTCGGCACCTGGTTGTGGTTGCCCACCTTCGGCAGATGCTTTGTACATATCTTCTGATGCTGCGTTCCATGAAGCTTCCAGTTCGGCTTGTGCAACTTCAATGTCAGCTATATTTTTGGCGCTATAAGCTGCTTTCAGTTTTTCCAAACCGCTTTCAATCGGCGCTTTTTTGTCGGCAGGTATTTTATCACCGTACTCTTTCAGTTGTTTCTCGGTCGAGAAGATCAACGCGTCGGCACCGTTCAGTTTTTCAACTTCTTCTTTTGCCTTTTTGTCAGCGTCAGCATTAGCTTCAGCTTCGTCTTTCATACGTTTGATCTCAGCGTCGGTTAAGCCCGAAGAAGCTTCGATACGGATCTTTTGCTCTTTACCGGTAGCTTTATCTTTGGCGGCAACGTGTAATATACCGTTAGCGTCAATATCAAAAGTTACTTCAATTTGCGGCACACCGCGAGGTGCTGGTGGTATACCATCTAAGTGGAAACGGCCAATTGTACGGTTTTGAGCAGCCATTGGGCGCTCGCCTTGTAAAATGTGGATCTCTACCGATGGCTGACTGTCGGACGCGGTTGAGAATGTTTCCGATTTTTTAGATGGGATAGTTGTGTTAGCTTCGATCAGTTTGGTCATAACACCACCCATAGTTTCGATACCCAATGATAACGGGGTAACATCTAACAACAACACATCTTTTACTTCGCCGGTTAACACACCACCTTGTATTGCAGCACCAATAGCTACAACCTCGTCAGGGTTAACACCTTTTGACGGTGATTTACCGAAGAATTTCTCAACAGCTTCCTGTATCGCAGGGATACGGGTTGAACCACCTACCAGGATGATCTCGTCGATATCGGATACCGATAAACCTGCATTTTTTAATGCGGTTTTGCAAGGCTCGATCGTACGTTTGATAAGGCTATCTGCTAATTGCTCAAATTTTGCGCGGGTTAAAGTTTTAACCAGGTGCTTTGGCATACCGTCAACAGCAGTGATATATGGCAGGTTGATCTCGGTTTGTGCCGAGCTCGATAATTCAACTTTAGCTTTCTCAGCCGATTCTTTTAAACGTTGCAATGCCATCGGATCACGACGCAGATCAAAACCTTCGTCAGATTTAAATTCGTCTGCCATCCAGTCAATGATCACCTGGTCAAAGTCGTCACCACCTAAGTGCGTATCACCGTCGGTTGATTTTACTTCGAACACACCATCACCTAATTCCAAAACCGAAACGTCATGTGTACCGCCACCGCAGTCAAACACAACAATTTTCATGTCTTTGTGAGCTTTATCCAAACCGTAAGCTAATGCTGCGGCGGTAGGCTCGTTAATGATACGGCGAACTTTTAAACCAGCAATTTCACCGGCTTCTTTAGTTGCCTGGCGTTGTGCATCGTTAAAATAAGCCGGAACCGTAATAACCGCTTCGGTTACTTCGGTTCCTAAAAAGTCTTCGGCTGTTTTCTTCATTTTCTGAAGGATCATCGCCGAGATCTCTTGCGGAGTATATTTACGGTCGTCAATTTCAACACGCGGGGTGTTGTTATCGCCCTTTACTACTTTGTACGGTACACGGGCGGCTTCTTTAGTAACCTCGTTAAATTGGTTACCCATAAAACGCTTGATAGAAGAGATAGTTTTTGTTGGGTTGGTAATGGCCTGACGTTTGGCAGGGTCACCAACTTTACGTTCGCCGTTGTCAACAAATGCAACTACCGAAGGCGTTGTACGTTTCCCCTCGCTGTTAGCAATAACTACAGGCTCGTTACCTTCCATTACTGCTACGCAGGAGTTTGTTGTTCCTAAGTCGATTCCAATGATTTTAGACATATGATTGTTTTTACTATTTTGATTTTACTATAATTCTATAGCCATAATAACAAGGGTTGTGCCAAATGGGCAATGGCAGAATATATTACGGTAAATAATAATTTTCGTCAGATTAAGCGAAATTGACGGTGACAGGTTGGCAGTTCAACTCTTCGATGTGCAGATTAATGAATGTGCAAATATGCAAATGCCTTTTTTGGCTTTGTATTTTTAGCCCTCTTTATTTTCATTCGCACATCTGCACATTTTCTCATTTGCACATTAAAGCAACCCCTCATCCCCAAAACTAAAAAAACCTTCATCGGTTACGATCAGGTGGTCAAAAACTTTTATTTCGAGCAGTTTACCGCCGGCGCACATCTTCCTGGTCATGTCCAGGTCCGACTGGCTGGGCTTTAACCCACCCGAAGGGTGGTTATGTGCTAAAATAATACTTGCCGCGCGGTGCTCCAACGCTATCTGGAAAACGATCTTAGGATCGGCCAGTACATTGCTCATGCCGCCTTTGCCAACCAGTTGCGTGCCTATTACCTTATTCGATTGGCGCATCAGTATCACCCAAAACTCTTCGTGGCTCAGGTCGGCCAGTATGGGGTACAGTATTTTATAGGCATCGCCGCTGCAACTGATTTGTTCAACGGCCTTGGTTTCGGTATCATCGCGCCTGCGGCCAAGCTCCAGGGCCGCTATGATGGATATGGCTTTAGCTTCGCCGATACCTTTAAATTTCGAAAGCTCACTAACGCCTGCCTTGCCTAAGGCGTTCAGGTCGTTTTTATAATGGTGCAATATCCGTTTGCTCAGTTCCACCGCCGATTCGTCGCGGCTACCGCTGCCAATCAGTATAGCGATCAGTTCGGCATCGGTCAGGCTGCGCCTGCCCTGGCCTAATAGCTTTTCGCGCGGGCGGTCCTCCTCGGCCCAGGCTTTAATACTGATCTTGCTTTCGTACATTTCCATTATTTAAAACTAAATAAAAATGTGCAAATGAGTAAATGTGCAAATGCGTAAATGTGCAGATGTGCGAATTAACTTTGATATTATAATTTGATGATATAATTTGCACATTTACTCACCTGCACATTTGCACATTGAGAAGCGTGAGGGATAGGAGCGGATACCGGCTTTGTGGCTAACGCCTGTGCAGTATGAGTGGATAGCCCGCCCCACAGGGGCACGCCCAAATAAGAAACGGCAATTCCCCAAAAACAAAAAAGCGTCCCGATTTTCATCTAAACGCTTCTTTCAAAACCTTTTACAGATCTTGTTATGTTTATGCTAAGCCGTTAACAAATTTAGTTAGTTTCGACTTATTGTTTGAAGCTTTGTTTTTGTGGATCACATTCTTTTTAGCCAAACGATCAAGCATCGAGATCACTTTCGACAATAACGGAGTTGCTTCCGATTTTGAAGTTGTACCTCTTAATCTTTTAATTGCGTTACGGGTGGTTTTTGCCTGGTAACGGTTGCGTAAACGCTTCGCAGCGTTACTTCTGATTCTTTTGATCGATGATTTATGATTTGCCATTGCTTATAGCTCTTTTTTCGTTCTGTTTTAAGGACTGCAAATATAGGAACTTGTTTTTAATTTGCAAACAAGGAATTAAAAAAAGTTTTAGCGAGTGAGCTTTTATTGTGCTATCGCTTTACTGTGTGCGAAATCGTCTCCCCGTCAAAGTTTATTACGTAAACATTATTGTTCCAATCCGTAGCTATGATGTATGATTCGGTTACTTCAAATTGTTCACTGCCATCGAGCGTAACAAAAATATCTGCGCCATGTGTTTGCCAAAGTATTATGCCGTTTTTGTTAAGCCTTGTTATCTGTAGCTCGCCGTGAACGATATAGCCATCCCTAATCGGGAATATTTCAAAACATGTAGCTATATCGGCTATAGTGTGCCATAGCGGATCGAAAGTAGGTATCTTAAAACAACAAACGCTATGCCCGCAACACACCAATAAAGCGCCATTATCAATTATCGCACTTGTTTTAGTAACAACCGTTCCCCCACCCCAGAAAGAAATAAATGCACTATCAATCAATTTTTCGTTTTGATATACCTTTATTCCAACTGACGACTTATATGTGTCTTCCTCCTGATCATAAACGTGATTATATTGGAAAACATTATCGGCAGAGCTTGCATTAAAGTCATATTCGTCACTGCAATATATTTTATAATCGCCAAAATCAAGTTCGATCATTTATACATAAAGTTTATCTTAGTAAGATAAAGATATTTATCCGATGCCTAAGTCACAAACCTTAAGTCAGTAAATTATGGCCGTATCCTACAAAGCACTACGCCTTAGCCCCATGATCCCATCATACGATCTGCCCAAAACACGGACGTTTTTTACCGATCTGTTTGGCTTCAGCATTTTTATGGGCGATGATAACTACAGCATTTTGCATAAGGATAATTTGACTATCCACCTGCTCAGGGCGGGCGATATCGGCGAAATGGAATTCTATCTCGAAGTTGATGATGTAGATGCCGTTTGGGCAGGTATCAGCGATAAACTTGCCGATATTAACGTACGGCCCCCGTTCGACAGGGAATATGGTATGCGCGAACTGCACATCATTATCCCGCATACCAAAACATTAATGTTTGTTGGGCAGGCTATTAAACAGTAACCTATGTCAAAATCCGAAACCGCCGACCTGCTCAAATTTTTGTTGCCCTTTGATAAGCACATTGTCGAACTGGCCTTATGGATGCGCGAATTTGTGTGGGATAAATACCCGCAATGCAACGAGTTGATCTACGACAACTACAACGCGCTGGCCTTCGGCTGGTCGCCGACTGAAAAACAAGGCGATCTGTTTTGCTCGGTTGCGGTATACGGCAACAAAGACGTGCATTTCGGCTTTTACTGGGGCAGCCAGATTGCCGACCCCGAAAAAAGGCTGTTAGGCAATGGCAAGCAGTACCGCTACATCAAAGTAAACAGCCCCGTCGACTTCCCCGAGGCTTATATCACCAAACTGGTTGCCGAGGCTTACGCTAACTCGATGGCTAAGCTAAAGCCCCATGCCATACTTAGCGAAGGCAAAACCATTGTAAAATCTTCATTAGCAATAAAAAAACGACCAGGCGTAGTGATACCTAAAAAAGCGAAAAATCCATGAAGCAAAAGCTCGCCCTGTTACTTTTATGTGCCACTACATTAACCCTGTGTTGTTCATGGGGTTTCTTTGGGCACAGGCGCATTAACCGTATCGCGGTTTTTACGCTCCCTAAGGGCATGGCAGGTTTTTACAGGGCCAATATCGATTTCATTACTGAACACGCAGTAGACCCCGACAAAAAGCGCTATGTCGACTCCACCGAAGCGCCCAAACATTTTTTGGATGCCGACCATTACGGTAAAAACCCCTTCGCGAAAATACCGGAGCGTTGGGCCGAGGCCGAGCGCCAGTACAGCGCCGATTCGCTCAATAAATACGGTACCGTACCCTGGACCATCCAACATTACTATTACAAACTGGTGCAGGCCTTTAAGGATAAAGACACCTTGAGCATTCTACGCACATCGGCCAACCTGGGCCATTATATTGCCGATGCCAACGTGCCACTACATATGACGGAGAATTACAACGGCCAGCTAACTCACCAGGAAGGCATCCACGCCTTATGGGAAACCCGTGTGGTTGAGCTTTTCAGCGATGGCTATCATTACCATGTCGTTTCGGCACATTATATTCAAAGCCCGTTAAAAGAGGCCTGGAAAATGTGTCGCCGTACCTTTAGTTGTGTTGATTCAGTTTTGATCTTCGAAAAGAAATTAAACGCCACTTTTACTGAAGAACAGAAATACGGCACTTTTAAACGAGGCAATCGCAAGGTTAAGGATTACACAGTTGAGTATGCTGCTGCTTATCAGAAAATGCTACATGGCATGGTTGAAAGGCAAATGCGCCTGTCTATCTCCGAGATCGGCTGTTTCTGGTTTTCGGCCTGGGTTGATGCAGGGCAGCCTAATCTGGATAAATTGATTGCTGCACCGTTAACTATCGATCAGCAACAAAAATTATTGCATGAGCAAGCATTGTATAAAGCGGGCAAAGTAGTAGCTTTAAAAGAGTAAATATTCCCAGCCAATGAAACCTCGTCTTGCAATACTACTGGCGTTTGGTTTGCTGTGCTTAAAGGTAAGCGCACGGCAAAACGACACGCTTGCTACAAATGAAAAAATGAAAGCAGCAGCCATTGCTAAAGTGCGGCAACTGCCGGAGGTAAAGGAATTTCTAAAGTCGCCGGAGAATCCTGAACATAAACGTGACTTAAAGATCGATAACGTACCGCACGACAATTTCAAATATTACGTGGTAAAAATGGGTTATGATCATGACTACACCTTTTTTACGCTTAAGCGCTTTTGCGTCGACCCGCGCACAATGAAGGTTTACTTTTGGGATATTATGGCCGATGATGCAGGTTTTTCTACGTCGGCAATAATCACGTTATCACAATGGCGTTCGTTGCGTAAAACCGCCGCGTGGCAAGAGCGGCATACCTACAAAAACGGAAAACTGATCGTTTTAAAAAACTAAGCTATGCTGAGAAAAACAAGCTCCCCAAAACACGTCGAACGTATCAAATGGCGCAGCCACGAGCCATCGCGGTTGGAGACGTTTAGTGATGCGGTATTTGCCTTTGCGCTTACGCTGATTATCGTATCGGTAGAAGTGCCAAAGACCTTTAACAGCCTTTTGGATATGATGGGGGGCGTGATCAGCTTTGGTATTTGTTTCGCGTTCCTATTCAATGTTTGGAACATGCAAAACAAATTTTTTCGCAGATATGGCCTAACCGATAATTATACTATTTTTCTGAACGGCCTTTTGCTATTTATATCGTTAATATTCGTGTATCCGCTTAAATTTTTAACTTCCCTGTTCGGCTCTGATGACTACTATATCGATCATGGCCTTAGGGTTGAAAAAATAACCAGGGCACAGATTGCACCCCTTATGGTGATTTATGCGTCAGGCATGATCCTTATCTATATTTTGTTTTTTTTGATGTACCGCAACGCAAAAACTCATGCGTTACAAATTCACTTAACGCCTGCCGAGCTATTTGAAACTAACTCGTTTATGTATGCCAACCTGCTGGCAGCTTCGGTGGGCGTTACAGCGGCAATAGTAGCGTTGTTGCTTCCAGTTGGTACGGCCGGCAATTCCGGCTGGGTGTTTTTCCTGTTCGGCCCGGTCTATTCCATCTGGTTTTCTTACCGCGGAAAAAAATCAAGAAAGATATTCGGGCATTAGGCAGTTTTAGTAGCTTGTTTACTTTTTACCGCCGCGTAAATCGCCGGGATTACCGATATCAGTATAATAGCCAACGACACGTATGAAAAGTGATTCTTGAAAAACGGTATATCGCCTAAAAACTTACCGGCAAATAAAAAGATCAATATCCACGATGCGCCACCAATGATGTTATATAAGCTGTAACGCAAAAACGGCATTTTACCTACGCCGGCTACAAAAGGTGCTATGGTACGGATGATGGGAATAAACCTGCTAAAAATAACCGCTTTGCCGCCGTGCTTTGTAAAAAAGGCCTGTGTTTCCAGGTAATAATCGAGCTTTAGTATCTTGTTTTCGGGTTTAAACACCTTCATACCCAAATAGCTGCCTAAAAAGTAGTTCACAGTATTACCGGCAAATGCGGCAACAATAAGTATCAATGCCATTAAATAAATATCCAAACCGGTATGTCCGCCTGCGATTAAGGCACCGGCAGCAAATAAAAGCGAATCGCCGGGTAAAAATGGGGTAACCACAAAACCCGTTTCGGCAAAAATAATAGCGAATAGTATAAAATAGGTTTCGCCCTGGTATTGATTAATAATTTCCGAAAGGTTTTTATCAATATGCAGTATAAAATCAATAAGATGCTTTATAAGTTCCAAGGTGTTTGTGTTTAATTTGGTTCAAAAATAAAAAAACGGGGCAAATAATACCGACTAATAATTATCGATTAGAAACAACTGATGCAGTAAACGCAGCACTATCGGTACGGCCAACCAGGCCGCGCGTGTACAAGGTATAAAGGCGGCCATCCTGTACGGTAATATTACTTAATGTGGTTAGGGTGCTTGCAGGCGTAGCTGTGGCATTTATTTTAAAAGCATAAATACCTGCTGGCACCTCAATATACGGCGACACGCCCTTATAAATAATATTAGTGAATGCCGATGTACCATTGGCGGTTATATCGAGCCCTGCGGTGCGCGGCGATGCGTTAACAAAACGTATTTTACCATAACCCAATTTGGGTGCAGCCGAATAATCCGTGGTGAGGATATAAGTGAGCGTATCGGCATGAAGGGTAGCGCTGGCAAGGCCGGTAACAAACAAAGTATAGCTCCTGTTATCGTGCAGTACACTATCCACGTAAAAAACCGATGTCAGATTGTGGTTCCGTAATTGAATCACCTGCTCGCCACTAAAAACAGAATAGTAGTTGGTGATAACCGGATAATTGAAAAATTTGCCTACGGTACCCAATTGTAAACTGCCAATATATATCTGCATAGGCAGCAAGTCGGGGCTGGCATCTACAATACACAATTTGGTTGTAGACGAACTTGAGGCAACTGCGGCAGTTTTACCGCACGATTGCAGCACCGATACAGATAGCAGCATACCAACAATGATCAGTAAACTGTTTACAACTAAATTATCTGCCTTTTTGTGCGCCATTATTTTGTACTGATATGATAAGTTTTAATGGTTAATTATTTCGCCCAGGCTAAAAGCATTTGTACCGCTACCACTATACAAACCGTAAGCATAAAAAGTATAAACCCCTCCCGAACTCAACGTAAACGTTTTATTTAAGATAGATGTATTTGTACCAGCCTGATTAATTTTAATAGTAACTGCCCCTGTATCTACCATCGCGAATTTGGATATGCTTTTATAACTTGTGTTGGTAACAGAAACATTGTTGAAATAAACATCAACAGCAGGCGCATCTGCCGATGCGTTAATAAACCGGGCTTTTACCTTCCCTGTCACAGCAACTGCCGTATCGGTCAACATAATGCCGCTAACTGCCTGTTTGCTTTGCCCGGCCACCAATAAGGTGTACGACAAGTTCCTGGTCAGCGTCTGATCAGCCGAATATATGTTTGTATACGTGGTATCCTTGATGGTAGTGGTTTGTTCACCGGCGGTTACGGTTAAATAACTCGATGCCAGGCTGTAACCCAACTTATAGCTATTTTGCCGCGTACCGTTACTGTAATAGTTGATGAAGCTTGAATTTACCACCAGGTTAACCACGTTGATGCTGGCCGTAGTAGTAACATCGGGCGCGTCGTTATTAATTTTGCACGCACTGAAGCCAAGCCCCGCCAAACAAAAAAAGAATAAATATTTCCCGGTTTTAAATTTCATGTGCGATGGCCCAAAAATAAATTTATAATGCCTAATAAACGAATTTGTTTACGCCACTGTATAAGCACAAACAAACATTAACTATAAATCACTTAGCATACGATCGTAAAAAACGCCTTCTATGATAACTTTCGCATCCATAATTTGTTGATATATAGATAGATGTTAACAAATAAATGATACAGAGTTTACGTTAATGTTAGTACTTATAGCTTAAATTAGTAAAAACTAATACTTGGTCGTCTATTTAAACCACATGAAAAATTATGACCTGGAGAAAATTCAGCGGCGAGATCATCCAATCGCCCATTATCGAAGCAGTTGAACAAGCCATCGAGCGCGAAGCAAATCTGGGTAATAAGCTCAAAGTTTGTATCGGGACGGACTCGCAGGTAAAAGGTAACGTAACAGATTTTGCTACCGTAATTGTTTTTTTGCGCGAGCAGCGTGGCGGGTTTATGTTTATCCATCAGGAACGCACTTCGCAAAAAATGAGCATCAAAGAACGCATGCTTAACGAGGTGCAGAAATCTATCGACATTGCCTACAAGCTATGCGACCTGCTCGACCTGTACGATGTTGACCTGGAAGTGCATGCCGACATTAACACCAACCCGATGTTTAAATCAAACCAGGCCCTGCACGAGGCTATGGGTTATATTTTAAGCATGGGCTTTGTGTTTAAGGCCAAGCCAGAGGCCTTTGCAAGCTCGTATTGCGCCAACAAAATGGTGCAGTAGTAAATTTTATTGCGGCTATTTTCTATCTTGGTAAAAAATAGCGCCATGAAAAAATTTACGTTCTTACTGTTTATCTTTTTTGCGCCGGTTTTAGCCAGCGCACAGGTTGCCGACTCTACTACCCGGACCAAAGTTGGCAATGTTTGTCCGTCGTTTAGTTTCCTCATTGATAAAGGCAAAACGGTTAACATAGCCGATTATCGCGGTAAAATAGTGCTCATTAATTTCTTTGCTACCTGGTGCCCGCCTTGCCGCGAAGAACTGCCGCGTGTACAAAAAGACGTATGGGAAAAATATAAAGACAACCCCAAATTCGCCTTGTTTGTATTTGGCCGCGAAGAAGGTTGGGATAAAGTGCTCACTTTTAAGCAAACCAATAAATACACCTTTTTTTTAATGCTGCCGGATGAAGGCCGTAAAATCTTCAGTTTGTTTGCTACGCAGTATATCCCGCGTACCTTGCTGGTCGATGAAAATGGCAAGATCCTGTTTCAGTCCGTTGGCTACAACCCAAAAGAGTTTGATGGCTTATTGGCTTTGTTAAAAAGCAAACTAAACTAAAACTTTATGCTATCCGCTGTGTTCCCGACTAATGAAGACCTATCATTTTAAATTCGAATCCGATCTGCCCATTCCATTAGCCGAAGCCTGGGACTTTTTTTCATCACCGCTCAATCTTGCTAAAATAACCCCGCCCAAAATGAACCTTGTGGTAACCAGCGGTTACACCATCGATAGCAAGATCTATCCGGGTATGCTTATTTCGTACAAGGTATCGCCGGTATTGGGTATTAAAATGAACTGGGTAACGGAGATAACCCATGTTAAAGACATGGAATATTTTGTTGATGAGCAGCGTTTTGGACCCTATGCCCTTTGGCATCATCAGCACCATTTTAAAGAGATAAAAGGCGGCGTACATATGACAGATATTTTAACCTATGCCATCCCTTACGGTATATTGGGCCGGCTGGCTAACACCATTCTGGTTGATAAAGAAGTAAAAAAGGTATTTGCTTACCGCGAACAGGCGGTTAACGATCTGTTTGGAGTATACCGGCCTAAATAAGGCGTCAATCAAGCCTCAACAGGTCCTGAAACCACAAAAACTGCTCGGTGTAATACAACTCGTCAACCTCGTGTGTTTTTTCCGGACTCGACCACCATTCGTTACGTTTGTTGGTCAACCGGTTATACATGCTCAGGCTACATCGTGGCGGGCAAAACTCATCCAGTAAGCCTATGGCCATCAATACCGGGCATTTGGCCTCGGGCGCAAAGTTTAACGGGTCGTAATAATCCCAAACATCAAAAAGTTTCTCTTTGGTAAATTGCGGGTGAGTTCGTACATAGTTGACGATCATACCTACCGGGGTTTGCGATTTTGGGTTAAGCGCTGTGTAATCATAAGCATTCCTGAAATCGGCATACAAGGGTACCTGTACAGTAGCCAGCTTAATACGCTTATCCATCGCCGCCAAAGCAATAGCTAAACCGCCGCCCTGGCTTGATCCGTCGACCATGATCTTGCTGGTATCAATACCTAAATTGGCATGCGAGTATAAAAAATCGAGCCCGCGAACACAATCCATATACACTGCCCGATAAACATATTCGTCGCGGTTCTCAATATTATACAAGTTATACTCGCCGTGCGTATCAATAGCACTTTTACTGTTACCGCTGCCGCGTACGTTAAAGTTAAACTCTACAAAGTCATCATCGTCGAGGCTTGGTTCTAACGCCACAATATATCCAGGTAAACGGTATTTAACAGGTAATGGCTTTTTGTTTTTGGTTATGGGTATACTCAGCCAGCCGCGCACCACCTTATCGCCCCACGAATGCATCTCTACTAAAAAAACCCGTTTGTTGTTTACGCTCAATGCCCGTTCTTCAATCAGGTTATATTGAGGGGCTATTTTAGCCAGCGAATCGCGGGTACGCTTCCAAAAAATATCAAAATCGGCAGGCTTGTGTAATGCCGGAAGGATCTTCGCGGTATTTACACCAAACACCCGCTTTACCGTATCATCATAGGATGACAGGTGGAATATAAAGCTCACTTTAAAAAAGCCATAATCCTTACAATCTATCTTAAACCTAAAGTTATCGCTGCTTTTTTTGCCGATGTGTACATTCTGCGTGTTTTCAAAAACCTTCTGGCCCATATCGGTAGTAACATAGCAGGTAAGCTTGCCATCCTGGGGCACCTTGTACAGGTTATCAACTTTTAAGCTGTAAGCCACATCGTCGGCATTTTTAAATATCCCGTTTGATGAGGCTGGTTTAACTTTGATCTGTATCTCACCTTCATCTTCACCATCTTTACTTGCCGATACAGTATCGGCAGCTTTTAAGCTGTTAAAATTCTCGGGTAAAATATACTGGGCATGGGCAAGGTAGGTGCCCGTCATTAAAATAAATAGTAAAACCAGCTTTCTGGATAATCTCATTCCGTATACAATAATAAGGTAGTATTAAAACTTATACGCATATCCCAGCGAAATTGTGTTGCCAATGCCGGTATTTTTTCCAACAATAAAACGGGTACCGCTCAAAAAGAAACTCTTATTACGCGATATGTTATGCGCGACAGTCGCAGTAATCTCGCTATAGGTAAAATCCTTTGCAGGCACCGGGCTTGTCGGGTCGAAAGCTTTAGAGGGGCTAAAAGACGATGCTGTTGTTTCGGTAAGCGATACCTGGTCTTTTTTCGATACAGTGAAACCCAGTGTGGCACTAAAACTTAACTGTAACGGTGCCAGATCGCCGATATACTGACTTGCGCCTACCGTACCCGAAAACGAGAACGACTTTTCGCCGATCTTAAAATCGCCCGATGCTAAAAATTGCACATTTGCGCCTACCTGGCCGTAACCGTGGTTTAACGAGTCGGTATTATGGTAGACCGGGAACAGCACATTAGTTTGCACCGAAAAATACGTACGGTATGCAATATTAGCAATATAGTACGACATACCGATCGAGGCATCGCCCAGTGAACCCACCGTTGTTGAATTGACCGTATTTTTAAAAAAATTGACTGAATAGGGTAACGATGCGATCAGTGATACCCTTCTTGAAAATCCATATTCGGCACTTAACGATAACGAAAAGGTAGAATATTTACCGTTGTTATCGTACGATGTTACTTTGCCGTTTTCATCCCAATATTGATCGTTAAAAAAATACGATGAAGTAGCGATAATGAACAAACGTTTTTTGCCTACCGGCCTCCCGCCTGCCTGTGCATGCATGTTACTAAACAACAATACAGCAACAAACAAAAACGCCAATAAGTGTCGCGTTTTGAGTACTTGTTTTAGTAAGATAGCCAGGCTACGATTCATTTTTTTATAAAAATAATAGTTTAAATATAAGGGCGCTTAAAAATGCACATTAAAATTCATTTAAACCTTTACTACAGGCCCAAATTATCTGTCATCCATTTCATTTTATAGGCAAACAACTCCGGCGAAACCTCGTGTGTTAAATTGGGATAGATAAATAATTGTTTTTGCGTTTTGATGTTGTTGTACATAATCAGCGAGTTTGTTGGCGGAACAAGCGGATCCAGCAACCCTATCCCCAAAACAACTTTACACTTGATATTGCCCACCAGATTTTTCAGATTAAAATACTCAAAGTTATCCATCAATGTTTCAAACTTAACGCCTTTTGTATCTGCATAATCGTGAAACACCGTGATCGGCCATTTGTTATTGTAGTACGGTACTTTCAGATCGATGTAACCCGGATTCTCGGCTTCGCAAATCGAAACACGCGGGTCCACACTGGCCAGGCTAAGTGTTAAATAACCACCCTGGCTACCGCCAGTTACAAATATCGACGATACATCAAACAGGTCCTGTCTGGAATAAATGAAATCCATCAGGCGTACGCCGTCCATTATCGAGCCGCGATAAATGTATTTATCCTTGTCTTCCAGGTTGTAGGAGATATAGTCTTCCCTGTCGGGATGGATCACATCGCGGCTGTTGCCGTGTCCCCGTACGTTAAGCGCTATCGTTGCAAATTGCGATCCGCCGTGCATAGGCACCATGGCGTTACCATAACCGGGTAACGTAACATACACCGGGAACTTCTCTTTTGCGTGGCGGTCTTTAGGCAGGGTTAGCCACGCTCTTATAGTAAGGTTACCCAGCGACTGCATTTCGATCAGATATACCTGCTCGCCAGGCTTTTCCTCTTCCTTATGTTCGGTCATCCTGAAGTTTGGCGGTATGGCAGCCAGTTCTTTTTTAGTCCGGGCCCAAAATTCGTCAAAGTCGGCAGGTTTGCCATAGGTCGATCGGATGTTCTCGATATTAACACCAAAAACACGTTTTAAGGTATCATCGTAATCATCCACACTTACGGCGAAGTTGATCTTATAAAACCCGGTTTTTTGCGGTGGTATCTCAACACGCATTTTTTTGGTTTCGCGCGAATCAAGACTTACATTAACCGAATCCTTATAAATAAACTTATCATCGTTATTGTAAACATAATAACTAAACACGCCAGCCTGTTTTTTAAAGAAATTATTCTTCAGGTCGACATTATAGCTGATATTGCTATTCGCCTTAAATACCGCTTCTTTATTTATCGGATGGTCGATAACGGCGATGGAGTTACTGCCCGACTCTTCTTCTTTAGCTTTTTGCGCGTCAGCATCTTTGTTCCACTGTTTCCACTTTTCATAGATATGCAGGTTTTCGTAAACCCATTTACCTACGTAGTTACCTACTTCGGGGCCGATATCGTGTGCCAGGTTGGGAAAAACAAACAGCTTTTTATTACCAGGTATGTTATTAAACATCGACATAGAAGCAGTTGGTGGCGCCAGGTTATCCAGCAAACCAATGCCCACAACTGTTTTAACTTTGATGTTATCGCTAAAGTTTTGCAGGTCAAAATAGTCCAATGTGTTTAATATCTGGTCCATCTTCAACGCGTTCTTTTTGGCATACAGCGTAATTTCGCCCATTGGAAAGCTATTAGTGCTGGTAACGGCCAGTGTTCTGAAATCAGAAAATACAGGGTTATTGGCGCTTGCAATGGTCACGCGCTTATCTATGCTGGCCAAAGCCATCGATAAGTAGCCACCCATGCTCGCTCCTGCCGCGTAAATGGCTGTTGGATCGAGCTCAGGCCTGCTGTTTACAAAATCAACCAGGCGCACACAATCCATCATTACACCACGTAAAATGTATTTGTTTTTATCGGTAATACCGGTGGTTATATATTCTTCACGATCGGGTTTAATGGTAGCATCGCTTAGCGCCTGGCCGCGTACACTTAAACTGATTAGCGCCATTGCCGGCGTACCCTGCATCGGGAAAGCCTGCGCCGCATAACCCGGCAGATATAAGCTAACCGGCAAACGCTGACCCGGCTTCATCTCTTTTGGCAAACTCATATAGCCGCCAATCGTCATGTTACCTATCGACTGCATTTCAATGAGGTATACTTTATCTAAACCGTTATGCTCCAACTCGGGTTTTTCAGTGACCTTAAAATTAGGCGGTACTTGCGCCAATTCTTTTTTAGCGTCTTCCCAAAAAGTATCAAAATCAGCAGGCTTATGCTTTTCGGTATGTATTTTATTGGTATCAACACCAAAAGTGCGGCGCACGGTGTCGTCGTAATCACGCGTATTAATGGTAAAGTTTACATTGTAAAAACCCGCGCCTTGAGCCGGTATATCAAACGTTACAAACTTGTCGCCCTTGGCCGGTACGGTTACCGGCACAGAGTTTTGCGCCACAACTTTGCCTAACGGTGTTTTTACGATATAACCCACTTTGCCTGTTTGCGTGGTTTTAAAGTTGCTTTTTAGGGTCAGATTATAAGTAACCGGGGCCGTACTCGCAAAAATGGCGTCTTTATTAAGGGCGTGCTCTTTAATGTCTATCACTTCGGCATTAGGGTCGGCAACGGGTGGCGGTGCCGGTTTAGCCGGATCGGGAGGTTTGTTGTAGGCAAACCATTTGTTATAGATCTGCAATTTGGTAAAAACCCACGAGCCCACCCATCGGCCCATCGAAGGACCAACATCGTGCGCGATATTCGGGAAGATGAATATCTTTTTCGGCGCGGTAATGTTGTTATACATCACCATTTCGGCCGTTGGCGGGATAAAATTATCCAGCAAGCCGATACCCACCACAGTTGGGCATTTGATGCCTCCAACAAAGTTTTTAAGATCGTAATAATCCCAAACATTTAAAAAATCAGGATAATTCAGGTGTTTTGCCTTGGCATAATCCTTCATGGTATTGATGGGGAAAACATCCCAGGTCTTGTCGATGTAACGCAGGTCCGGATATCCTGGGTTATCGGCCGAGATCAGTGTTAAACGATCATCCAAGCCGGCTAGTGCCAGCGCCAGGTAAGCGCCCATACTACCACCCGAAGCGTAAATAGCTTTAGTATCGAATAGTTCAGGCTTGCTGAATAAAAAGTCGATCACGCGTACGCAATCCATCATTACCCCGCGGAAGATATATGAGTTTTTGTTTTGGATGCCGTAAGTGATAAATTCATCGCGGGCGGGGTGTATCACATCGCGGCTGTTACCCAAACCACGCACGTTTAACCCAATATAAGCCAGGCCCGGGAATATCCCCCGGAAGGGACGCATTTCGCCACCATAACCGGGTAAACCTACAGTAACCGGGAACTTTTGGCCGGGCTTCCTGTCTTTAGGTAAAGTTAACCACGCCCTTACGGTGATGTTGCCTAAGGATTTCATTTCGATAAGGTACACCTGGTCGTTGCCGCCGCCCATCTCGGGGTGTTCGGTCATTTTAAAATCGGGCGGTATTTTAGCCAACTCAGTTTTGGTGTCTTTCCAGAACTGATCAAAATCGGCGGGCTTTTTCCATTCGCTGCGGATGTTGGTGGTATCTACGCCAAAAACACGGCGTACGGTATCATCATCATCGGTAACGTTAAGCATAAAGTTAACCCGGTAAAAGCCCGGTTTAGCTTGCCCGGGCATGCTAATGTACACCTG
>Ga0209026_1000521_pt1 | contig 27122 bp, 20 predicted proteins | sample AraplaCL_Col_mCL_FD_184262 | JGI IMG/M metagenome (GOLD analysis project Ga0209026, IMG submission 184262) | Arabidopsis root microbial communities from the University of North Carolina, USA - plate scrape CL_Col_mCL (SPAdes) (version 2) | ecosystem: Host-associated > Plants > Roots >... | reverse complement strand
AGGAGCCTATTGACCACACCGATTTTCAGGGCTATCAGTTGTTACGCAACCAGGCGGGCATTTCGCTGGCTATGGGCGAGCGGGAGTATTCAACATTGCCTTTGCGGGAATTGCTGACCCGTAACGCGATCGACATGTGGCAGCCCGACATTTTGCGTTTGGGCGGGGTTGAAGCCTGGCGCGATAGCGCCGCGCTGGCCGGTAGTTTTAATATCCCGGTGTTGCCGCATTATTACAAGGATTATGATATCCCGTTGTTGTGCACTATTTCGAACGCGATGGGCGCCGAATCGTTCGATTGGATAGACCCGCTGATCGATAACCCCATGGTTGTAAACAACGGCTTTGCTTCACCGCATAATAGGCCGGGCTGGGGATTTGGTTTTAAAGATGAGTTTTTAAGCGAGATATGATGCAGAAAAAGATTTTAATGGCAGTTGCGGGGTTACTACTACCATGTGCGCTGTTTGCGCAACTGGTTGATAAAACGCCTGCGGCCATACCTAACGCACCGGGCATTTATAACGCCGAGCCCTGGCAAAACCCGATGGTAGACGGCATTAACCGTGACCCGGCAAGGGCAACGGCTTATTCATTCAGCAACGTACAGGACGCCTTAACTTTAGATAGGGATAAAAGCGGCAGGATGATGAGTTTGAACGGCATGTGGGATTTCTCCTTCGCCGAGAAGCCGGGTGACGCGCCGACTGACTTCTACAAATCTCGTGTAAGCGGATGGAAAAAGATACCCGTGCCATCGAGCATGGAAATGCAAGGGTATGGTAAGCCTATTTATAAAAGCGCTGTGTACCCGTTCAGGCCGGTTAATCCGCCATATCCACCATTGGATTATAATGGCGTTGGCAGTTTCCAACGCACGTTTACCATCCCGGCTAACTGGAAGGATATGAATATAACGCTCCATTTTGGCGGGGTGTCATCGGGTTTTAAGGTTTGGGTGAACGGCAAGTTTTTAGGCTACGGCGAGGATAGTTTTATGGTGTCGGAGTTTAATATAACGCCATACTTACAAGCTGGTGAGAACATTGTCTCGGTACAGGTGATCCGCTGGAGCGATGGTTACTTTCTGGAAGACCAGGATCAGTGGCGGCTGAGCGGGATCCACCGCGAGGTAATGTTGTTGGCCGAGCCGAAACTCCGCATTGCCGACTTTCAATGGCGGGGTAAACTGGATAAAGATTATAAAGACGTGCTTTTCAGCCTGCGGCCACGCATCGAGAACCTGACTGGCGGCCCGGTAGTCGGTTATCACGTTAAGGCGCAGTTATACGACAAGAACAACAAACCTGTTTTAGACAGACCTTTGGAAAGGAGCGCAGAAAGCATTATTGATGAGATATTTCCGCGGTTGGATAATGCCAAGTTTGGCTTAATGGAAGCCAATATAAAGAATCCCAAAAAATGGAGTACGGAAGAACCTAATCTGTACACGCTGGTAATCTCGCTCGAGGATACCACCGGTCATGTTGTGGAAGCGAAGAGCTGCCGGGTTGGTTTCCGAAGTATCGAGTTTTCGAAAACGGATAGCAAGTTGTTGATCAACGGCAAGGTAACCTACCTGTACGCGGTTAACCGGCCGGATCATGACCCGATATTGGGTAAGGCGCTTTCGCGGGACATCATCCTCAAAGATGTACAGACCATCAAACGCTTTAACTTTAACTGCATCCGTACCAGTCACTACCCCATGGATCCGTACCTGTACGATCTGTGCGATCAATACGGTATTATGGTGATCGATGAAGCCAATCTTGAAACTCATGGTTTAGGTTCAAAACTTAGCAACGACCCGACCTGGGCGGGCGCTTACCTGGACCGGGTTACCCGTATGGTGATGCGCGATAAGAACCACCCGAGTATTATCATCTGGAGTTTGGGTAACGAGGCGGGAAGAGGGCCTAACCATGCGGCTATGGCCGGTTGGGTGCACGACTTTGATTATACCCGCCCGGTGCATTACGAGCCCGCACAGGGCACGCCTCAGGCCGAAGGGTACATTGAGCCGGGCGACCCAAGATATTTGAAACCGAATGACCATTCACACCGGTTACAGAACCCCATTGACCAGCCTTATGTGGATATCATCAGCAGGATGTACCCGGGTTTGTACACGGTGCCGTTACTGGCCAATCAGGATAATGGTGATCATAGGCCTATATTTTTTGTAGAGTACTCGCATGCAATGGGAAACTCGAACGGGAACCTGAAAGAGTTTTGGGACCTGTTCCGTTCTACTAAACGCATTATCGGTGGTGGGATATGGGAGTTTAAAGATCAGGGCTTATTGAAGACGGACTCGACAGGTAAACAGTTTTACGCTTATGGCGGCGACTATCATGAACGTTATTTTGATGATTTTACCATTAAGGGATTGGTAGCCTCTGATGGCAGGCCAAAAGCAGCGATGTATGAGTGTAAGCATGTTTTTCAACCAGTGGAATGTGTGATGACCGACAGTCTGAAAGGCTTCATTAAAATAACTAACCGCAACGCGGTACAAAATTTAGCTGATTATGAGGTAAAGTTGGATGTTCTGGAAGATGGCAAGATCATCAGCAGTAAAATACTGCCACGAATTAATTTGGCTGCCGGGCATGATACGACGATGGGTTTGATGCCGTATCTGCCTAAAATGAAACCGGGTTGTGAATATCTGGCTGATATCCATTTCCTGTTGCCTGAAAGCACACTTTGGGTGGATAAGGGCTTTGAGGTAGCCAGTAATCAGTTTGCTTTGACGGGGCTGGCGGCAGCAGTTATACACAAGGCCGAGAATTCACAATTCAAAACAAGCGTTAGAAGTGATGGGGTTTACTGCATATCAGGAAAAGGATTTGAAGTAAGATTTGATATTAAAGACGGGGCTTTAAGTTCTTATTTGCTGAAGGGGGAGCAACAGATATCAGCTCCTTTGTTGCCACACTTTAGCCGCCCTGCTACCGATAACGATCATCGTGGCTGGAAAGCGGATAAAAAACTGGCAGTTTGGTATGATCCGCAATTAAAGCTCATAAGTATGAAAGATGATCATACAGAAAAGGGTGTTGAGAAAGTGATTAACAATTACAGCCTGATCGGCGGCAAAGCCACGATTAAAGTTATTTATACCATAAACGGCAATGGCGTCCTTAAAGTTGACTACACCCTTAACGCTGATAAAAGTTTGCCGAACATCCCCAAAGTGGGCATGCAATGCGGTATTTTACGCGCATACGATAACATCAGTTGGTATGGCCGCGGCGAACTGGAAAACTATGTGGACAGGCGCACCGGATTTTTTGCCGGTATTTATTCGCAAGCGATAAACGAGTTTGATGAGCCTTATGTGGTGCCGCAGGAGAACGGGAATCGCACTGATGTACGCTGGATGTTCTTGTCGGATAAAAAGAATAATGGCCTGCTGATTGTGGCTGATAGCTTGCTCAGTATGAGCGCATGGCCGTATACCGAACAAAATATCATCGCTGCAAGGCATACCAATAAATTGAAAGACGCGGGGTTGGTGACGCTTAATATAGATTTGAAACAAATGGGAGTAGGTGGCAATGATAGCTGGAGCGATGTCGCGGCACCATTGCCACAATATCAGATACAGGCTAAACCGTATCATTATACGTTTTATTTAATGCCGGCTAAAACCGAACCGATGGAAGCGGGAGCTTTAGCTAAGAAGATCAAATTTTAAAAAGGGAAGATGAAGAATATAGGAAGATATAGTCTGGTGCTTATTTTAAGCTCTTTAATAACAATAAATGTATCCGCGCAAAGCAAAGCATTGGTGAATACATCGCAAAGTCCGCACGCTTTATTAAGCAGCGTAAATATGGGCGATGTGCAATGGACTAACGGTTTTTGGGCCGAGCGTTTTAAAGCTTGTCGCGATAGCATGATCCCCAACATGTGGCGTATTTATACCGACCCAAAGATGGGTCACGCGGTGCAGAATTTTGAGATAGCCGCGGGTTTGGATACCGGGGCACATGTTGGCCCGCCGTTTCAGGATGGGGATTTTTATAAACTGTTTGAGGCTGTTGCCAGTATATATGCCGAAACGCGTGATAAAAAATTGGACGATTTGATGGATAAAACCATCGTTATCATTGGCAAGGCACAACGGGCAGATGGGTATATCCATACCCCGGCAGAGATTGAGGAACGCAATCATCCGGGTGTAAAAGCCGCTTTTCAGGACAGGTTGAACTTTGAGACCTACAACCTGGGCCATTTGATGACCGCCGCTTGCGTACACTACCGTGCTACAGGGAAAACTACCTTTTTGAACATCGCCATTAAGGCAACCGATTATTTGTACCGCTTTTATAAAACGGCTTCGCCGGAACTCGCACGGAATGCTATTTGCCCGTCGCATTACATGGGCGTAGTAGAGATGTACCGCACCACCCGCGACCCGAAATATCTGGAGCTGGCTAAAAACCTGATCGATATCCGTGGCCTGATGAAGGAAGGTACTGATGATAACCAGGACAGGATACCTTTCCGGGAACAGACACAGGCGCTGGGGCACGCAGTCAGGGCAAATTACCTTTATGCGGGCGCGGCAGATGTTTACGCAGAAACAGGCGATACCACGCTGATGCATACCCTTAATTTGGTTTGGAACGATGTGGTTAACCGTAAAATGTACGTAACGGGTGGCTGCGGCGCATTGTACGACGGCGCTTCGCCTGATGGTACGTCGTATCTTTTGAAAGATGTGCAGGAAGTACACCAGGCTTACGGCCGCGATTACCAGTTGCCGAATTTTACCGCGCATAACGAAACCTGCGCCGCGGTTGGCAATGTGCTTTGGAACTGGCGCATGCTGCAACTAACAGGCAAAGCACAATATGCTGATGTGATGGAATTGACATTGTACAACGGCATGCTGTCGGGCATCAGCCTCAACGGGACGAAGTTTTTATATACCAATCCGCTCGCTGTTTCTGACGACCTGCCGTTCCAGCAGCGCTGGTCGAAAGACCGGGTGGGCTATATTGGTTACTCCAATTGCTGTCCGCCGAATGTGATCCGTACGATATCGGAAGTAAGTAATTACGCTTACAACGTGTCGGATAAAGGTTTATGGTTCAATCTGTACGGCAGCAATAATTTAGCAACTACTTTAAAGGATGGATCTAAAATAAAGCTGACCCAGCAAACGGATTACCCATGGAATGGTACCATCAATATTACTTTACAGGAAGTGCCGGCCAATGCTTTTTCGCTGTTTATCCGGATACCTGGATGGAGCAAAAATGCCAAACTGCTGGTGAACGGTAAGCCAGGTGCTATCGCTTTAACACCCGGAACGTATGCCGAACTGAATGGCAAATGGCACGTAGGCGATAAGATTGAATTGCAATTGCCGATGCCGGTAACGATGGTGGAAGCTAACCCTTTGGTTGAGGAGGTACGTAACCAGATCGCGGTTAAACGCGGCCCGGTAGTGTATTGTATCGAATCGGCAGGGATACCGAAGGATAAAAAAGTTTTTGAGTTATCGCTATCATCGAATATTAATCTGAAACCGCAAAATATCAAGATCGATAATGCCAGCCTTATCGGCTTATCAGGTAAGGCTACCATCATCGATAACAGCAAATGGACGAACCAGCTTTACCGAGAAGTGAACGCCAAACCACTGGGTACAGTTGATGTACAATTAATTCCGTATTTTGCCTGGGGAAACCGCGGCCATGTTGAGATGGAAACGTGGATACCGTTTAGCAGGTAGGATTTGCTAACATCGTACAATAGCCTGAAAAAATTATACAGCAATGTAAAGCTGATGCAGGATACATTTGCTGTACAGAAATTAAAGTTTGTTACGGATTTTTGGTTAGAATCCTTTTAACTCCGCCCGGAGTACTTTAATAAAAAACTTTAATTGGTTTATAATTGGCGTCCCGGTTGTGCAACACAGCCGGGACTTTCTTATTTCAGCAGATTGACAACATCTTTTATCCGCTCCGTAGGAATTACTTTGAGCGACTGCACTTTGCCATTTTTTACAATGCCTTCAATAGTGGTGTTATAAGGCGCATGCAGTTTAAAGTGTACGTCCCAGGTTTTGGGCCACGCCGGGAAGAGGAAGATCTTTCTGTCGTCGGTTTGGAGCAGCATTTCCTGTACACCGATCATGCCCGAGCCGCCCCAGTTATGATCAGGCGTCCAGTCAAAACCGGGTCCCCAGAAAGCAGGGAAACGGCGGCCGGAATCTTTCATTTTTAGGATATTCAGCTCAGCAGCTTCTTTGGTGAGGCCCATGTCAGCAGCGAAGATGTTATCTTGTTTCCAACCAATATGGCTTCTGAATTTGATCGCATCAGTATCATACTGCCAGGTGTCGATGGCTGTTTGCAGATCGGGTTTGCCGATGCCGTAGAGATGCCAGGGGAATACCACATACAGTTCCGCCGGTTCGGTATTGTTGATCCGTTCCCACTTTTGGGCCGGCGCGATGGTTTTGTGCCCGTCAAATTCGCGGAAGCTAATGGGCGGGATGCGATTTAACATGGCAGTCCAGTGGCTGCGTTTTTCTTTGGTCAGATATTGTTTGGGTAGTTCCAATAACCGCGTCAATGTCCCTTGCAACGCGGCGATGGTGGTAGTTGAGTTACTGGTTACTTTATAGGTTTCGGCGGCGGAGCCTGGGAATAGTTTCAATTTGCCGTTCTCATCCAATGGCGCTTCGCCACGCTGTTTGGCCAGGTATTGGTAATGCTCATCGTAAAAGGTGAGGCAGCTTTCGATAAAGGGAATATACTTTTTGATATCTTTTCCTGTATAGCGCTCGGTTTCTAACATCATCAAGCAAAACTGAAAAACCGTGTCCCACTCGTATTCGAGCCAGTTATTGTATTCTACGCCTTTGTCAAAATCCGCCGGGCGTTTACTGCCATATTCGGCAAAGTTTGGTAGTCCGAAATTTTCGATCTGCTCAGTAAAGCTTGCCCCGGCATGGTTCCAGTAAACGCGGCTGCGCAGTTCGGCGTTGTGCAGGGACTTTAAGTAGAAGTCGAACTGTGGTTTCATCAGTTCCCAATCACCATTTTTAAGCATCGGGAAGTAAACCAGGCGTTGGTTTTGAGCCGTCATTAACCCGCCGCCCCAGTTACGAAAATCGGGCGTGTAGGCGTAGTCTTTATTTACTAAAACCGGGTCGTAGGTAAACAAACCGCCATTAAATTTGGTAGGAGACGTACCATAAGCGTTGCAACCCAATATATAGCGGAACAGTTGATAATTACGGCCAACTTGCCATTCATCGCTATTCGGTTTGTTTTGTTGGATATAAATAAAACTCTTATCCCAATAGCGATGCCACCAGGCTTTGGTTTTGGCGAAAGCCGTTTGTTGAGATTTCTTTGATTCAATGGTGACTTTCTGCAATCCAGCTTTCCATTTATTGAGATCCGCAGTTTGTGCCGTGTACAAATCGAGTTCGATATTTTGTGCAAGGGTGGGTTTGCCGCTGAGTTTCCATCCTTTAAAATCGGTATTGAGATAAGTGCCTTGATAGGTACCGCCAGGCGATAGGTTATTGCCATGCATTATCCCGCCAAAGGTTAAATTTTTGATTGGATTATACATTTCGGCTTTTACTCCATCCATGCCTTGCTGCTTTACCGTCAGGTCGAATATGGTGCTATCGCGGTTGTGGTGGTAGAAGCTTACCATATTTTGCTCAAACCGGATAGAATCGGCAAAGGTTATGGTATTCTTTGGCGCGGCGAATTTAAAGCTGCTTTGGTTATTTTCTTTGCCGGTCATCGCCCTCTCGCGGTAACGCCAGCTTTCGTAAGCGGCTTCGGTTTTTAAAGGATGGTTACTGCTCACGTCGATATGCACAACCGGGTGGTAAACATCTACCCAAACGTTTACCTTGGCCTTCAAATCGCCGTTTGTGCCGCTGATCTTCACATAACCGTCTTTTAAGATCAATTCCTGTTTAAAATCAGTTCCGGCAAATGGGTTAGGATAGAGCTTTACGCGGATGCGCCCGGCTTTAAGCAGGGTGTTGTTCTCGTCGAACGTTCCGCTTTTGGATACATAGATCAGTAGCTCTCCACTTTCCACCCATACATTGAGGCCGATATCGCCGCCACCGCAGGGCATGGATTCGCCCGAGTTTTTGCTTTGGCTGGTCCAAACGATATTGCACTTGTCCAGTTCGGTATGCTGGGCGTGTAAACCTGATCGTAAACCGAACAGGCTTAAAATTAACAATATCAGTTTTTTACTGTGCATCGTAATCCCAATCATCGGTACGGAACGAAGATACAGGTAAACCATCGGTGCCGAACAATTCGCCAACCACAAAATCGCGAAAAGCATATCGCACGGCTACGGGCTGTTTAACGCTATCGGAGCTTACATTAACCGAGCTGCCGCTGATGGTGGCTTTTGCGGGATAGAAATGTTTGTCGGCGCCGGCAATTTCGAAAGTAGTCAATTCTTTAAGGTATGATGTTAACCCGTTGGGGCAATCTTTAAATTTAATGTTGGCTACGCTGCCTTTTACACTCATCGATTCGTATGATGGGCTAACTCCGCTAAAACCTTTTAAGCTGTAGGTTTTAACCAGAGCCAGATAAGCGAGGCGTGTGCCGCCTTCTTCTTTATGGAAAGGGTGAATAGTGCCCTGCTGACCAATATCCATCAATACGGCCATGCCTGCATTGGGGATCTTATCCGCTTCGATGCGTTGCACATCGCGTACAAAGGCCGAATTGTATTTACCGCCTTTATTATATGGCGGCAGTTGCGCGTAATCATAAGGCGCGATCTGGCAATAATAAAATGGAAAATCGCCTATGCCCCAAACGCTGCGCCATTTAGCTACCATGGTATCTAATAGTTTTTGGTATTGCGCGGGTTCGCTGTAGTTGGATTCGCCCTGGTACCAGATGGCGCCTTTGATGCCGTAGCCGTATACGCCGCTGATCATGGCATTATATAAGGTAGTGGGTGTGCGGCTTTTGTCTTTAATACTATCAGTTGGTGCAGGTACTTTAATTTCGGGAAAAGATTTCAGCGTTTCCGGGTCCATCCAGGCCTGGATAGATGATCCGCTGTAGCTGCAATTGATCAAGCCCACGGGCACGTTTAGCATTTTATTGAGCACGCGGCCAAAATAATACCCGGTAGCGCTAAAGTTTGATACGGTTTCGGGCGATGCCTCGAGCCATTGGCTTGGCTTGATATCAGTTTGCAGTGTGGTTGTCGATCCGCGGGGGACGGTAAATAAGTGGATATTTTTATTGGCTGAAGCAATGATCGCTTCGTTTGAACCGATGATGGGCTGGCCTTTAAAACCTTTCATGGGCATTTCCATATTGGATTGGCCGGTGCAGATCCAAACTTCGCCTATCAGCACATTTTTTAGTACCTGTGGTTTGCCGTCGCTAACGGTTAGCTCGTACGGGCCGCCGTAAGAAGGCGTGCTAATTTTAATGATAAACTTTCCCGAGGCATCAGCAATACCGGTATAAAGCTTTTTATCCCAGGAGGTAACGATGCTGATCTTGCTGCCGGCTTTATCCCATCCCCAAACAGGTATTGTGGCTTTTTGCTGTAAAACCATGCCATCGGTAAATAACCCGGCCAGTTTAACCTGCGCGTTGGCGGTAATAAAAAGAGTACATAAAACGGCACAAAGGCATAAGGGTAAGCGTGATGTTTTCATTATTGAAGGTTTATGTATCAAATGTATACTATCTTTTTTTGATTGTTGATGCGGTGAGCATAAACAAGATAAGATTGTACAATTAGTTGCTAATCTACTCCAATCATCGCCCCTAATAGTAAGTACCTTTACTTTATCAATTACAGCAATTGATAACCAATTAGTACAGACCCTTTTATTACACGATACATGAAAAGAACCTATTTGCTTTTAGCCTGCTGCTTTGCTTTGGGTGTGCTGAGCCATCAAAGTTACGCTCAGACTACGCCCGCTGCTGAAGAAAAAGCTGCGCCTGCTAAATCGAAATTTGATCCGGATGTGAAAGCGGCCCAGTGGGTGGCCTCGTTAAATCTAAACGATCCCGCCAAGGAAGCCCGTTTAACTACAGTGATCACCGCGCATTTAACAGCGGTGCGCGACTGGCACAATAACCACGCCTATACGCTGGTTCCGGAAGGGATGAACCCAATCACCGGCAAGGTATTCAATAAGTTAGAGCGCCAGGTAATCATCAACTCAACCATCCCGAAACAGGTACACGAAGACCTGATGATTGGCTTACGCAAGGACCTGACCGAAGAGCAGGTTGAGCTGATATTGGATAAGTACACCATCGGCAAGGTTGCCTTTACCATGAATGGTTATAAATCCATTGTGCCAAACATGACCAAAGAGGATGAAGCTTTTATCCTGACCAACCTGAAGCTGGCGCGTGAGCAATCGATAGATTATAAGAATGTGGATCAGATATCGACCATCTTTAAGATCTACAAAACAAAAATAGAAGCCTACTTTACCGATAGCGGCCGTAACTGGCACGCCATGTACAAGGCTTATGCTGATGCGCAGAAAGCCAAAAAAGGCGCTGCGCCCGCTGATCAATAAACCGTTAAATTCTGATATCTTATTATAATGAACAATTCGAAATACTTTTTAGCCCTAACTGTTTTTGCAGCTTCGGCTTTAACTTTTAATAGTGCGCAGGCACAATACCCACGTATACCGCCGGCTATGCAGGCGGCGACAGATTCTCTACAGAAGGTCGTAGCGCATCAGTCGGACCTGGCTTTTCAAAAAGCGCAGGTAATTATGGATAAAGAAGCCAAGGAAGGCAAACCTTATATCCCATGGGCGGCCAAGCCGTCTGATCTGCCCCAGGCTAAGATACCGGCGTTTCCGGGTGCCGAAGGTGGCGGTATGTACTCATTTGGCGGCCGTGGCGGGCGGGTTATCGTGGTAACCAGCCTGGCCGATCATGGGCCGGGTACCTTGCGTGATGCTTTAGAGCAGGGCGGTGCGCGTATTGTTGTTTTTAATGTGGCCGGTATTATTCACCTGGAAAATCCGATCAGCATTAAAGCGCCATATCTTACTATTGAGGGGCAAACCGCGCCGGGCGATGGCATATGTATTGCCGGCGAAACGGTTTGGATAGATACGCATGATGTGGTGGTACGTTTTATGCGTTTCCGCCGCGGGGCTACCGATGTTACACGCCGTGATGATGCTTTTGGCGGCAACCCTATAGGTAATATCATGATCGACCACGTTTCGGGAAGCTGGGGTTTGGATGAAACCATTTCAATGTATCGCCATGTTTACGATCGTAAAAATGACGGCAAGGGTTTGAAATTGCCGACTGTGAATATCACCATTCAGAATTCGATTTCGGCTGAATCGCTGGATACCTATAACCACGCTTTTGGCAGTACTATTGGCGGGCATAACAGCATGTTTGCACGTAACCTTTGGGCCAATAACATCGCACGTAACCCATCGGTGGGGATGGATGGCGACTTTAACTTCGCTAACAATGTTATATTTAACTGGTGGAACCGCAGTGCAGATGGGGGTGATAACCTGTCGCTATTTAACTTTATTAACAACTACTACAAACCGGGGCCTATCACACCAAAAGATAAACCCATAGCCCATAGGATATTGAAGCCGGAATCGGGCCGCGACCCTAAAAATAAAGCACTTTTTGGCCGTGTTTATGCTGACGGAAATATTGTTGACGGGGATGAGAAAGTGACTAAAAACAACTGGGATGGCGGTATCCAGATAGGCGAGATGCCAGATGCCGGCCGATATACCGATAGCATTAAAGCGTTAACGCCATTCCCGATGCCGAAAGTAACGATCATCCCGGCTAAGGAAGCTTACGAATATGTGTTGGAGAACGCAGGCGCAATTTTGCCAAAACGCGATGCCGTTGACGCGCGTATCGTGAACGATGTGCGCACCGGTAAAATATTCTATATAGATAATACAGCTAACAGCAACGGAAGCAAATGGGTTAAACACCGTTTGCCTGATGATTCGTACAAACAAGGTATTATTACGGATGTGAGCCAGGTTGGAGGTTACCCGGAATATAAAGGTACACCTTATAAGGACAGTGACAACGATGGTATGCCTGATGCTTACGAAGTTAAACATGGTTTAAACCCGCACGATGCAAAGGACGCTTATGCTTATCCAAAAAATGGCGGCGGTTATACCAACATCGAGATCTATTTGAACAGCATTGTGCCGTTGAGCAAAGTTGTGCCGGGCGCTAAATAAAATAGCTTAACTTTATAATTAGAATCCAGTTCGAGTTCATACTTGGGCTGGATTTGAAATTTATAAATGATCATATTTTAATAGATAGGCATCAGTGATCGGTTCCCCTCTTGAGAGGGGAATTGGAAATTTGTAACAAAATACTGCGTGGAAAGAATAACTGCTAAATATTATATAGAAACGCCCTACCCGGTTGAGAAAGCGGCACAGGTATTGGCCGGCGAGCAATCGTCGGGTACGTTTGTGGCTGTGCCGGGCGAGACGGAAGAGTTGAAGCGGCGTTTTGCTGCGAGGGTGGAGAAGATAGAGGAACTTGAAACGGTTAGCCTACCTGCGATACCGGGGGCTATATCAAAAGACGGGGTATACCACCGCGCCAATGTGGAGGTATCGTGGTCGGTAGAGAATTTTGGTTATAATTTGCCGGTGCTGGTTTCGACCTTGCAGGGCAATTTGTACGAGATAACCCAGTTTACAGGTTTAAAGCTGATGGACATTGAACTGCCGCCATTGTACAGCGAGCATTTTAAAGGCACCCGGTTTGGGATTGAAGGTTGCCGGAAAAGCACGGATGTTTATGGGAGCCCGTTGATCGGTACGATCATTAAACCGAGTATTGGTTTGACGACAGAAGATACAGCGACCTTGGTTAAAACATTGGTTGAAGCTGGCATTGATTTTATTAAGGATGATGAACTGCTGTCATCATCGGCCAACTCGAAATTTGAAGACAGGGTAGATGCGGTGATGCGGGTGATCAATGCCCATGCGGATAAAACCGGAAAAAAGGTGATGTACGCTTTTAACCTGAGCGATGAGGTTGATAATATGCTGCACCGTTACGATTACATAGTGAAGGCGGGTGGTACCTGCGCCATGGTAAGCATTAACAGTGTCGGCTTAGCCGGAACGAAAAAAATTTGCGATCAGGGCGAGTTGGTGATACACGGGCATCGCAATGGCTGGGGGATGCTGAACAGGCACCCGTTGCTTGGGATAGAGTTCCCGGCATATCAAAAAATATGGCGTTTGGCAGGAGTTGATCAAATGCATGTGAATGGCATCCAGAACAAATTTTGGGAGAGTGATGATTCGGTTGTGCGATCTATCGAAGCTTGTTTGAAACCACTGTTCGGGCATACGGTATTGCCGGTTGTGTCTTCGGGGCAATGGGGCGGCCAGGCGTTCGAAACTTATCGTCGCACCCAAACTACCGACCTGCTTTATATGGCGGGTGGCGGGATTATGGCGCATCCGGGCGGGGCTGCAGCGGGCGTTCGCGCTTTGCAGCAGGCATGGGAAGGGGCTGTAATTGGTTTATCGATACAGCAAGCCGCTCAGCAATACCCTGAGTTTGGTCAGTCGGTTGAAAAATTTGGTAAAGCCTGATGAGAAATAAACCGCAACTTTTGCTGGCTTACTATGGCGACGATTTTACGGGATCGACGGATGCGCTGGAGTTTCTAAGCAGGGCGGGTGTAAAAACGGTCTTGTTTATAGAGCCGCCTACACCCGAAAAGTTGGCAACTTATAAGGGTTTACAAGCTATTGGCGTGGCAGGCATGACCCGCTCGTTGTCGCCCGGTGAAATGGAAAAGGTATTAAAGCCCGCGTTTAAGGAGTTGAAAGCGCTTGGCGCGGCACATGTACATTATAAAGTTTGCTCGACATTCGATTCTTCGCCGCAAATTGGCAGTATAGGTAAAGCCGTGGATGTTGGTGCTGAAGTATTTAACGCGCCGTTTATCCCGCTCCTGGTTGCCGCACCTGCTTTGGGCAGATATTGCACGTTCGGTAATTTGTTTGCCCGTATGGGGATAGGAAGTACCGGCGAGATCTTCCGGCTTGACCGGCACCCGTCGATGAGTAAACATCCGGTAACGCCTATGGACGAAAGCGACCTGCGATTGCATTTGGCTAAACAAACTAATAAGGCAATCGGGTTGGTTGATATTATAGATATTACACAGGGCGTTGAATCTGCGAAAGCAAAACTACAAATACAGATAGACAGCGGTAAAGAAGTTATTTTGTTTGATGCCCTGGAAGAAGCAAATTTGCCGTTGATCGCACAATTGATAAACGATTACGTTACGAATGATAAGCCCTTATTTTCTGTAGGTTCATCAGGTATCGAAATGGCTTTGGGGGTGCTTTGGAAAGAGCAGGGTATGGCTCAACCTAAAACAGAATGGTCTGCGCCGGGACGGGCGAAAAACCTTTTAGTTGTTTCGGGTAGTTGTTCGCCGGTGACGGCGAAACAAATTGCATATGCAGCTGAGCATGATTTTGCCGAGATCGCGCTGGATACTATGGCGATGGCCAACTCTGCCGACTTGAAAAGTTCGGTAGCGCCATACGTTCAATTGATTGCTGAATTGATGCAGCGTGAAATACCTGTAATTATACATACCAGTTTGGGAACGGATGATGCGCGTTTTGCTAAAACATATGAGCAATTTGCCAAAAAAGGTTTAACACCAAACGATATTAAAGCTAAGACCGCGCAATTATACGGATCGGCTTTGGGTATGATCATTTTGGGTGTGGCTGAGAAAACAACCTTGCGGCGGGTGGTGATTGCGGGTGGAGATACTTCAAGCTATGTTGCCCGCGCGATGGGAATTGAGGCTGTAGAGATGATCGCGCCGATATCGCCGGGTGCACCATTGTGCAAAGCCTATGCGCCCGGTGCAGCTACAAACGGACTGGAAGTAAATTTTAAAGGCGGCCAGGTGGGCGCTGAGAATTATTTTGTAAGCTTATTTGAAGGAAGAATTATATAGATATGAAACCAAAAACACTAGGATTGATCCATACATCGGCTACACTGATCCCTGTTTTCCAGGAATTGTGCAAACAGTATTTGCCGGGAGTTACAACGTTCAACATCGTTGATGATAGTATTGTGCGCAATATCCGCGAGCGGGGAGAAGTGACGCCCGCGATCTACCAGCGAGTGGAGGGTTATGTGCTTTCGGCACAGGATGCGGGTGCGGATTATATTTTGGTGACCTGTTCGTCGATAGGTGCGCCTATTGAGGCTGCGGCGTTAAAAGTTAATGTGCCTGTGCTGCGGGTCGATCAGCCTATGGCTGATACAGCGGTACGAACCGGAAAGCGAATAGGGGTTATCGCAACCTTACAAACCACCTTGCTGCCAACCAGCGAGCTGGTAAAACGCAGTGCTAAAGCGGCCGGAAAAGAAATTGAACTGGAAGCGATCGTAGTCGACGGCGCTTTCGAAGCTTTGATGGGCGGCGACGCGGCTAAACATGATCTACTGGTAGGTAACGCTTTGCGCGAACTGTCTAAAAAGGTAGATGTGATCCTGCTCGCACAAGCGTCAATGGCGCGTGTGGTTGATACATTGGATACAGCCGATAAAATTGTGCCGATAGTTGCCAGTCCGCCGACGGCGATAAAGTATATAGCCGGCGTAATTTGATATGAAAGTATTGCAAAGACTGTGTTTGGGTATAAGCTGCTTCTCGCTGATAGCGCTCTTAACCGGAATCCTTATGGCGAATAATGCGCTATGGCTCCCGGCGGCGGTAAGCCTGGCGGTGTCATTCGCCATAGGTATTGGTGCTTTACCGGCGTTGAAAAACTACCAGTACACTGCCTGGATCATTGTGGCAGTTGTAGCGGCCATGGCTTATCCGAATGCGTTTTTAAAGTGGGGAAGTATTGATCTACGGAATAAATGGCTTATCCTGGTCATTGTACAAATGGTGATGTTCGGGATGGGGATCCAAATGAGCCTGCGGGATTTTTCGGGATTGGGTAGTACAGGTAAAGGTGTACTGATCGGGCTGCTTTGCCATTTTTCTATCATGCCGCTGATGGGTTTTATGCTCACCAAAATATTTCATTTCGAGCCCGAAATTGCTGCGGGTATCATTTTGATCGGTTCGTGCTCGAGCGGCCTGGCATCCAATGTGATGGTGTATTTAGCTCGTGCCAACCTTGTGCTTTCGGTAACCGTAACGGCAATGGCAACTTTGGCCGCTCCGTTTTTAACGCCGTTGTTAATGCGTTTACTGGCGGGTACATTAATCGAAGTGAAGTTTGTAAATATGATGATGGAGATCATTAAGATCGTGATCGTACCTATTGGCGCAGCTTTACTGCATGATTATTTAAAGCGGGCATCTGTAAAAGGAAAACGCAATACGTATATTATCGCTGCACTGTGTGCGGTTTGGCTCATTAGTCTGCCGTTTGGCGTGTGGGGATGGCTGAGCACCAGCATATCCGCTACAGCATTACAATCGGCCGAGGTGTTTAACTTTTTTACCGGCGCATTTATAGTAGGGGCCGTGTACCACCAAATCTACAGTGCAAACAAAAAGGTGGATGAATACATCCCTTATCTGTCGATGTTCGGTATTGTGTATTTTACCACGGTTACCACAGCCGCCGGACGAGATAATTTGCTGCATGTGGGCTTTTTGCTGTTCATCACTTCGGTTATCCATAACGGTGCAGGTTACTTCTTTGGGTACTGGCTAAGCCGACTGTTTAAGCTGGATAAAAACTCTGCACGCACAGTGGCGTTTGAGGTCGGGCTGCAAAATGGCGGCATGGCTTCGGGATTGGCGGGTACGATGGGTAAGCTGGCGACTGTTGGTTTGGCACCGGCGGTGTTTAGTCCGTGGATGAATATTTCGGGCTCGATACTGGCCAATTACTGGCGTAAACGGCCATCGGAAGATGTAAATGATAGTGAGATCAAGTAGCTAATTGCTTGATTATATGGACTGAATTGCTTATATTGTAAGGTAAGCGCGAGGTAACGATCTAATGATTGAATGATTGAGTTTTGAATGATTGAATGGAAAAATAGTCGAAAAATTTCTTACAATATCCCCCCTGGGGCAAAAGAATCAAGAGGCAAGAATCAAAGATTATCCGCCGCCAAATTGAACGCTATTGACGTGTTTACCATAAATTCAGCGCTAATGTATTGGTATCGCAAATATGGCCGCATTATTAGCCAAGAAAGCTTAATAACCGACGGCAAACTTTGCTAAAATTGCATGATGAAAAGAATTGTTTTTTTGTTTTTGTTATTATCTTTTGTACCCCGGTCATATAGTCAAACAACACCAAATGCAACGGATCTGAAATCGATCTACGAACACTGCCGCGCGCTGCTGCTATCTGACACTCCGTACGCTACCGAGCAAAGCTATTTACTGACCGACGAAGTAAAATACACTACGGATGGCGCAGGTTATTTTAAATCGCTGACGCCTGAAGGGAGCTGGACGGATATCGATTATCAAAGCAAACAAGCCGCTGCATGGATGCCGGCAAATCACCTTTACCGGCTGCTGATGGTGGCGAGAGCTTATCATAAAAATCACAATCAGGCGTATCTGGAAGCCATACATAGGGCGGCAAAGTTTTGGATAAAAAATGATATCCAATGCTCAAACTGGTGGCAGAACCAGATCAATACGCCTTTTACGTTTTCGAGTCTGATGATCATGTTGGACAAGGACGCCAGTGCTGACGAATTAATTTACCTGAACGACGTACTTACCAAGCGCGTTCCGATTAAAAATTCAACAGGGCAGAATTTGATATGGCAGCTCGATAACCAGGCGCGCATTGCGCTGATACGCCGGGATTATGTTGCGTTTGCCGACGTTATGAAAGCGATGCAGTCGGTTATTACGGTTTCAACTAAAGAGGGGATTCAGCCGGATTATTCTTTTCAGCAGCACGGTGTCATGTTGCAATTTGGTAATTACGGTTTGCATTTTGTAAACAGCCTGCTTTTTTGGATGACAATAACCGCAAATACAACCGCTGCTTTTGATCCTGATAAACAGCAAATGTTGTTTGATTACTGTAGTAAAGGTTTGCGGTGGACGGTATATAAAGGCGGCATGGATCTTACGGCGCTTGGCAGGCAATTTCGAGATGATTGCGATACCAAAAGGGGAGACTGCCTGCTTGTAGATTTTAACCTGTTGAAATCATTCGACAAAGCTGACCCCTGCAAATACGCGATGGACGGATTTGATCATTCTTGCGATCTGAATGCCAACAAGGGTTTTTGGCGCAGCGCATATATGGTGCAAATGGCGAAGGACGAATATATGATGAGCGTAAAAACACACGGTGCCGGAGTGAAGAGATTGGAGTCGATCAACGGGGATAACCTGCGCGGGTCGTTTTTGAACGATGGTGTTACGCTGATCCAACATACCGGTAAAGAGTATCATAATATCGAACCTATATGGAACTGGCGCATGCTTCCGGGTGTAACCAGCGACACGACGATCAATCCCGAAGCCAAGGAAACCTGGGCTACGGCAAATATATCGGGTTTTGTTGGGCAGGTGAGCGATGGCAATTGCGGTGTGAGCGCAATGGTTTATAACCGGCTTGGCGTAAAGGCTAATAAAAGTTACTTTTTGATCGATGGGATGATGGTGGCTCTGGGGGCGGGAATTACAGGCAACAATCCTGAAAACCTGGTTACTACGGTTAATCAAACCCATTTGAATGGTGTGAAACCTTACATGCAAAACAACGCCGGACAACAATTGCTCTATCACGACGGGATCGCTTATCTTTTCCCGGAGAAAGGCACATCGGTGAAAACCGTAGTAAATAACGTGCGCGGCAACTGGGGCGATGTGGACAAGGGATCTGGCAATGTGCCTGTCGCGGGCTCGGTAATGACAACCTATATCGAGCAGGCAAAAAGCGACCGGTACGTTTATGTAGTTAAGCCCGGTATTGCTCTAAATGACGCTAAAAAACTTGTAACAGACATCCCTGTAAAGGTATTGGCGAACACGACAAGCTTGCAGGCTATACAGATGAGTAAACGTACCATGGCTGTTTTTTACGCACCGGGTGATGTGAGTATTGGCAATAATCAGCAACTAAGCGTATCTGCTCCGTGCATCGTAATTTTTGAGCCTGATGGCAGTATCTGTGTTGCCGATCCCACCCAGAAGCTTGCAGAAATCAGCTTGACTATTAACAAACACCTGGTTGCAGCAAAATTACCTGCCGGCGATATGGCAGGATCATCGGTTAAAGTTAGTTATTAACAGGCGGATTGTATAACCCAAACTTAATGCACAGGTAAAGTGGTATGGCGTTTTTTGTATGGATGAAAACAAGATCATACAGAAAATGATTTTAATGTTACAATTAATAAAATAAACTTTAAGTAGCATTATTTACTTTTGTCGTCCCCGATAACCTGTTACGTTAATTATACAATTATGTCGAAACGATTGCTGATCATTGATAATGATGCGGAGGTGCTTAATGTGATGCAGGAAGCACTGGTATACGAGGGTTTTGAAGTGAAGATACAGGAAGATACGCATAATATATTCCAGGTGATTAACGATTACAAGCCCGACCTGATCATGATCGATTACATTTTAGACGGGATAAACGGTGGCGAAACCTGCCACGAGATCAAAGTAAACCTCGCGACCGGGCATATCCCGGTAGTTATCGTGTCGGCCTATTCAAAGGTGATCCTGTCGTTAGGGAATTACCGGTCGGACGCCTTTTTGGCCAAACCATTTGGATTAGACGAATTGGTGCAAGTGGTTAATAAACTATTGACCGGCGAAACATTGCAACTGGTTTAACAAGGCTACTGGTTTTCGGCCTGGTATATTACGATCTCTTTACCGATATTGTTTATTTCATCATCGGTTTGAAAGGTCGGTAATTCCGTTTCGGGATCAAGTTTGATCCATTGTTGTTCGGTATCTTTTTGAATTTTAACGTATTCGATACCTTCTTTAAATATGGTATACATCCCATCTTCTTCCGGAAATACGGAGTAAGTAACAGCTCCTATTTCAATATCAAAAGGTTCTTCCATGGTATTTAGTTATTGGATTATTTGTACTGAGTTATTTGAAATGAGTTAAATTCGAAATTGAACATCCGAAATCCGAAATCAAATTACCCGTGTTTCTTTTTCTTGTTCATTTTGGCCTTAGTGCCGGCACTGTAGTTGAAATCCTTTTTATTGCTTTCCTTTTTTTCGTGGAATGCGGCGCCGCGTTCTACTACGTCAGCGTTCTTTGTTTTTGCCGGTTTTTTGACAGGCTCGTTATCTTTTTGCTCTTTGGCAATAACGAGGTCGGCGGGTAGTTCAATTAAATCCATTTTACTGCCGACAGCGTGCTCAATCTTTTTAACCTGCGCCAGCTCGATATCGGTACTGAAAGTGATAAACTGTTTCGCGGCGTCTTCGTCATGTTTGATCACGCGGTTGATAAACGTCTCTTTTTCGACAGGTAGCTCAAAATGGATAATGTTGTCTATCCGGTAAAGATCGAGATTGCCCTGTTGCTCGTCGGCAGCGATCAGGATGCTGATATCGTTTTGATCTTTAAAATCCTCGATATGTGCAAATCCCTTGCTTTCGAAAAATATGGGATTGAGTAATCCTGATTTGGCTTTTACAATGGGTTGCAAAGTATTTAGAACCTTTTCGGCAGTAAGGCGGGTGTTTACGAATACTATGGTTTTTGTTTCCGGTTCAAATTCACGCAGCAACAGGTTTAACAGGTTTAGCTTGGTGCGGAAATTTGGCAGTTGATATAAACCCAATGGATAAACTTCTGTTTCGGTTTCGATCTCCTCTTCAACCTCGATAACGGCGGGTACCTGCATAAAGGCGCCGATCATCTGCTCGAGTTTGCTGTGCAGCACTTCGGTAAATATTAGGTGCTGGCATTTGATAATGCTGTTAGCCAGTTCGTTAACGGGCAGCTGTAAACCTTGCTTTACGATCAGTTCGGCATCATCAACCACAAACATGATGATCTTGTTGAGGTTTAATCCCAGCTTTAAATAAATGGCACGGGCGCGGTCGGGCGTGGCTACTACAATATCGGCGCCATCGGCTAAAGCATTCATCTGCGCTTCAATTCCGGGAGCGGCATATAAGCCCACAATCCGGATGCTCTCGTTCTTGTTCAATAAGTTAAACTGATCGATAACAGCCAAAACGCGGTCTTTATCCGGTACCAGGATCAAAGCTCTTGGCGCTTCTTCCACACCGTACTTTAATTTGTTTAAAACGCCTAAAACATAGGCTGTTGTTTTGCCGCAGCCTTCGGGGCCAACGGCTATAATATCCTGGCCGCCAATAATGCGCGACATTGTTTTTACCTGTATCTCTTTAGGCGTTAAGTACCCGGCTTCGGTAACCGACCGTACCAATTGCTTATTTAGCTTTAATTTCTCTAACCACATTTGCTGCAAAGGTATGGGTTTTAGTTGTGAGTTGTGAGTAGCCAGTTGCGAGTATTATCTTAACTTTGACCACGATGATAAAACAAGCACTGGAAAACCTGAAGATTGCCGAACTGAACGAGATGCAGCATGCTTGTTTAAACGCCGACAAGGATAAAGATATGATCCTGCTTTCGCCGACAGGCTCGGGGAAAACCTTAGGGTTTTTACTGCCGGTAGCTAAAGCGCTAAAGGAAGATATAAATACGGTGCAGGCATTGATCATGGTGCCATCGCGTGAGCTTGCCTTACAAATTGAGCAGGTATTTAGAACAATGAATACCGGTTTCAAAGTGAATTGCTGTTATGGCGGGCACGATACCAAAGTAGAGAAAAACAACCTATCACAGCCCCCGGCTGTTTTGGTAGGTACACCTGGACGGATAGCCTATCATCTGCGACGCGAAAACTTTACGACTGATGCCATTAAAACACTGGTTTTAGATGAGTTTGATAAAGCTTTGGAGTTTGGCTTCCAGGAAGATATGGCTCATATCATCGGGCAGATAAAACATTTAAAACGCCGGATACTGACGTCGGCAACAGCTATGGATGAGATACCGGCTTTTAGTGGCGTTACGAATGCTGTTAAACTCGACTTTTTAGAAACGAATAAAAGTGCGTCGGGATTGCAATTGAAAGCAATAGTTACCGAGGCAGATGAGAAGCTCGAAGCTTTGTTTTCGCTGATCTGTAAAATTGGGAATAAGGTGACGCTTGTTTTTTGTAACCACCGCGATGCAGTTGACCGGATAAGCGACCTGCTTTGGGATATGCGCGTGATACACGATGTTTTTCATGGCGGCATGGAGCAGGAGGATAGGGAAAAGGCGCTGATCAAATTCAGGAATGGGAGTACACAATTGTTGATCACCACCGATTTGGCTTCGCGCGGCTTGGATATACCGGAGATAGAATATATTATCCATTACCAGCTGCCGCACAATAAGGAAGCGTTTACGCACCGTAACGGGCGTACGGCACGGATGCACGCTGCAGGCACGTCGTATCTAATGCTCACGCCAGAAGAGCGTTATGATTACCTGGAAACCGAGCCGGAGATCGAAACTTTACCCAAAACCAATAAACTGCCTGAACCGACAATGTGGGCGACCCTATATATTGGTGCCGGTAAAAAAGATAAGGTGAACAAAATTGATATCGTTGGCTTATTATTGAAAAAAACTAAATTAGCTAAGGATGATATCGGTTTGATAGAAGTATTGGATTATTCATCGTATGTGGCTGTAAAGCGCAAGCTGATCAAACAAACGGTTGAATTGATCAAAGCTGAAAAGATCAAAAACAAGAAGGTAAAAATTGAAATCGCAACGTAAAAATACTGCATACTATGAGTAATAACGAAGTAATGAAAAAGCTGCGGGTAGCGCTTTCGTTAAGAGATGATGACATAATCGAGATTTTAAAACTCGCCAATTTTAATACTACCAAGACTGAACTGAGCGCAATTTTCCGCGCCGAAGACCATCCGAATTTTAAACCTTGCGGCGATCAGATCTTGCGTAATTTTTTAAATGGCCTGGTTATTTATAAACGCGGCCCTAAATCTCAATAATACTTAATAGCGTTTTTGACATACAGATATATTTGTTAAATAGTTATATTTATTGATAATTAGCCAATGCCTTTACAAACTGGTCAGAAGCGATGATCAACCTAAGTGACTTTAATTTAACTGATTACCTGTTTAACGTATCAAAGAATTTCAATTGCCTTGCAGATGAGAGCGGCAATATCGTCGTTGCCAATCAGGCATTTTGCGATGGGGTAAGTATATCGAAACACGAACTGGCTGATAAAAATTTCCTTGATTTTGTGCATGCCGACGATCGGGAAATCGCCTTTGGATGGGCTAACAAAACCCTCGCGTTAAATTCACGTTCCGATCTGGAGATCCGCTATCTTAACCATTCAGGCGAATTTGAGTGGATGGCATGGTCGGCAGTTAAACTGCCCGAGCAAAGTATGCTCTATTTTTCGGGACGGAATATTGGGAAACTTAAGGCCCGAGAAGAAAAACTGAGCCACTTTTTGTCCGATTATCAGAAGATCTTTGATTCATCGCTCGATGTGATCTGCAGCATGGATCAGAACGGAAATTACATGCGCCTGAATAAAGCCGTAGATAAAATGTGGGGTTACCAGCCCGATGAATTGCTGGGTAAAAACTACATTGATTATATTCATCCTGATGATAAAGAGGTTACTATCGCAGCAACCGACAAAATAATGCAGGGCGATTTGCTCAATAATTTTGAAAACAGGTTTATCCACAAAAATGGTGAGATAAGATATATTGCCTGGTCGGCGGTATGGTCGGAAAGCGACCAGGTCATATTCTCTGTTGCCCGCGATATTACCGAATTAAAAAAACAACAGGAAGCCACCCTGATGCACGAACGCAGATTGGAGTCGCTGGTGCAAAGCGGCTCAGACCTGATAGCAATCATATCTGCCGGGCAGGTATATACTTACGTAAGTCCCTCTATTAAAACAACCTTAGGCAAACAACCCGAAGATTATATTGGTAAAACGCCTTACGATTTTGTGCATCCGGATGACGTGCATATTATAGATAAAGCTTTTCAGGATATTTCAACCGATAAAAAAATTGATGTACAAGGTCACCGCTATCAAGACGCCGAAGGTAAATGGCGCTGGCTACAAACCATAGCTACTAATTGCCTGGATGATCCCGCGATCAACGGTTACATCTGCAATACAACCGATATAACCTTATTGAAAGAGAGAGAGTTACGTATTGTCGAGCAAAACGAAAAACTGAAACAGATAGCACAGATCAACTCGCATGAGCTGAGAAAACCGGTTGCCAGCATTTTGGGGGTGATGCAATTGATTAATGAAGAGGTGATTAAAGATGAACAGAATATCACCATCCTTGCCCATTTAAAAACATTAACCGAAGAATTGGATGATATTATCAAACGGATCATCGATAATACACATGACGAAAAGGACAAAGATGATCTGTAAACCTTTATTCTGACGCTTCTTCGCCTTTTTCTCCGAGTTCAACTATATCGCCCTTTTTAAACAGGATAGCCTGTAAGGTTTCCCGCCATACCGGTTTCTGGCGAAGCAAGAATTCCAGGTCCATGCCGAAATGTTTAAACTCTTCGTGTTGGGCATTTTGCATAATGGCTTTGGCTTGTTTGTTTTTTTCGACGGAGATGCGCTGCTCGTACCAGTTAATAGCTTCAGCTTCTTCGGTTAACGAAACGATCATTCGTGCGAATGTGCGGGTTTCGTCGGATAATTCGTTTACGGGTTCGTGGTATTGATCGAATGACATAAAGTTTAAGTTTTGTTGTTTCAACAACAGATGCGCTACATTTGTTCTGACTTAAACAAAAAATATGGCTTTAAATAAACCCGAAGTATGGCAGCGAGGCCCGATAGATGGCGTCCCGGCATTGTTGCAGCCAGTGGCGCACGCGTTGTTGCAAGCAAGAGAGGAAGTGAATGAGCTGATGCACGACTTTCCGGATGAGCTACTTTGGGAAAAGCCTGCCGGGATGGCATCGCCTGGGTTTCATTTAGAACATATGCGCGGCGTGATAAACCGCTTGTTTACTTATGCCCGTGCCGAAGCGTTGAATGAAGAACAGTTAAGGTATCTGTCATCGGAAGGAACACCATACATTGATGAAGAAATCACCCAAAAAATAGTAGCGGCGTTTAATAAACAGATTGACGATGCTATTGAACAATTGAAACAGACTGATGAAAATAGCTTAACTGCGCCACGGGGTATAGGCCGTGCGCAAATACCTACAACGCTTATCGGTTTGCTATTTCACACCGCCGAACACGTTATGCGCCATACCGGACAACTATTAGTGACCGTGAGGGTATTGAAAAATAACTACTGATTACGTTTATACTCCGAAGTGGTATGAAACTCTACATCCGGGAAATCGCGCTTGGCCAGGTTGATCATAAAATCGTTATCAGCTAAAAATACGGGGTTACCTTCTTTATCAATCGCGATATTGTGCGCCCGGCGCTGCATGATTTCGCCTAATTTCTTTTTATCGGTTGCGGTTATCCAGCTTGAGCGTTTAAAGGTTAACAATCTGAATGCCGCTTTGGCCCCGTACTCATGCTCCAAACGGAAACTAATTACCTCGAATTGCAGCTCGCCCACAGTTCCAATAACTTTACGGTTACCCGGTTGCTGTATAAATAACTGTGCTACACCTTCTTCGGTCAATTGTTGTATGCCTTTTTCCAATTGTTTTGAACGGAGCGGATCACGGTTTTCCAGTTCTTTGAAAATCTCGGGCGAGAAACTCGGAATGCCCTTAAACTGTAGTTGCTCACCTTCAGTTAGCGTATCGCCAATTTTAAAGTTGCCGCTATCGTACAAACCAACAACGTCGCCTGGCCAGGCCTCTTCAACCAAACTTTTTTCGTTGGCCATAAAATCCATGGGGTTACTGAATTTTAGCTTTTTCTGTAAGCGGGTATGGTAGTAAAATTTATTGCGTTCAAACTTGCCACTACAGATCCTTAAGAACGCAATACGGTCGCGGTGGTTAGGGTCGAGGTTGGCGTGGATCTTAAATACAAATCCTGTAAAAGGTTTCTCGGTGGCTAAAACCTCGCGGGTTTCGGCTTCGCGGCTTTTAGGGCTTGGCGCGATGTTAATGAATGTATCCAGCATTTCGCGGATACCGAAGTTATTGATGGCACTACCAAAAAATACCGGCGCCAGTAAACCTTCCAGATACATTTCCTTATCCAGTTCGCCGTAAACGCCACCCACCAGTTCAAGATCATCCTTTAAGGTTGATAACTCTTTTGGTTTTAAGTGCTCAGCAAGCTTTTCATCGTCCAGATCTTTCACTTCGATCAGCGACTCGGTGATGCGGCTTTTATCCGGACCGAAAAGGTTAAGCTGCTTGCTGTAGATATTGTAAACCCCTTTAAAGGTATAACCCTGGCCGATGGGCCATGAAAGAGGGCAGAGGCTGATATTGAGTTCCTTTTCTATTTCATCCAGCAGGTCGAAGGTATCCTTACCTTCGCGATCCATTTTATTAACAAAAACGATAACAGGGGTATTCCGCATCCGGCAAACGCTCATCAGCTTTTTGGTTTGCTCTTCCACACCTTTAACGCTATCAACTACTAAAATAACGCTATCCACCGCAGATAGTGTACGATAGGTATCCTCGGCAAAATCCTTGTGACCAGGCGTGTCTAAGATGTTAATGCGTTTACCCTTATATTCAAAACCCATTACCGATGTAGCAACCGAGATACCGCGCTGCTTCTCGATCTCCATAAAATCGGAAGTATTGCTTTGGTTGGCTTTGTTACGCTTAACAGCTCCGGCTGTATTAATCGCGCCGCCAAAAAGTAAAAACTTTTCGGTTAAGGTAGTTTTACCGGCATCGGGGTGACTGATAATGGCGAATGTTTTTCTTTTTTCTATTTCGGGATTAACCATAAACGCGTGTGCGGAGCAGTATAATGCAGCCTGTTTTTAATAAGGGTG
>Ga0209026_1000520_pt1 | contig 27151 bp, 28 predicted proteins | sample AraplaCL_Col_mCL_FD_184262 | JGI IMG/M metagenome (GOLD analysis project Ga0209026, IMG submission 184262) | Arabidopsis root microbial communities from the University of North Carolina, USA - plate scrape CL_Col_mCL (SPAdes) (version 2) | ecosystem: Host-associated > Plants > Roots >... | reverse complement strand
AACCCGCGCCCGCAGGCCCCTGCGCTAATTGGAAAGCTCCGGGCCTACGCGCGCTGACCCTATGCAACCAGAGGCAGGGGTCCCTTTTGGGAGCCGATAAGGGGTCCCGTTACAACGCCGATTGACAAAACACAGAAGACCGTGGCAAGCTCGACGGGATTGATGTGCCTGTATCAGGCCGATCCCCTTTACTGCGCGCCGAAGATTTTGCTGAGGCTCCAGGGATATTCTCCCTGCTGGTTGGCGATGTCATCGACCTTCCAGCCGCCGTGTTCTCGCACCAGCGTGTAATAAAGTGTCACCTTTTCACCGTTGCGGAAGGTGACCTCAAGCTCCGCCTTGTCGTCGAGGAGGATCGGCTGGCCGATCTGCACCTGCGTCGGGGTGCCGTCCTGGCCCGATATGACCGGATCGAAATCCAGGGCTCCGACCTCGCCGTGGGGTGTGTTGTCCCGGTCGGCCTGGAAAAGGGCGTTGAGGTGATCAGAGAAATAATCGGAATAGGGCGAGGAGCCGTCGCTATCGGCATTGGCGACGCCATCGCTGTAGAGCGCCTCCAGCAGGGCTTTCGGCGTCTTGAAGGTTTCGGCAGCAGCGGGCAGGGCGAGGAGGAGGGAAAGCAGCAAGGCGGAGAGGGCGGTGGGCAGGCGCATGAAGACTCCTTAGCGATTGGCTCATAAGTCATAGCCTGAGATGCCGGGAAAGGCGACCGTGTGCTCGCGAGACCACAGTGTTGATTGCGCTGATGGTTGACCCGGGGGCGCGGATAAAAAGTTGGACTGATTTACACGTTAAGGCCGAGACTTTTTCGGTATTCGATGGGGCTGAGCGAGACAAGGGAGATATTGGTCCGCTTTTCGTCGTACCATCGGATGTCAATCCAATGGAGCGGCGACCGCGCTTACGTTGCCTATCCGAGCAGCGGGTCGGCGGTTCATATCCTTTCACATCAACGGGTTCGATTTTGTTGGCTATCGGTCGTGATTTTTAAAGTGGCGTTGCAGCCAAGTGCGGGATGACTTCTTTGCGGCTTCATGTACGAACCCGCTCCGCGGGAGGGCTGCGCAGTGAGGTCGGTGTGATTATCTGAGATTCTAGGCAGGCTGCTGGCGTTGTCGGACCATTAATTATCAACTAGATAGATGACTTTACCGTGATGGGTGGCTCTCGTTACCCAGCCAAACACGATAGCCCTACCAATATAACGTCCGATAACATGGCATAAGCCATTTCGCTCCTCCTCGATCATGGTTGGATTGAGGGCCAGGGGAGACTGGCAACAATCCGGAGAGCGAAGCCAGGAAAGCGGCTTACGCACACTTTCGATTCAGACAGCGGTCCGATTCTCGTCCAACGGGCCGCGCCTCGAAGATGAGCGTGACCATCGGCGACGATCGGCGCCGACCATCGCATTTTTGGGGAGCCCTGGAGCGCGGTCACCCTTTGATGTTGCGGGGATCGTTCCCCTGCGAGTCAGGCTGCCCGATCCGACCATCCTGGTTGTGGATTTTCAGTTCCATTTGGTTGCTTTCGCGAAACAAATCCTCCCGGATTCAGGAGCCGAAGAGGCGGCCTTTCGTTGACCGAAAGCCAAGCTTTTCGGAGATTTCATGAGCCGCGTTCAAGAGACTGTCGAGATAGGCGGTGCGGTTGCGCAGGCCATCTTCGCGCGGGGTAACCAGGCAAAGTGTCGCAATGCACGCGCCATCGGCTTGATAGATCGGCACGGCGAAGCAATGGGTAAAATTCTCCACCTCGCTGTTGAAGGTGAAATATCCGTCTTCGGCGGCTTGGCGCACTTGGGCAATGAAATCGGCCGGCTCCAGCCGCTTGCCATTCGGCAGGATGAAATCCTCTGGCGGAATGAAATCGAGAATTTCCTGGTCAGTAAGATGTGCGACAAGCAAGCGCCCCGAGGCCGTCCACGGAATTGCGACGAGCTCGCCAACATTCGACGAAATGCGAAACGGGCGGATGCCCTCACGCATCATGGCGACCGTATATTTATTGCCTTCCAGCAGGCACATTTGCGCTGTCTCGCGCGTTCCCTCCGCCAGCACGCTCAGCATGCGGCCGCACTCGCGCATCAGGTCGAATTGTTCGGCATAGGCGGTTCCGAGAAAATAGAGACGGCGGCCGAGAAAAACTCGGCCATCGCCGCCCTGATAGTCGAGCATGCCATGGCCGAGCAGGAGATTGACGAGCTCGTAGATGGAAGAGCGTGGTGCGCCGATCTCCGTCGCAATCTCGTTCGGACGCATAGGCTGGCGCTTCACCCGCAGAAACTCCAGGATCTCAAACGCGCGATCCAGGCCGCGCATGCGTCGCGATACGATGTCGTTTTCAGGTTCGGCCATGCTTTTCTCCGATTATTCCAAACCAGCCACTGCCGGCGCGCTGCGACCCACCGGCACACGGTGCCCCGTTATACGGCGCCAATGCCGCCAAATCTCAGCAAGACGCTGCGATAGCATTCACGCGTGCGATGATGCAACGCTTGCGCCGCTCGCTTCCTTCTTGTCAATTGAAACTCGAGGACTTGAGGAATTCGGCAAGCCGCTCCGTCTTCGGGCGCACGAACATGTCCTTCGGATCTCCTTCTTCGCAGATAACACCCTGGTTCATAAAGATGACGCGCGAGGAGACCTCGTAGGCGAAACGCATCTCATGAGTGACAAGCAGCATCGTCATACCGTCGGCAGCTAGGCCCTTGATGACTTGAAGAACTTCGCCAACCAGCTCTGGGTCGAGAGCTGAGGTTACCTCGTCGAACAGCATCAGCCGCGGCGCCATGGCGATGGCTCGGGCAATGGCGACGCGCTGCTGCTGGCCGCCTGAGAGCTGGCCTGGATAATGATTGGCGCGCGCGGCAAGGCCGACGCGGTCGAGCCATTTTTCGGCGATGCTGCGCGCCGCCGGCTTCGACATCCTCTTCACCTTGACGAGGCCGAGCATGATATTCTCGGCGGCAGTCATGTGTGGAAAAAGATTGAACTGCTGGAAGGCCATGCCAGTGAGTGCGCGCTGGCGCGCGATCTCTTTCTCACTCTTGCGGCGTCGGGTACCACCATCGACATGATAGCCGATCTCCTCGCCATCGAGGCTGATTTTGCCGCCCTGGAATTCCTCCAGCATGTTGATGCAGCGCAGCATCGTCGTCTTGCCGGAGCCCGACGAGCCGATGATGGAAATGACCTCGCCTTCCTGCACCATGCAGTCGACGCCCTTCAGAACCTCATGCTGGCCATAGGTCTTGCGCAGACCCTGAATGTCTAGAATTGTCTTGCCCATCGGTCCGATCTCCTCAAGACGGCAGTGCGGTCTTGCGTTCGACATATTTGCCGAAGCGCTCGATACCGAAGTTGATGATGAAATAGAGGCCGCCAGCCAGGAAATAGAACTGGAGACTCATGAAATTGCGCGAGATGATCTCCTGGGTGCGCAGGAGCAGTTCGGCGACGCCGATCACGGAAAGAAGCGTCGAGGCCTTGACCATCTCGGCTGCCGTATTCACCCAAGCCGGCAGGCATTGGCGCATCGCTTGCGGCCATAGGACCGAAGTGAAGGCTTGAGTGAAAGTGAGGCCGATCGCCTTGGCCGCCTCCGTCTGACCTCTGGGGATCGCTTGAAGGGCGCCGCGCACGATCTCGCCGACATGGGACGAGCAAAAGATTGCTAAAGCCAGCACGCCTGCGGAAAACGGCCCTAAATCAAGTCCTACTGCGGACGAAACGTAATAGCTTGCCAGCACGAGCACGAGGACCGGCGTACCGCGGATGATATCGGTATAGGCTCTCATCACAAGGCGCAGGATGGCGCCGGCATAAACAAGCGCCAAGCCGACGAAAACGCCGAGCACGGACCCCACAAGAATGGCGAGCAGCGAGATCGACACAGTCACGCCGATGCCATTCAAGATGACGTATCGGGCGATCCAGAGTTGTTCGAGAAATGTGTGCGACATTCGATCTTACCTCGGCAGAGCCAGACGGCGCTCGACGAAGCGCATCAGTATGGCGATGAGGAAACAGGTTGCGACATAAAGAGCCGAGGTGACGAGCCACGTTTCTATGACGCGGAAGCTTTCGACATTGATCTTGCGGGCGGCAAAGGTCAGTTCCGGCACGGCGATGGCTGCCGCTAATGACGTGTCCTTGAACAAGGAGATGATCGTCGAAGACAATGACGGCAGGACGTTGCGCAGCATCAATGGGGCGATGATGGATCCGCGGATCTGCATGGACGTCAATCCGATGGAAAGACCCGCCTCGGTCAGGCCTTTCGGAATCGATAGCAATCCTGCACGGAATACCTCTGCCAGGTAGGCTCCCGAATAAACGGAAAGCACTAGCACGAAGCTTCTCACCTTATCCAGGCGGAAGCCCAACTGCGGCAGGGCAAAGAAGACGAAGAGCACCAGAACCAGGATCGGCAGGTTGCGGATGATGGTGACATAGGCCTGTGCCGGCATGACAGCGATACGGCTCTTCGACGTCAATGCGAAGGCCAGCAGAAGGCCGATCACAGCGCCGATGAGGATCGAGATGATCGCAAGGCCGAGGCTGAGCGCCAGGCCGCTCAGAAGAAAATCAAAGTTGCGCCAGACGGCCGAAAAGTTCAGCGTGTAACCCATGCGGGCTATCCCTTTTTCAGGCAGGCGGAGCGGGGAATGCCCGCTCCGCTATGCTGTTACTTGTATTCGACCGGAAAGCCGATCTGCGGCGGTGCAAGATCTTTGCCGAACCAGGTCTTGTAGGACTTGGCGTAGCTTTCGAATTCAACGCCGGTCATGGCTTCATGCAGGGCGGTATTGACGAAGTTCAGCCAGTCCTGGTCGCCACGCTTGACCGCGCAGGCATAGGTCTGAGGGTTCCATCCATAGCCTGCATCCTTATAGTGGCCAGGGTTCTGCGTCATATACCAGGCGAGCGACGACTGATCGGTGGCAACCGCATCGGCGCGTCCTGATTCCAGCGCCTGATAGATAAGATCGACGGATTCGTACTGGTCGACCTTCGCGTCGGGCAGGGCGGCATGGACCATGGATTCCGCATAGACATTCTGAAGAACCGAAACGGTGACGGATGAGCCCGCCGCCTTCAGCGCCGCATAGTCGGCATATTGCCCACCCGCCTTCAGCATCAGGCCGACGCCTTCTCGATAATAGGGAATGGTGAAGGCAACTTGCTGAGCGCGTTCGCCAGTGACGGTCATGAACTGGCAGGTAATATCGACCTTGCCCGTCGTGATGTTGGGAATACGGGCATCAGACGATTGATTGACATATTCGATCTTGTCCGGATCGCCAAAGAGGGCTTTGGCGATGATGTGGCCCATATCGACATCAAAGCCCTGCAGCTTGTCATCCGCACTCTTGAAGTGCCAGGGCGCGTTCGTGCTGCCGGTTCCAAGTACGAGGTGGCCGCGCGCCAGCACCTCATCAAGCTTGCTGCCGTCGGCAAGAACGGGCGTGGAAGAAAGGAGTGCGGCGGCCACCAGCGACATCAGGCCGGCGCGAAAAGTAATGCTCATGGTTGTTCCCCTTGGTCAAGATTTTGAAATCCGATATTATGGACATATGTCTATTATCTCGGATATCGCATATCAAGGGACATACTGAGTAGCTTGTCAATAGCGGCCGTTCCCGTCGGCTGTCTCTGTTTGAGATCGAGAATGGTAAGGCCCTTTCGACATCAATGCCTTGATCGTCGCTCGTGGCGCGATACTTCAGGCGCCATGAACAGGCGCGGCATTATGAAAAGGCGATCAGCATTGCCATGCGAAGGGAGGTTCTCGTGGGTGGTAAACTGGAGGTGAAATTCGGATCTGACTTATCGCTAGCGGCTGTAAGTTTTCATCGGGATTAGGGTTTCAAATAGAGCATCGCCGATAGGGCGTTGCGGCGCTCGCGCACCAACGATTGAGAACCTGCAGTTTCCCGGCTACGCTGCTGCCCGGCCCTTTGAGAATGGCGGTTTTCGCGCCTTCGTCGCGGAGAAGCTAACAGTCTGTGCATGGCTACTATTCGGCCATTCCGACCAAGCCAAGCTATTCGCTCAACTCGCAAATTTGTAATGGAGGGAGATTATAATACCGCTTCGATGGTTCCGGTCCTTCAAGAGCGTAAACGGAAGCATTCTATCTCGAATGCTGCTGTTGTTTCCGACAGCCTTTGGAAGTGTGGGTTTCGTCTAACAGGACAAGATGTAAGCTTGGATAGCTGCGCATGTTCACGGTAGCCCCGGTCACATGATTCGGCGGCAGGGCTCATGCCGCTTCACGGATTAGGTTTTCATCCGGCCCAAGTGATAGACGGACATCGCCTTGCTGACGCCTTTGAGTTCCGCCTCGCTTTTTACCATCGGATATGGCGCGATAATTTCCGCCACCGCCGGTGCGCGGTAAACATCTTCGGTGATGCAAATCTCGTCACCATCGGCAAGGTTTTGCACTCGGGCTGCGATATTCACCGTCTGGCCGAAATAATCGAGCCGCTCGTTGAGCGTAACGGCGATCGCGGCCCCTCGATGCACGCCGATCTTGAGAATGAAATCACGTTGCGGGCGGTCCCGATTCAGCTCTTCCACGGTCTCGCGCATATCAAGTGCCGCCCGCACCGCATCGGCCGAGGTCAGAAACGCCGCCATTACGGCGTCGCCGATCGTCTTGGTGACAGCTCCATTGTGCCGAACTGTGGCATCGAGAAGATGCTGGAAGTGCCGCTGCACCTGAATATACGCGTTGAGATCGCCGATCCGCTCGTAAAGCGCCGTGGAGCCCTTGAGATCGGTGAATACGAGGGTAACGTCGAGAACCGCAATCCCTTCGGTCGCGCCAATCACCTCCGAGCGGAAGAAGTCGCGAAAGGTTTGCGTCGTCAGCAGCCGTTTGCCGGATAAGGACGGCCCGAAGCGAAGCTTCTGGCGCTGAAACGTCGCCACGGGAAGCTGCAGGATGCCGAATATCACCGGCAGCTTGCCGGCATTGTGAACATCGAACACCACCTTGCCCGGAGCGATGTTTGCCGGGGCAGCCATGCATTGACCGCGGTCGAGTGTGACGGACACATGCGGTAACGCTGCATCAACCCCACTTGCGACCGGGAAAAGAAATTGAGCGTCGCTTTCGAAATCTTGGCCCAAAAGCGCGCCCTCGACGGCATCGACCTCAAGACTGAGCGTAGAGCCCGGCTCTATGCGCGTGAGCACCCTCACCAGTTGTTTGGCAGCCTCGCTCCATGGCACGCCGTCGGGCAACATGCCGCCCGACGTCAGTTTATAATGAAAGACGTAATCCCAGGCCGAAAGCGCATCCGGTCTATGGAAGCGGATGCTGCGCACCGTGGTGGAAACCGTAAATGTCACCGTAATGTAATCGTCCAGCGCGGCATCGTAATCGCTTTGACAGAGATGGCAGTGGAAATGCGTATGCAGTTTACGCAGGCTTCGGAAGCTTTCGACAACATCCGAACACATTGGACAGACGAGCAGCCAGTCCATATCGAATAGCCCAGCCACGCATGCATGGAGGAAAAGATCGATCCCTTCCGCTTCGGCAATCGATTTTTCCCTGGCGAATTCGATCGGATTGATGCGATAAAGTGCTTCGTCCGTGCCCGAGCGCAGGAGCATCTCCAGCCGCGAGACGACGCGCGGGCTCCAGGATCTGGCCGCTTCGACCACGACCAGGCGCTCTTCAAGTTTCTTTTCGTCGATCACCGTTCCATACCGCGACAAAGCCTCGATCATCCAGAACATCTCCGCTTTTCGTCCATCGCGAAAACGCTATATCTTCCTATTTCCCAACGCATTCTGGACAGAAAACCGCATTTTTCCTGGAAATGCTCCGAGCGATCCGCAAGCTGCAGGAACAATCAGCTCAGCCGGATTTTCCATCCATTGATTATCGAATCCTCGCAACACAACGGCGCGAGTTCCTAAATTCCAGACCCGTCGAGTTGCTGGGCGTCGTCGCCCTGCCACGGTGAGGGCATTAAGGTGCGGTTGAGATTGGCGAGCGGCATCGGCATCCAGCATTTCAATTCCGGCTCGGCGTATTCGATGATACGGCCTGGCGAGGAATCGGAGGCGCGCCAGCCTTCTGCACCGAACTGATCGCCATTCGACCAATAGGCGAGATCAACTTCCGCCGGCCCCTGTTCGGAGGGGCGGATCGTGACGAGAATTCGGCTGCCATCTTTCGGTGCGCTTGCCATCTGGCGCCAGCGGTCTGGCTCTTCCATCGCTTTTCCTCCTGCCTTGCTGCAGGTTGCAAGTGTCGCCTCGCTATCGAAAGCGGTCAACTCAAACTTTGCGTGGAATTCCCGATCATCCCGGCTATTCGGGCGCCGGCTTGAGGCCGGTCTCTCCGTAGCCGTCGAAGATGAGACTGGCTGCGCCGATCAGTCCGGCATGCCGCCCGAGCTGTGCGGCAACGATCGGCACGTCGCGATAGGCAGGCATGGCGCGCTCGCGAACCGTTGCCGCCAGTCGATCGTGCAGAAGATCGAAGCCGTGCGATATTCCACCGCCCATGACCAGCACATCAGGGGAATAGAGGTGAAGCAGGTTGGTGAAGCCTATTCCTAGCCAGCGCGCTTCGGCGTTCAGCAGTTCCTGTGCCGCGGTGTCGCCTTTTCGCGCGGCGTCCACGACATGCCGGCCGGTTACGTCGGCGTCAGCGGCAAGGCTGCGCAGCACCGATCCGTCGAAAGCCCTGGTGCGCGCGGTTGCCCGCCTGCCGAGCGCCGTTCCGGAGGCAATGGCCTCAAAACAGCCGACGGCGCCGCAAAAACACCGCTCGCCCTCGTTCGTGATCGTCATGTGGCCGATCTCGGCAGCTAGGCCCCGTCTGCCGTGCAGTATCCGACCATTGGCAATCACGCCACCCCCGATACCGGTCGATACGGTAACGAATACCATCGATTCCGCGCCACGGCCGGCGCCATATCTCCATTCGCCAATCGCTGCGGCGTTCGCATCGTTTTCAAGCCGTACCGGCAGCTGGAAATGGCGGTGGAGAATGTCGGCCAGGGGAACCTCATACCATCCAACCAAGGTCGGTGCCGCGATGACGATGCCGGCCTCCGGATCGAGCGGGCCAGGCGCGCCGATCCCGATCCCGGTCGGAGAAAGATCGGGCGTTTCGGCCAGTACGGTTTCGGCCAGCAATTCGATCTGTCGGATGACGGCAGCAGGCCCTCCGGCTGCATCCGTCGACAGGGACGCGAATGACAAAAGGCAACCCGTATCGTCGACAAGCGCGGCGCGAAGCTCCGTTCCACCGAGATCGAATGCCAGAGCGACCTTTTTCACGAAACCCGGCTCTCCAGTCCATGCAGCCACGCGATACGGTCGCCGAGGTTCTTGTCGCCGAATGCCAGCGAGCCGAGAACGACCGTCTGCGCCCCGGCTTGGCGCAGAAGTGGCACCGTCTGCTCGCGAATGCCGCCATCGGCCGCGAGTATGATCTGATTTTCGCGGCTTGCCTTCCTCAGCAGGGAACGCGCTTCGATCAGCCGGCCGCATGCCTTTTCGGAAAGGCTCTGCCCCTTGACGCCGATCGATGTTCCAAGCAGCGTCACGAAGGCGACATGATCGATGAAAGGCTCGATCGCCGAAACGGGGGTTTCCAGCCGCAGCACCACGCCGGCTTCTGCACCCAGCTTCTTGGCAAGCGCGATTGCACGCAAGCCGGCATCGCCATTTTCGGCATGAACGCTGATTAAATCCGCACCCGCCTCTATGAACTGGCGCGTCTGCTCCTCGACGATTTCAGGCTCGACCATGAGATGAACATGGATCGGCTTGGCGGTCGACCTGGCGATGCGCGCGACGAAATCCGGAAAGAACAGGAAGCCCGGCGTAAAGCGCGCATCGGCAACATCGATATGATGCAGATCGACATAGGCTTCGATGCGTTGGAGGTCGGTTTCCATATTGGCGAGGTCGGCAGACCAGAGCGAGAATTCGCCGAGAAGCCTGTTGCGGGGAAGCGCTGCAATGGCCGCCGGGCCGGAAAGAGGTCTGGACGTCATGATGGAACGAAGCTCCGGAGTGTTTGAGATGCTAAGAAATGCGCGATGGCATCCTGGACCTCGACAAAGTGCCTGTCTTTGTCGATGCCCTTGGCGGCAACTTCGACAAGGCTTGCGCCGGGGATGATGTTGGCGAGCGTCTGCGCGCAGGAGAGCGGATGGATCGCGTCGTGCTGATTGCCGATAACGAGGGTGGGCACGGCAAGGGCGGCGACAGCTGCCTGCGGAACATCCGGCCCGTCTGCAGCGACATCAGCCAGAACAGGGACGAAGGCAGCAGCATCCGGCCTATCGAAATAGCCGAGCAAGGAAGAGAAATTATCCGGTGCCTCCAAGGCGATCCTCTGACCTGTTTCGGAGGCGACAAAGCGCCTTTTGGCCTCCTCGATGGGGTGGGAACGGATCAGGGCCGCAACGGCCCGGATCGGTGCGAGATTGTCCGGCGATGCCTCGAAGACCCAGGCGGGACGCACGAGAACGAGCCCTGCGATCCGGTGGGCGTGACGATGGGCAAGATGCAGGGCAATCGCTGCTCCCATCGAAATACCGCCGATGATGAAGCGATCGAACCCGTATTCGGTGGCCGCGGCCAGAACATCCTCGGCAAACATATGGATCGAAAAGGGGCGCTTGCTGCCGAGCGCGGATGCGCCGTGCCCACGGCATTCCAGCGTCAGTCGGCGAATGTCTGCCGAGGCCGGGACATTCTGTGCCACCTGCGCCTCATTGCCGCCCAGACCGTGCTGGAAGACGACCGGAAGTCCCTCACCATCCACGTAGACGGCAAGTTCCGCATCGCCGCTCTTGAACAATTTTTGTCCCATCAGATCAATGCCTTGAGAAAGCCGGCGACGCCGGATGCTTCCGAAGCCGAAAAGCCGTGCGTCACGAGCGGTCCGTCGAAATTCACCGAGCGCAGCCGTGCGATGAAATCGGCGAAATCCACCACGCCTTGCCCGGCAGTTGCGAAGCGACCATCGGTATGACGGTCCTTGGCATGAGCCAAGGCGATGTGACCGGCCGAGATTTCGATCGCCTCCGCGACGATCGTCCTTGCTTGCGCCGGCGTCGCCTGTTCGAAGAGATTGGCAGGATCGAGCACGATGCGCAGCCGTCGCGATCCCATCTCGCCGATCAGTCGCCGGGCATCGCCTGCCGAGGTGACGATATTGGCCTGCTCCGGCTCGATGCCGAGATCGACGCCATGCCGTTCCGCCAGCTCCAGAGCCTCCGACATTTCCGCCGCCATGTCGGCCCAGGCGGAGGGATCGCCATTGTCGGGATGATGGGCCCATTGGTCGTTCGGATCGCGCGTTCCGGTGCAAAGCGTCACCAGCGGAATGGCGAGTGCGCCCGCTGTTTCGATAACGACGGCGAGCTGGGCGAGGCCCGATCGGCGAACGGCAATATCGGGGTGTGCCATATTGTAGGTGCCCGACAGGGCGGCAAGCGAGATGCCCGTCGCCTGGACGGCCGAACGAACCGCCGCGATCGTTTCTTCCGAAACGGCATCGGGCATGGACGGGAGACCGCAGCAGGCGAGATTGAACTGCGCGCAAGCATAGCCACTGTCGCGCACGGCCGAGAGAACGCCGAGCGGCTCCGTTCCGGGAAAGGTCTTGGCGAAGATCCCGATCTGCATCAGACCGCTCCCGAAACCGATGCGAGCTCGACGCGCTCGCCCCGTTCCACCGATCGAGCGATTGCTACCATCGCGCGGATGGAGGCCAGGCCGTCCTCGACGTTGGCGCCGCGCATCGGCGCGCCGTTCAGTGCGGTATCGGCAAGCCCCTCCAACTGCCGGCGGAAGAAATGGCCGTCGGCGCCGAGCGGCTTGCGGCTCGTTGCATCCTTCTCGTGGAAGATTTCCACTTCGCTCGAGCGGAAGTACCAGGGATTGAAGGTCTTCGCGAGAACGGAGCCGTTTTCGCCGTAAAGCTGGAAACCTTCATGCCAATCCATGCGCACCGCGACCGTCAGGTCCAGATGACCGAGAGCGCCGTTGGCAAACTCGGTCTCCACGAACCAGCAATAAGCGCCGGCGCGTTCGAGAAGCCGGGCACGAACGGCAACGATCTCACCGCAGAAGAAGCGCGCAGTATCGACCAGGTGCGAGCCATGCGCCAGCATGAAATATTGCCTAAGATCGGCCTTCGGATTGCCTGATGGCTTGCGCGCAAGCTTGCTGGTAACGGGTAAAGGCTGCACCGCATCCGTATTGGTGTAGCGGTGGGTGGAATCGCAATACCACGCCTTCATTGCAAAGATCTGGCCTATGTCGTTGCGCACGAAATCGCGCGCCGCCTCGAGCGCCGGATCGAAGCGCTTCATATGGCCGACCTGCAGGATCTTGGCCGACCGGCGCACCACCTCGGCAAGCTGCTGTCCTTCCTCGACCGATACGCCGGTCGGTTTTTCGCACAGCACATGCTTTCCCGCTTCCAGCGCCTTGATCGACATCGGCACATGATAGGCATCGGATGTCGCGACGATCACGGCTTCCAGCTCGGGATCGGCCAGCATGGCATCGTAATCGTCGTACATTTTCTGCGGTTCATAGGTCGCGCCCATGCGGACGAGAAGATCGGGCGCCGCATCGCAGATCGCATAGAGATCGGCATTTCTTGCCTTGACGCAGGATTCCAGATGCGCGAATTGCGCGATCGGCCCGCAGCCGAGCACTCCAACGCGAAGACGGCGACTTTCCTTTTCGATCATGGTTCTCTTCCTTATGCGCCGTAGCCGTGCATGGTTTCGCGATTGGCTTTGACCGCGGCGGCCGGATCGGCGCCGGCCGTCTCGGATTCCTCCTCCAGCACCAGCCAGCCATTGAAGCACGGAGCGGCGGAGACGAGGTCGATCACGGCAGGCGTATCGAGAACCCCCTTGCCGAGCATCGCCCATCGGCCCTGTGCATCGACATCCTTCAGATGCAGGTAGCGGATACGGTCCTGATAGGTGCGCAGCGTGTCAAGCATGTCGGCATGACCTCGCAGGATATGGCCGGTATCCGGCACCCAGCCGACCAGGTCGGGGTCGAGCAGAGCGAAGATGCGGTCGTAATCGGCGCGGTCGAACAGTAACGTATTGTGATGCGAGCTCGGATGCACGGCGACTTCGACGCCGGCTACCTTGCCCAGCTCTCCGGCGCGATTGTAGAACTCGCCGGCAACGGCGAACTTGTCGTCTCGCGGGCCGTCGCAAACGACGGTTGCCGAGCCGATGGAAACGAGTGCGCCCGGGAAATGAGCCGCATAGTCGATCCAGCGCTTTGCTGTTGCAAGGTCATCCTTCAAAGCCTCGGCGACGGTAAAGCCGCTCTTCGAACCGAAGGCGAAGGAGACGAGGGCCATGCCACAATCCCTCAACGCATTTGCGAAGGCATGCGGGTCCGCGCCATAATGGCCGATCATGGTATCGGTGATTTCAATGCCGGAGTAACCGCCTGCGGAAATCGCCGACAACAGGTCGTCTGTCGTTCCCGTCCAGGCGCGGCCGAGCATTTCCCATGTAAATGTCTGGCAGCCGACTTTTATGTTCTTGCGCATTCCCGCTATTCCTTGATTCCGCCTTGGGTCAGGCCTTCGATGATGTGTCGCTGGAAGAAGAGCACCAAGATGATGAGCGGCATGGTGACGACGGCCGATGCGGCGGCGATGTCTCCCCAGGGCACATAATATTGGTTGGTGAAATTGGCGATGCCGACCGGGATCGTCTGGCTGTCGCTGTCCGAGGTGAAGGCCAGCGCGAAGAGGAACTCGTTCCAGGCGGTGATGAAGGCAAGCAGGCCCGTCGTGACCAGGCTCGGCAATGACATCGGCAGGATGATATGCCAGAGCAGACCGGCCGCGCCGACGCCGTCCATGCGGGCTGCCTCGTCGATCTCGCGCGGCAGCGTTTCGAAATAGCCGAACAGGACCCAGGTGACGAGCGGCAGTCCCAGTGCAAGATAGGTGATGATCAGCGCGGTATAAGTGTCGAGCAGTCCGAGATCGGAGGCGATGAGATAGAGCGGTCCGACGAGTGCGATCTGCGGAAACATCGATACCGAAAGAATGACGGCCAGGATGCCGAAGCGACCTTTCACATCGAGGCGCGAAAGCGAAAAGGCGGCCAGTGAACCGACGATCAGGCAGAGAGCAGAGGTCGAAAGTGAAACGACGAGCGAATTCAGCACATAGTGATGCAGGCCCTTTTCGACGAAGGCGTTGTAGTAATGCTCCAGCGTGAACGGGTTGGGTATGAGAGAGGGCGTGCCCTCGGTCAGTGCCTTGTCGAGCTGGAGCGATGTTGAAAACTGCCAGATGAACGGGCCTGCGGACCAGATGAGGATGAACAGGGCGCCGAGATAGATGAGGATGCTTTGGAAGATTGAGCGGTCTCCGTTCACGTCGTCCTCCTGATCTGGCGTATGAGGAAGACGCAGAAGCCGATGGCGATCAGCCCTTCCGTGATGAACATGGCGGTCGAGACCGCCGAGCCGTAGCCGAACTGAAGCGTCGAAAAGAGCACCTTGTAGGACAGCGTCGAAAGCGTCTCGGTGGAATCGGCCGGCCCGCCGCCCGTCAGCACATAAACCAGGTCGAAAACGCGAAATGCGTCGAGCGCGCGGAAGAGCCCCGCAATCAGAAGCGTCGGCATCAGCAGCGGCAGGCGGATCTTCCAGAAGATCGTCCAGGCTCTCGCTCCATCCATGCGGGCCGCCTCGATCAGCGATTTCGGAACCGTCTGCAGCCCCGTCAGCAAGAGAAGCGCCATGAATGGCGTGGTCTTCCACACATCTGCAAGGATGATCGTCGTCAGCGCCGTGTCGGGCGAGCCGTACCAGTTGACGTTTAGGTCGATCAGTCCGGCATGCACAAGGATGAAGTTGATGATGCCGTGCTGGCCGTCGAAGAGCCAGCCGAACATTTTCGATGTGACGACGGTCGGCATGGCCCAGGGCACGAGCATGGCGGCGCGGATCATGCCGCGGCCGGCAAAGGTCTCGCAAAGGATGAGCGCCATTGCCAGGCCGATCATTGTCTCGAGCAACGTCGAGATCAGCGTGAACCAGATCGTGTGCCACCAGGCATTCCAGAACGACGGATCGGACAGCAGCTGCACATAATTGGCGATGCCGATGAAATCATTGTCCTGGGTAATCAGCGAGCGGTTGGTGAAGGACAGATAGATGCCATTGACGATCGGGTAGAAGGACACCGATGCCAGCGAGAGAAATGCCGGCAGCAGCAACAGCCAGGGCCAGAGGGCGCTTGGCAGCGCCCTCGACTTGGCTGGGGTTTGCTCGGAAACGGCAGCCGTCATCGTCACGGCCATTTCAGCCAACGATCTTGTTGATCTGGGTCGCGGCCGCCTGCAGTTCCGCCTTGACGTTGCCGCTGACCAGGGCGTTTGAGATGCTGGACTGCAGTGCCAGCGTCACCTTGGCATATTGCGGCGTGATCGGTCGCGGCGTGGCGCCGGTGAAGACGTTCTGCAGGCTTGCCATGAACGGCTGCTCGGCCTTCAGCTTCGCATCTTGAAAAATGGCGGGCCGGGAAGGCGCAAGGCCGAAATTGAGCGCCAGCCGGGTCTGTGTTTCCGGCGAAGACATCCAGGTTAGGAATTCGATCGCAGCTTCCCGCTTCTTGGAGTTGGCATTGACACCCAGCTGGTAGCCGCCAAGGCAGGCCGAACTCTTGCCGCCGGCAAAATGCGGCAACGGCGCGACGGCGACCTTGTCTACGACATGTGAGGCCTTCGGGTCCTGCGCGATCGGATAGACGTAGGACCAGTTGCGCATGAACATCGCTTCACCCGACGTAAACGGCTGGCGAGAGGGCTCTTCGTCCCAGGAGAGCACGTTCTGAGGACTGATCCTCGTCTTGTTGATGGTATCATACAGGAACTGAATCGCGGCAACCGCGGCATCGTCGCCGATGACGGAAGACTTTCCATCGGCGGACAGGATCGAGCCACCGTTCGATGCGATGATTTCCACAGCGTCACAGACCAGAACCTCGGCCTGCTTGCCCTGCCAGAGATAACCGAATTTGGCGTCGCCGGTCTTCTGCGCCTCTGCCGCCATCGTCGCCATGTCGGCCCAGGTTTCCGGCATCTTGCCGCCGTGCTTTTCCACTAGGTCCTTGCGATAGTAGAACATGCCGGAATCGACGAACCATGGCAGCGCAGTCAGCTTGCCGCCATAGGTGCAGGCGGCCATCGTGCCTGGGAAATAATCGGCGCGTTTGTCTTGCGGGAAATATTCATCAAGCGGCAAGGCCCAGCCGGCTGAGGCAAAGCCCGCGATCCAGATCACATCTTGGCTGAAAACGTCGGGCGTTCCGTTGCGGCGGGCAAGCTGCTGGACGAGCCCCTGGTAGACTTCCGTTGATGAACTCGGCGGCGGCAGCTCGATGAATTTGACGGTGATGCGGCTTTGCGACTCGTTGAAAGCCTTGACCAGCGCGCCGAGCCCTTCCTTGCCGAAGAAGCTGGCGCTGGCAAAGCTGATTTCCGTCCGATCGGCAGCGCGAGCCGGGCGGATGCCGAGGCCCGAGGCGACACCAAGCGTTGCCGTGCCGATAGCAGCACCGGCGGCGCCCAAAAGCAGCTGACGACGATCGAGCATTATCGTTTGTCCGGCGCGCTTGGAGTGAGCCGGCGTCTTCTTGAAATCTGTCATGTTTCCCTCCCAGGAAGACTGGCGCCCTCCATACCTCCACGCCAGTATTCGCACATGTTTCATAAAAATTTATCGCGCGTCAAGAAATAAGATGCTTTAAATCAACCCGCGAGTCAGCGTTCGGATTGCGTCGAGGCGTGACATGCCAATGAGGTGCGTCAGGGAGGATTGGGAAATATGAGTGACAATTCAAAAGCTAAACTTGGTATCGGCGTTATCGGCTGCGGCAACATCTCGATGACTTACCTGCGCAATGCAGCGCTGTTTGCCGGTGTCGAATTGCGCGCCTGCGCCGATATATCTTCCGACGCAGCCGCGCTGCGTGCCCGGGAATATGGCATTCGCGCCTCAAGCGTCGACCAATTGCTGGCCGATCCCGAAGTCGATCTCGTACTCAACCTCACCATTCCTGCCGTCCATTTCGATGTCACGATGTCGGCTCTATTTGCCGGCAAGCACGTCTTCACGGAAAAGCCGCTTGCAACGTCGGCGGCCGAGGGCCGCATTCTCGTGGCAGAAGCCAGGCGGCGCGGATTGCAGCTAGGCTCCGCGCCCGATACATTCCTCGGCGCGGCAGGTCGCCGGGCGCGGCGCCTGATGGACGAGGGCGCGATCGGCCGTCCCGTTAGCGGCACCGCCTTCATGATGGGGCGCGGCATGGAGCACTGGCACCCCAACCCGCAATTCTACTATCAGCCGGGCGGCGGCCCCGTCTTCGATATGGGTCCCTACTATCTGACGATGATGGTGAACCTGCTCGGTCCGGTGGTGCGGGTCATGGCAATGGCGACGAAAGGCCAGGAAGAACGCCTGATCACCGCCGATGGCCCATTCAAGAACACGCGCTTCAAGGTCGGCACGCCCACAAACATTCTGTCGCTTCTGGAATTCCAATCCGGCGCGACCGTGAATTTCGGCGCCTCCTGGGACGTCTTTCGTCATTCCAATCATCCAATCGAACTGCACGGCACGGAAGGCTCGCTGCGATTGCCCGATCCGGACACCTTTGGTGGAACGGTCTCGCTCTCTGAGCGCGGCGCGGATTGGCGCGATTTCGGAAGCGACGACGAGCTTTATGGTGCGAGGAACTGGCCTTACGCCGCACCGGACCGGGCGAATTACCGTATGCTCGGTGTTGCCGATCTCGCACGCTCGCTCGTGGAGGGCAGGCCACCCCGCGCATCGGGTGACCTCGCACTCCATGTTCTCGAAATCATGGAGGCCATTCTCCAATCTGGCGAAAGCGGGCAGCCGGTCAGCATTGGCGCGGAGCTGATCCCGCCGCCGCGTCTTGATGAGGACGAAGCACGCAGTCTTTTGGCCTGACCGCGATCGAAGAGGGGCAATCCAATGGAAAAGCTGGATGCGAGCGCCCGGCGCATTCTCGTTATGACCAGTCGATCGAATGGCCGGCCATTCGAAACCGGCACGCCTCAGCAGGCTCGCGCTGACTACGATGCGGGCTGCCCGACGGTTCAAGGTTCGAGGGAGACGGTTGCCTCTGTGGAAGATCGCCAGATCGCCGGCCCGAATGGTCCGATCACCTCACGGATCTATCGTGGCATCGGCGCCCCCTTGAAGAATGGTGCCGGTCTGATCTATCTGCATGGTGGCGGCTGGGTGATCGGCAATCTCGAATCCCATGACGAAATCTGCCGATGGTTCGCCAATCTTGCCGGATGCACCGTGATTTGTCCGCACTATAGGCTGGCGCCGGAGCACAAGTTTCCCGCCGGAGTGATGGATTGTGCCGCGACTTTAGCATTTGCTGCGCAATTCGCCGCCGATCTCGGTATCGATCCTGGACGGATCGCGGTCGCCGGTGATAGCGCCGGCGGCAATCTTGCCGCGGTGCTGGCATTGATGTCGCGCGCCGGCGATGCCCCGCCGCTTGCAGCGCAGTTGCTGATCTACCCCAACACCGACGCCTCGCATACGGCGGATAGCTATCGCCGCCATGCCGAGGGTTTCGGCTTGACCGCCTCGGCGATGAGATGGTTTCGCGATCATTATGTCCGCACCGCAGCCGATATAGCCGATTGGAGGGTTTCGCCGTTGCTCGCCGAGACCGTTACGGCGGCGGCGCCCGCTTTCGTCCTTACCACTGGACACGACATTCTGGCCGACGAGGGCATAGCCTATGCCAAGCGTTTGCGGAAAGAGGGAGTGCGCATGGTACAGCGCCACTGGCCAGGACAGATCCATGGCTTCGTATCGATGGGCAGATATATTGCGGAGGCTCGGGAGGCGGTCGAGGAAGCTGTTGCCGCCTGGCGCAGCCTCGAAATCGCTCCGCATTAAAGGTACGGCGGATATCGTTTCAGGCCGATTGCCGCATCACCAGCGTTCCATCCAGACTGACCTTGCCCGCGATCGTCTGATCCGAGGCGCCCGGGTCCCCGAGCAGCGTCAGTAGCGTGCTGACGCTGCTTGCCGTCATGGCTGCGAAATCCTGCGCCATCGTCGTCAACGGCGGGCAAATATAGCGGCTCAAGGGATGGTCGTCATGGGCGGCGACACGCAGATCATCGCCCTTTTGGCGTCCGACCTTCAGCCGATGCGCGAAGGCGGCCGACATCACGCCGAAAGCGAGGCGATCATTCGCGCAAAGAATGGTTTTGCGCGGAAGAGATCCCGCGCGAAACAGTCCGTCCATCCGTTCGTATCCGACGCGCTCGAACTCCCATGTGTAGGCGGTACTGGTAGGGATCACCAGAGGTTCGAAGCCGGCGGCTTCCATGGTGGCGATATAGCTGGCCAGCCGCTCCGGTGAGTTATGATTGACATGGGGTATGTCGAGATAGGCCGGCGCATCTCCCGACCGGCAGAGATATTCCACGATCGTCGCGACGCTCTGGTAATTGTTGTTGCCGATGAACGGCGTGTTGCCTTCGATATAAGTGTCGAAATAAACGATGGGCAGGTTCTGCGCGAGCCGTTCGAAGGCGCGCGGATCGGATTTCAGTCCCAAGGGTGCGACAAGCGCACCGGCTACCTTCAACGACAACATGGTGTTGACCGCTTCGGCCTCCAGTTCCTGCAATCCATGTGACGAAAATACGATTGGCCAATAGCCCTCGTTGCGCAGCCGCAATTCCAGGCGATTGACCATTTCGGCATAAAAGGGGTCGGTGAGGGCGGGAACCAGGATGCCGACATTGCGTGTCCGCTTGCGATTGAGGTTGCGTGCATAAAGGTTCGGCTGATAATCCGAGGAGCGAAGCGCCGCCTCGATCAGCGCGCGCGTCGCCGGCTTCACGCTGGTCGGATCGTCGAAATACTTGGAAAGGGTGGGGCGCGAAACGCCGCAGGACTTCGCGAAGTCCTCCATTGTCTTGTGCGTCAATTTTTTCATCAAGGCCGACCAATTTCCGGGCTTCGTTCCACTTGCTGGTGGCCGTTATGCGTCTACATCAAAAGAAGCGCAACCGGAGAGGTAATTTTCAGGCAAGTTTTTTGCGCTTCATGTCACAATAAAAAGTGGCGCACGTAAATTTACCGGTCAATGCGTTGAAGGGGGTTGGAACAAGGTGCGCCGGTAGAAACCGGCAAGGAGTAGATGGTGAAAGTCCATTGCAATGAAGGAGTAGCGATCCACATTGACCCCGAGTCATGCGCGGGCAGCCGTGAGGCTGTACGTGAAGCGTTGACAGGGGAGCGTGTAGGCCAGCCATTGAACCGCGAAATTGACGCTTCTCGGGTGCCGACTGTTCATTTGCGTCGCGATTTCATCCAGTTTTGCATTTCTTCGTGACCCTATTTCGATATAGATATAGCAGCTTTATCAACGGGTTCCCTGCGGATTAATGGATCAACGCCAAATGAAAATCCGGGTTAAAATGTCGTGAAACTCGACACGCGCTTCATCCGGCGTTACGAACGGCGCGGTGCGAACATCACTACGTCTTTTGTCTGCGTCGCGAGGATGCACCCGCCCTGATTGTGGCGATTTTTCACGAACGAATGGATCTCATGCAGCGTTTGGCAGACCGTCTGAACGAATGATCTTCTGCGAAGGCGAGATTGTCTGAGCGCTAGGTCCATAGGTCATTGTTATCGCGTGGTTAGAAGCGGGATCGCCGGTTCTGATCCCTTCAAGGCGGGCATCTCGACATGTGGCCTCTATACTATGTTCGAGAAGTTAGTATAGAGAGGATCACGGTGGGTAGTGCCTTGCATTGGCGGAGCGGAGGCGGGCAGCGTCCACCGGGTAAAAGCCGCAAAGCTTGCTTGCAGGTTATTGTTATACTAGATTTGTGAAAACGATATAGAGGCCGCCGTGATTAAGCAGATCGATCTCATGTTCCGCACCGTGGTCGCGGAACTCCAGCAACGGGCATTTGATGATGACTGGGCGGAAGACTTCCCCCCATCGGGTAGATTCGTGCCGGTCGCAGTCGATGGTCGGCGCTATTGGTATTTCGACCAACCCGACGGTGAGGGTGGGCAGAAGCGCCGGTATGTCGGGCCTGCCGATGATCCCTTGATTTCGGAACGCGTCGAAACCTTCAAGGGTGAGAAGTCAGACTATAAGGTTCGCCGTAAGTTCGTTTCCACGCTAACGCGCGAAGCCGGTTTGATTGCCGCTGATCGCTTTACCGGCGATATTGTACAGGCGCTTGCCAAGGCCGGTCTCTTCCGGCTGCGGGGTGTTCTCATCGGCACCGTCGCTTTTCAATGCTACTCCGCATATCTTGGCATCCGCCTGCCCTCGGCGGCGATCCTAACAGGTGATGCAGACCTAGCTCAGGATTTCGCGATCTCCGCCGAGGTGGCAGATTCGCTGCCGCCGATCCTCGATCTCCTAAAAGGGCTTGATCCAACGTTCCGCGCAGTGCCGCATATCAGCGGCAGCTCTCGATCTCATGCCTTCCGGAATCAGAGCGGTTACAGGGTCGAGTTCATGACGACAAACAGGGGAGCCGAAGAATATTCGGACAAACCCGCCAACATGCCCGCTCTCGGCGGCGCGTCAGCCGAACCGCTGAGATTCATGGATTTCTTGATCCGCGATCCCGTTCGTTCGATATTGCTACATGGTGCCGGTATCTCAGTTGTTATCCCTGATCCTTGCAGGTACGCGGTGCACAAGCTTATCATTGCCGGTCGCCGCCAGAATGACGCCGGCGGCCAGGCCAAACGGGATAAAGACCTTAGACAGGCAGGAATACTATTCGACGCCCTGCCGGTCACGGGCCATGGGCCATCACTGGCAGACGCTCTGGAAGAGGCATGGGATCGCGGACCTGCTTGGAAGCTGGCGATCTCGGAAGCGGCCGAAACCATGCACAAGGAGTATTGGGACGCTATCAATCGAATGGTTGGTACTCTCAAACGATAAAGGTTGGCCCTCCTCGAAAAGGCGGGCTCTATGACAGCGCTCATTCGCATAAGGTTGCGCTCGGCCTAACCTTTGTCTGACACAGCTCTTGATGCTGCTTTTCAGCCTGGTTCAAAATCTTGGCGGCCAATGCTGCCTTGTCCTGCGGGAGAAGCGACCAGTGCTGTTGCACGACATCAGGCCCTGGCGAAAAGCAAATGAAATAAATAGGACGCTGTGACCTTATAGGAAGCAATGGTTCATATCCGTTCAAGAGCGTCAGACTGGCGAGCAAACCCATCGCGGACATTCGATCTGCCAAGGCTTGCGCTTTCTCGTTTTCAGTCGCACGCCAGCTTACTTCAGCAATACCATTGCAAATGATATAAATCCTAAGAACGAGAAAGTTACGAGTTAAGTTCAAACAGCAAGCCCAAACTTCACAAGTCAGGTCGGCATGAACTGTCGCTTCACTCTTCCCATCCACGTTAAGCGTCATGTCGAAGGTTCCTTGCCGCTGCATCTCGCTCGTTTCGAGACCGGTCGCGCCACCAATCGGACTTGAAGACGCCCTCGACGATCTCATGGAAGTCCTTTTTCAGCGCGGGCGCGACTGGTGATCGGGAATGCGATCATCGTCAGATCGCCATAGCTATCAGTGATGCGCCAACGCAAATTGCCGGCAATGCTCAAGATAAGCCTTGTCGTGGATGGACAGGAGATCGATCACACTCGACCAAAGCCACGATGGCGCGTTTGCGTGTTTTTTCCGCGCACGAGCAAGCCCGGTCGCCCAAGACCGCCATACCTGCCTGTCCATCTGTCGACCATGCGCGTGTCCCACCACGCCCCCGAGATAATGAGCAATCGCCTGGATCTCATCTCCGGCAAGACGGTCGACCTCGATTTTCATGTCCTGCGGCGTAATCTCGCGAATGAACACGGCGGTTCCCATGACCTTCGACGCCACCATGCGGTCGCCAAGATTAGGCGACAGCGCTTTGGCTCCGGTCAGGACCCGCTCGGCATGGTCCCGGGGCATTTCTGCACCGGCAGCCGACGGAGCGGCAGCGGCGACTGCCTCCTTGATATCCAGCAACGCAACCCGTCCGCGCTTGCCATCTCGAACCAAAACCGCGCATCGCAGGTAGCCAAGGGAACTGCAGCCTTTGATCCAGTAGGCAGCGTCGAGAACCGTTGGATTGAAGGTCGTCGATCCCTGAGATGAAGCTACGATGCTCTCTAATTTCTCGCCCTTGCAAAGCGCCATCACCGCGTGCCGCTCATCCCTGTGCAGCGGCCAGAGCCGCTTGTTGCGAGGAAGGAGAGGGCGTTTGGTTTGAAAGTTCTCCATTGCGAGATTTTTCCACCGCCGGTGAAGAGCGTGTTTCACAAGTTTTTTAATGTCCTTGGGCGGCCGGAGCCGCGGAGTGCTCGCCGTATCCTCCACACACGCGGTCTCGTATCCGCCAACAAGCGCGTCCAGCATCCTCGCAGTTGTGACGCCGGGCAGGTCTGAACCACGGGCAGTCGAGGCAAGCGAAAGGCCAAGTCGAATGAGGTCATGTGCAGGATTGCCAATGACTGTTTGATCAAAATCGCGGATCTGAATAGCAACATCACCATCGCCATCGGCCAGGGCACCCAGGTTGCCCATATGACAATCGCCGCAAATCCATATGGAAGGTCCGTTTGGGATGGACTGCGCACATCGGTCCAGCCACTCGTAAAACAGCTTGGTTGTTCCACGAATATAAGCTTCGGGCGAACGTGCCATCTTGAGGTTTCGCCGGGAGCTTAGAAAAGAATCGCGATCCTTGCTATTCATCGGTCCATATCCCCGTTGCACAGCCCCCAAAACCCTTCAAATATACCAGAAACCTTCAAAGGAAACATATCTCAGCCGCCCTTCGTCTTCGCTTTGGGGTGCTGCCTCACTCAATCCGGAAGCGAGACTCGGTGGCCAAGCTCTCGCGCACCGCCGCTAAGCGGTATTCACATCTTGTGCAGTTATCGCGGCGGCGACGGCCGGATACCAGTACGTCAAAACGATCGAGATCGCAAAGTAACAGCACGTATTGGCCATAGTTGAGAAATCGCCGTCGGGGTAAGTTGTTCCATCTAATCTGCTGGAGGTTTAGCTCGTATGTTCACAGCTGTGGCTGTAGAATGCGAAGCAGCACTGGCACCGGCGATGTCACGTTGTTTCATCAAAGCCAGACCAGGCGTTTGTCAGTGAGCTTATGCAGTAGCGGCGGTCACGACTTTCCACTGCGCCATTGCGCGAATTCGATGAATGTGGGTGGCCACGGCTGAGCGTTTGTGATGCCGTGCGACGAAGAGATTTTTGACTGCTTAAAAGGCCGAGATGAAACGTTGCAAGCCTCCGACAGATCGGAAGCCCTGCTCATTCGTTCTCCTTTTCGAAGCGGCACGTGGGAATTCTCCGCGCGATTGTTCAGGCCTTTATGCGATCGATGTTCGACAGCGGGCATCACATCCCGTCTTGCCGCTCCGTACGGGCGCAGTTTGTCGGTGAGATTGCGTTTCGGCGTCAGGCCTTGCTTCCTGAGCAGCCTGACCAGCAATCGATTGGCAGACCTGGTATCGCGGCGGGCCTGGACGATCTCATCCAGAACGTAACCGTCCTGATCAACGGCACGCCAAAGCCAATGTTTTCGGCCGCGGATGGAAATCGCCACCTCATCCAAATGCCAGATATCTTTTCGAGACGGTTTCTTTTTGCGCAACTGCTTCGCATGAGCCGCTCCGAATTTTCGGCTCCATCGCCGGATCGTTTCGTAAGACACGACGATGCCGCGCTCCAACAGCATTTCTTCGACCAGCCGCAAGCTCAAGGGGACCCGAAAATACAGCCAGACCGCATCCGCGATGATCTGATGTGGAAAGCGGTGGTTCTTGTAACTAATCGTCGGTTCGCTCATCCCCGCCCAATTATCTGCCAACCGTTAAGCCACCGACAACGTGACATCGCCCTTGGCAGTGATGAGACCTGCCCACGGTGCGACACTCATCCTTTGAGAGCTCCTGCGATTGCCTTCAGGACTCGTCGCCCGAAAATCGCTTTGAAGATGACGATCAGAGCCGCCGTTCCGAGGTTCCAGATCAGATTCATAATGGTGGCATCGAGGCGATAGAGGAGCGCCATCGCCGACGACGTCATCCCGGCAACGGCCAACCCGGCAACCAAGGTCACGAAAGTCGGACGCAAGCGAACGGCGTGCCGCAACATCACGAATATCGATATCGACAATGGTAGGCTGATGAGAAGGACAGTGGCAAAACACTGAACGGCAGTCCCCATCCGCAGATCGCCGGCGTCATAGCTCACCCAGTTCGTAAGGCAACCATAGCCCACGGTTGCCATCCATACCGCGAGCGGTGCAAGTGGCAGCAGCAGCCAGAACCGAGAACGGTCCGGCAGGCTTGCAACCAGGCAACTATGTGCGGCCAGCACACTTGTCAGAAAGGATGCCGTCGTTCCGATGAGGAACAGCGGATTTCGCAACTGGTTTGCGATGTCCGACCGAAGGCCATGCTCGGCCAACAGCAAAATCAGGACAGCACCGGCAATCAGAAGCCAGTAGACGGTGCGAACCATCGGCCGTTGAATGGCGCGCACCGGCTCGGCCGCGTTGGCCAAGGTCTTGATGAAAGCACTGGTCTCCACCTACTCACCTCCTTCGCCCAAAAGACGCCTGAGCGCTTTGATGCCTCGATGAACGGAGACTTTCAAAGACGCAATCGACATCCCGCTCTCCGCAGCAGCTTCCTTCAACGATCGCTCCTCCAACCTCAATAGCATGATGGCCTGACGCTGTCCTTCCGGAAGAGCCCGTAGGGCAGCGTTGACGGGGCGGCTATCCAGTGCGTCGTGGCTTTGGGCGCTGGCGGCAATGGATTCGTGCTCGGCATCCAGCGGAACTTCTCGGGCCACGGCCCGCCCCAGAATTCGCAAACGGTCCGCAATACGATATCGCGCAATGCCAGCCAGCCACGGCTTGAATGGGCGTGACGGATCATAGGTCTGTCGTACTTCATGCAACGTAAGCAGCACGTCCTGAACAGTATCTTCCACATCACTCCCATTGGGATGTGCCCGGCTTGCGATGGCCCGCAAATAGGGTGTGACACCAAGCAGCAGGCTTTGATAGGCATCCATATCGCCATCTTGCGCCAGCACCATGAGCGCTGACCACTTCTGAGGATCCGTCTCACGCAACCGGGCACCTCAAAGTCGTGTTGTGAGATCGGTCAGCCAAGCAGGTGACGCGGCAACAAGTGCAGACTCCAGAACGCGATCGGTACCGGTCAGGATCAGCGCAGAGACTATCACTGCGCTGCCGCCGAGTATAAGCTTGCCCGCGTTCCCGGCGCTCATCATTTGGCCCCGCCAGCGCATCATCGCGGTTCGCGATAGCGATCCAATGACAAGCAAAGGGACCGAGGTCCCAAACCCGAATGCAAACATGATTGCAGTTGCATTTGCCAGGTTTTGACCCCGCGCTGCGAACATGGAAGCAGCACCGAGCGTCGGTCCCACGCAAGGACTCCAGACGGCGCCCAGCAGTACGCCAACCGCGAACTGCCCTTTTACATTGCCCGGCTCCATGCGGGCAATAAGGCGGCCGCCCATGTTGCCAATGCCGCCGGTTGCCAAGGCGAACCGTTGCTGTAATGCGCCGCTCAGCAGCACAGCGCCCAACGCCGCCAACAGAATAGCCGATATGTTACGGAACACATCGCCGTCGAGACCTATTGCAAAGCCCACCGTGGCGACAAATACTCCGATGCCGGCGAAAGACAGCGCCAAGCCGACAAGCAACGCGGCCACGGCGCGGCGACTTACGGCGAGTGCCGGGCCGAGTACGAGCGGCAGCAAGGGTAGCACGCAGGGGGACAAGGTGGAGATGATGCCGGCAACAAATCCTAATCCTATACTCGAAAATGATAAGGTCACGCCGACGTCCTCATAGATCATTCCTTGTCGAAGCAAGCCTGGCTTGCGGCGCAAATGTGTCAAACAACAAACTAGTCGTTCGCTTTTTCCAGCAATGCTTCGATTGAGCCGGCATTGGTGTCTCCAACCGAGCGCGCCTTTTCGGCG
>Ga0209026_1000519_pt1 | contig 27158 bp, 27 predicted proteins | sample AraplaCL_Col_mCL_FD_184262 | JGI IMG/M metagenome (GOLD analysis project Ga0209026, IMG submission 184262) | Arabidopsis root microbial communities from the University of North Carolina, USA - plate scrape CL_Col_mCL (SPAdes) (version 2) | ecosystem: Host-associated > Plants > Roots >... | reverse complement strand
CAGTACGGCAGCCGCCATCGCCTGGTTCGTCGTCTCGCCGGCCGGGGCAGTTTGAGCAGCGCATACGCGTGTGCAAGGAGCAACGCAGCGTTCGCGTGATGGCTTGGCGTGCCCACCATCTTCCAGAAGTACATCGCCGCATGTGCTGCCTGCAGCATCTCTTCGTCTTCCTCGGGCGAGCGCTGTAGGCTTTCGGCGAGTGTCCACGCGCGATTGTTGGCCTGAGACGCCAGGCGCCTTTGCCACAGCGCGACGTCGTCGGGAGTTGGCTGGTCAGTCATGGATCGATGCCTCCGCGCACACCACGCCGTAGCTACCTCATGGAAGCAGATGTACGCCTTTTATATGCCCGCATCCACTCGGCGACCCAGACCCAGGCCCATGCCCTATTGGCAGGCCACGGGTCCAATTCGACCTATCTACTAACGTTCTAGTTGACAAGGGCACGGCGCCTCCTACAATCTACTATAACCATAGTAGAAGGCGTGGCCATGAAGATCTCGCTTACCGACCGAGAGGCGGATGTGATGCAGGTGCTGTGGGACCACGGCCCCTCCGTCGTTGCGGAAGTCCGCGAGCAACTGAGCGACGCGCTGGCCTATACCACCGTGCTCACGGTCCTTCGGACCTTGGAAGCGAAGGGCTACGTGGGCCATGAAGAGGAAGGACGCGGGCATCGCTATTTCGCCAGCGTGAAGCAGCAGGCGGCGCGCAGGAACGCCCTGCAGCATCTCACCGACAAGCTGTTCAAGGGCTCGGCCGAACTCCTGTTCTCGCACCTGGTGTCGGACCAGAAGCTGAGCGAGGAACAGATCAAGCGCATGCGCCAGTTGCTCGCCGCTCAATCGGACAAGGAGAAGCCGTGATGCTATCCATGATCGGTTATGTGCTGGTCGTGGGCACGCTCTTGAGCCTGGCGGCACTCATCGCCGAACACGCGGCGAAGCAGCGCCAGACATCGAAGCGCTGGATATGGTTGACCGCCATGGTCACGTCGTTGCTGCTGCCGCTGATCATTGCCAACGTCACCATCCAGGTTCCGAACCTGCTCAGACAAGGAAGCAGCCAGGCGCCGATCGTGCTGCGCGAGGCAACTTCGGTGCACCTTCCCATGGCCATACTCGATCAGGGCATGGAGGAAGCCCATATCACGCCTCGGCGATTGGAGGCGCTGTTCCATGGGATCTGGCTGGCGACGTCGACGATCGTTCTGGTCGGGTTGGTGCTCAGCGGCAGCCTGCTGTACTGGCGCAAGCGCTCGTGGTCGCGGGGAAACCTGTGTGGCACACCCGTGCTCATCGCCGCGGATGTCGGGCCCGCTGTGGTCGGCTTGCTCCGCCCCTGCATCGTCGTACCGACCTGGTTGCTGAAAGAATCAGCCGCGCGGCAGCAATTTGTGCTTGCTCACGAGCAGTCGCACTTGGATGCCGCCGATCCGCACGTGATTTCCTTCGCGCTGTGCCTGCTCGTCGCCATGCCCTGGAATCTGCCGCTGTGGTGGCAGCTGCATCGGCTCCGCCGGGCTATCGAAGTGGACTGCGACGCACGCGTCCTTCGCCGTGGCTCGGCCATGAAGGGCTACTGCGAAACGCTGATTCAAGTGGGGCAGAACCAATCCCGTTTTACAGGTGCCGTGGCTGCCATGTCGGAGTCCGGATCGTTTCTCGAACAGAGGATCAAGATCATGTTGTTGAAACCAGGGAAGTGGGCACGATGGTCGGCGCTGGCGATGATCAGCAGTGCCTTGGGCATGGCCGCATTCGCCGCCCAGGTGACGCCTCCGAACACGGGTGAAAGCCCGGCGCAGCAAATCGTCAATGTGAGTCCGATCGTTCTTGCCAACTATGTGGGGACTTATCGTTTCGGCCCCTATTCGGTGATGACGGTGAAGCTGGACGGCTCACAGCTATCCACGCAACTTACCGGACAGAAATTTATTCCCATCTACCCGAGCAGCAACGTCGCGTTCTTCCTCAAAGTGGTGAACGCGCACATGAATTTTCTGGTGAACGCGCAGGGCCAGAGCACGGCCATGGAGTTCTACCAGAACGGCCGCCACATCATCGCTCCGCGCATTGATGCTGCAACTGCCCTAGGTATCGAGCATGCGCTCGAAGCGCGCGTGAGTGCCCAGAAGCCCTACCCTGACAGCGAGCAGGTCCTGCAGATCGTGCTTTCCCAGAATGCCGATGCACCGCGCCTGAGCCCCGACCTGGCTGCGCTCATGCGCGAACAGAAGCCGCGCAGCGATGCCTACTTCGAAAAACTTGGCCCGGCCACGTCCCACGAATTTGCTGGAGTCACGCCCCAAGGATGGGACAAATACCTGGTGCGCCATGAGAACGGCACCGAGGAAGTTGGCTTTGCGCTCGACCCCGACGGAACCATCGTGGGCGCGTTCCATCGCCAGTGAGTATCCATCGTAGGTTCGCCAGCCTGCGTCATCATTGCGTTGACCTCGGTGCGCTTCCCGCCCCCTCTCGGGCTCCCGTTATTCGACGATAGCGTGCGGCACAAAACGCGAGGTGTCCTGCGTGATCAGCGAGGCGTCTTCGCGGATGCCCATGCCCGCCGGCTGGTCGGCGATGACCCAACTGCCGATGAGCGGATAGTTCCCTTCAAAGCGTGGTAGCGGCTGGCATGCCTGCAGAATGCGCGGGCCGTCCACATAAGGACCGCCCGTGCGCACGTCCATGCCGTCGCTGGTGAGCAGTTCGATATTGGCACCCTCACGCGACAGCATGGGTTTCCGCACCCAGCCCGGCGCCAGAGTCGAGGGCGTGTCCTCGAAGAATGCCGGCAGCAGGTTCGGATGCCCTCGATGGCGTTCCCATAGCAAAGGCAAAATACCCTTGTTGCTGAGCACCGCCTTCCATGCCGGCTCGATCAACTGGATGCCTGAAGTGGGCAAGTGCTTGCCGTAGTCGTCTTCAAACATCATCTCAAGTGGATAGAGCTTGAATAGCGTACCGATGACGATCGAGTCGAGATCCGTGAACGTGCCCTTGGTGGACAGTCCAATGTCCTCTACCGCGATGAGCCCGGCGTCGATGCCCACCTGATGCGCACAGTCGCGCAGGTATTGCACGGTGCCCTGGTCTTCGGCTGAATCGCGCACGGCACTAAAGTAGAAGGGCCGCGGCAATGACTTGGCAATGGTCGCCAGCGCTTCGCACAGTTTCTCCTGGATCGCATTGTATTGGTCGGCCTGCCTTGGCAATACGCCACGCTCCACCTGCTGCTCGAGCCAAATCCACTGATAGAACGCCGCTTCGTAGAGACTGGTAGGCGTGTCGTAATTGAGCTCGAATAGTTTGGCTGGCCCCATGCCGTCGTAGGCCAAGTCCATGCGTCCATACAGATGCGGCTCGCCGCGCTGCCAGGAGTCGGCGATCCATTCCCAGTAGAAGCGCGGAATGGCGAGACGCTCCATCAGAGCCTCGCTGCGGACGATCTCGCCCGCAAGTTCCATCGCCATTTCATGGATTTCCCGCGTGGGCGCCTCGATGTCATGTTCGATCTGCGCCATGGAAAAGGCGTAGTAAGCCGTCTCGTCCCAGTAAGGCTCGCCATCGATGGTGTGGAATTGAAAGCCATATTGCTCTGCGGTCTGTTTCCAGTCGGTGCGCGGAGTCACGGCGATGCGTCGCATGATCAACCACCCCAGCCACCGCGCGCAGCGGAGGCCGAACCAAAGCCACCGCGGCTTGCGGTGATGGCATGCGAGCCGGCGTCCGACCCACCGGAACCGCTCCATGCCTTGCCTGAAGACCACCCCGAATAAGACGAGCGAAAGCCGCCCGCGCCGCCGCTGCTCGTATAGGGCTGATAGTCGCGACCATCGCGCGTGCGATAGAGCGGCTGCGATTCAACGTAGACGTAGCGATCGTTCTGGAAGATGCGACCGATCAGGAACCCGGTCATCAGCGGGCCAAAGAAGCTACTGCCGTGGCTGTCGACGCGCGACTGGCACATATCTTCGCCGTAATCGCGAATGCAGTCCTCGCGCGTCTTGTAGTGCGGCGACTCGGCCAGCTGGTCGGCCTGCGCCTTGTCGAAGGCCCTCTTGCACTCGTCCTGCGGATTGCCGGCAGACGCGCATTCGTCGACCGTTTTGTATTGCGCCTCGGAGACTTCTGGCTTGGAGCTGCAGGCGGCCAGCGCCAGCGGCGCCACTCCCATCAGCACGAGTTTGCACGTGGCGGAACGTTTCATGACATGCCCCTCTTCACGCGCGCATCAGTTGATGACGAGGTCGGCGCTCGTGATGTCGAAGCCGAGCGAGACGACATACAGGAATTCTTCCGCCGAATAGTCTTCGAGCGTGAGGAAGAGATATTCGTAGCGCCCGGGCAGGCTGGGGATTTCACGCTGATACAGCATGGAGTAATGCGTCAGATCGAAATCCTTTTCGCCGCCAGGCATGTGTTTGACGTTTTCGTCGTACACGATGGGCGGCACCCAGCCGGTCGTTTCCTGCGACCACACGCGCTGATAGCGATGACCACGGTAATCAATGCTGGATTGACCCACTTCGGAACCCGTCTCGGCCAGGCGCTGAAAAGCCATGCGGGTGGGCGGGTTGCGCGTTTCGGCGAACACGAACAACTTCATGTCATCGACGTCGTCGCCCGTCATGCTCAATTGAATCCATGCGTCGTCGGTGAGATACAGGCGGCGCAAGTGGCTGCCACCGCCCAGATCCACCTGTCCCAGCGCCTCGACCAACTGATCGTCGGCAGGGATGTCGAAAGCGAATGCGTTTGCGTTAGCGCGAAACATCACGTTGTCGATGCGCACAGCGCCGCCCAGGCGAAAGCCCATGGGTAGATCCGGTTGTGCATCGTTCGTTGCGGTTTTCTTCCTGAATAAGCCGAACATGATGGACGCCTCCTTGGCGTCGGCTACAAGCGTAAGGGTGCCTGGCCCGCCAGAGCGGGCGAGGCGTTACTTGAAAAGCGAGGCGGCTTAGGCGCCAGGCTTCTTGAAACGGGCGAGCACGTCGTCGGCCGCGGTGGCGCCCGGCAGGATGCCTGCATCGGCGAGCCGCTTTTCCAGTCCGCCATCACCCGCTTGGCTCGCCACTTCAGTGGCTGCTTCCAGTTCGGCAGCGCGTTGTTCTTGGCGTGCGCTGATGCGATCGAGCGAATCGAGTGCAGTGCGCACCTTGGCGTTGGCGCCGGTGGAGGCAGCGGACACGGTTTCCTGTGCGCGCTGCACCTGTTCGGTGGCCTTCACTGCATCAATGCGACGCTTGAGCGCTGCGATGGTGACGTCGCCCTGCTTGATCGACGCTTCGAGCCGGCTGATGTTGCCGTTCATGCTGTCGATGGTCTTCTGCAACTCGGCACGCTCGTTTTCCAGCGCGGCGATCTTGGTGGCGCACTCGCGGGCCAGCGCCTCGTTGCCCTTGTCGATGGCCTGCTGCGTCCAACTGGACAGCTCGGTGAGCTTCTGTGCGATCTGGTCGTTGGCGTTGGTCTTGACCTTGCGCTCAGCCATCTGCTTCACCAGCGCGTTGCGCGCGTCGGTAATGGCGGCACTGGCATCGCGCACTTCCTGCTCCAGGATGGTGATGGCGTTCTTGTCCACGATGGCCTGACCCAGATTGGTGCCGGTGCCGCGAACGAGGGTAACGAGCTTGTCGAAAATGGAGGACATGTGTTTTCTCACGCCAGAAAGGGTTGGATTTCGTGCGCGGCCAGAATCGTGTTGTGGCCAAGCGTCTCGAGTTCTTCAACGATATTTGCGATGGAGCTATGCGTGGACAGCTGGCCGAATACCACGTAAGTCGGTTCGCCGTTGATGTCCAGCAAGCCGAAATCCGATAGCGGGAACGTGAGGTTCAGTCGAAGGCACATCTCGTTGAACTGCGCGGTATTCGCCACGTGCGAGGCGGAGCAGAGCACCGACGAGGCACGGATTTCTGATTCCGTCACCACGATCTGCACGGGCAGGTCGCCGTAGTGCGGAAGCTCCGCTTCGATCATTGGGCTGCCACCGTTTCGCATCTGGAACTGGATGCCGCGGTCGTGCGCGTAGTTGTGGCCGCTCAACGCGTCGAACAGGCGTTGGGCTGTCCAAGGCTGGTGATCCATGTCGTCGTAGTCCTTGCCAGTGAGCTGGGCTGTAAGTGGCCGGAGCCGGTAAGCGGCGAGACACGCCATCAGGTGGTCCCGTTCTACCGGGGAGACTGACAGCTGAAGCGAGACCAGTCCCGCCCCCTTCTGTCGTTCTCGATAGCGCCTTTGGGCTTCCGTGGCGGCGGGTGACCGCTTACGGGGCTTGTCGGGAGTTTTGTCGCGCTTGTCGGTCATATCGATCATCACATGTGATAAGACCCTGCCATCGAGACGGCGCGGATCATAGATCTGAATGCCGTTGTTACGGTATCACATGTGATATGTACTAATGAAACGGCGCACCATGGATCGATAAGTTTCACCCGGGCTTTATTTGGGCGCCCCGATCTTGACTCGTCGGGATGACGACACACGGATCGCCGAGCGCGATCGTGCAAAGGCGGCGCTGATCGAAATCGGCTGCAAAGGCAGAGCGGCTTGGCGGCCCTGCCATCTTGCGATGCGGAAGCCTGCGCTCCGGCTGAAAGAGCGGATGGAACCGCTCTCCTTACCTCAAAACCGAATACCGAGGGTCACAACATGAGCTACGCCATCATTTGGGAGTTCCTGGTGCCCGGGGCGCAACGCACCGCGTTTGAAGCAGCATATGGCCCGGATGGCCTTTGGGCTCAGCTCTTCAGGCAAGCTCCCGGCTTTCTTGAGACAGAACTGCTTCGCAGCCCGGAGTCAGCGGGCCGGTACCTCACCATTGACCGCTGGGAATCGGTCGTCGCGTTCGAGAACTTCAAGCACCATTTCGCGAAGGACTATCACGCGCTGGATCAGGAGCTAGAAGGTTTGGCGTCTTCGGAAGTGCGGTTGGGGGCGTTCGATGACATGCCCAGCGCTGGCTAGTGGCGCAGCTATCGACGCTTTCTCAGCGGATCGAGCAGCGGCTTGAGTCCGTTGTGATCGAGTTCCAGCGCCAATGCGAGAAGGTTGCCGAGGTCGCCGGGCGGAAAACCCTTGCGCGCATACCACGCCAGATACGCACCGGGCAGGTCGGCGATGAGACGGCCCTGGTATTTGCCATAGGGCATGGGCATGGTGACCAGGCGCTGCAGGTCTTCGGGCTTCATTTGGCAAACAGCCGCGAGCGATCGGCGAAGGCCTTGAACTCCAGCGCATTGCCGCAGGGATCGAGCAGGAACATGGTGGCCTGTTCGCCGGGCTGTCCCTTGAAACGGATGTGCGGTGCGACGACGAAGCGCGTGCCCTTCGCCTCCAGTCGTTCGGCCAGCGATTGCCATTCGTCCATGGACAGCACCACGCCGAAATGACGTACCGGCACGTCGTCGCCATCCACGTCGTGCGCGCTCACGGTGCGTGTCTCTTCGGGCGCGAGGTGCGCCACGATCTGGTGTCCATAGAAATCGAAGTCCACCCAGCCCTCGCTTGAACGACCCTCGGGGCAACCTAGAAGCTCGCCATAGAAGGCACGCGCGTTCGCGAGCGAGGTGACGGGAAAGGCGAGATGGAACGGTGGCAGTGCGTGCATGGTGCGACTCGGCGGCAAGGGCATCGCTTTATTACCACTACGTCTCGGCTTCGCAAACCGACAGCGTCGTTGGACGACATTGCATCTCGTCGATTACGCCCGGCCTGCCGAAGTCTTCTGGCGCAGACGGTGCGCGGCCTGCTTCGCGCGATTGCCGCACAACGCCATGCTGCACCAGCGGCGCGCGTGGCCGCGCGTGTGGTCGGCAAAGAGCAACGTGCACGTCGGTCCTTCGCAGGCCTTTACATGGGAGAAGTCTTCGTCGCAGACCAGGCGCGCCATGGCTTCGGCAATCGGCAGCAACAAGGCATCGGATGAGTTCCAGCGACGCTTCTGCGCCAGCGCAAAAACGGTCGATTCGCCCGATGGCTCGGCCACTACTTCCTCATAGCGTTCGTCGCGCTTGAGCAATGCATTCAGCGGATCGAGCGCCATCAAGTCGGACGGCTGCAACGGGCGTCCCTTGTGCTCGCGAACGAACGTGCGGAACCACTCGCGCAAGGCCCTGGCCTGTCCGGCAAGACGATCCATTTCACCCGGGATGGCGCGCTCGCGCGCCGAGCGCAGCACTTCTTCCGGCACCAGATGCGCCTGCCGAAGCCAGCTGAGCAGGCCCTCGCCGTCTTCCAGCCAGTCGATCGGCGTGTCCACCGGCGTGGCCACGGAGTTAAGGAAATCCAGGCCGAGGGAATCGGCCAGGAAAAGGGCTGGCATGGACTGAGTCATGGGGTTCTCCTTGCGGACCAAAGTAACCGGCTAAAAAACGCTTGACAAGTTACACGACCATTCGTAACCTCCAAAACAACATTGAGGCGGTTACGAAAGTTTCAAGACGGCCATCTCGCCCCGCTTCGCGACACAAATCCATAGGAGTTAAGGCGTATGAACACCCAAGCTGCAACGGTGGTACTGGCCCATGGTGCCTGGGCGGACGAGTCGAGCTGGAACAAGGTGGCCAATTCACTCCGCTCTATTGGTATTAATACGGTTACTTTTAGCCTGCCGATGTCCTCGCTGGCAGACGATGTGGCAGCGCTGGACGAAACGCTCGCAGCCATCCAGGGACCAGCGGTGCTGGTGGGACACGCCTATGCAGGCGCCGTGATCGCAGCCACCAGGAGCGAGAAAGTGAAGGCGCTCGTGTACGTGGCCGGCCTGGCACCTGACGAAGGCGAAACCGTGGCCGAGGTGTTCAATCGCTACGGCCACGACGACAAGGCGCCGGCGCTCGCACCGAGCGAGGACGGCCGTATCTGGTTGCCCGCGGAAGCTTTTGAAACGGCCTTCGCGCCCAATGCCACGGGCGAAGAACAGAAGGCTCTGGCGGCTTCTCAGCGACCAATTTCCCCAGCCTGCATCACGGTGCCGGTGGGCACGCCCCTCTGGAAGAAGGTGCCGGCCTGGTATCTCGTTGCGCAACACGACCACATGATTCCCGAGCAGACACAGCGCTTCATGGCCGAGCGCATGCATGCACGCACCCGCGCCTTCCCCGTCGACCACCTACCGCTTATCACGGCGCCATCGCTGGTTGTGGACGTGATCGTTGATAGCGTGCGAGCGATCGCCTGATTCTCGCCGCGACTATCCATCTCATCGCCTGGTGACGTGTCATGCGCCCTGAAAAACCGCTCGATGGCCGCATCGCTGCTTTCTCCGATGGCGTGATCGCCGTGGTCATCACCGTCATGGTGCTGGATCTGAAGGCGCCGCAGGAGAGTTCTTTTTCCGCGCTTTGGCCGCTGTGGCCAACGGCGATGAGTTACGCGGTGAGCTATCTGTTCATTGCCATCGTGTGGATCAATCACCGCCATCTCATGCAGTACGCGCGGCGAACGACACCGCGCCTGATCTGGGTGAACTTCGCCCACTTGTTCGCCGTATCGCTGGTGCCGTTCACCACCGCATGGGTGGCGCGCACGAACCTCGCAGCAGCGCCCGTGGCGGCATATGCCGCGGTGTTCGTGGCGGTGAATGCGGCCTATCGCGTTTTCGAATCGGAAATGCTGGAACAAGCCGGCTCTACGCAGATGTGCCAGCACATGCGTCGCATGGTGAGGCGCCGCTCGCTGTCCACGCTGATCATTTTTGCCGCCGCGTCGCTCACCGCGCTCATCGCGCCATTGGTCGGCTTCGGAATGATCTGCGCCGCGCTGTTCCTTTATCTGCGGCCGGACGCACCCGCCCGCTGGCGACTGCGTCGCCAGGGTCGCGCACTGCACCGCTGAACCATCCGCCCCCTCATCCCGAAGGAGAACTCCCATGTCCCAGATTCGCTACCGCACCGCCGACGTCGACGGCTTCAACATCTTCTACCGCGAAGCAGGCACACCCGGGAAGCCGAAGCTGTTGCTGCTGCATGGCTTCCCGAGCGCCGGGCACATGTTTCGCGACTTGATTCCGCTGCTCAGCGACGACTTCCACATCGTGGCGCCGGACCTGCCCGGCTTCGGCCAGTCGGCAATGCCGTCGCGCGAGCAGTTCAAGTACACGTTCGATCACATCGCCGATGTCATCAATCGCTTCACCGAGGTAATCGGTTTCGATCGCTACACGGTCTATGTGTTCGACTATGGCGCACCGACCGGCTTCCGTCTTGCGGTGAAGCACCCGGAGCGCATCACGGGAATCATCTCGCAGAACGGCAATGCCTACGTTGAAGGCCTGAGCGAAGGCTGGAACCCCATCCGTGCGTACTGGGAAAACCCGTCGGTCGCCAACCGCGACGCACTGCGTGGGTTCCTGGCGCCGGAGGCCACGCGCTGGCAGTACACGCACGGCGTGAGCGATGAATCGCTGGTGTCACCGGATGGCATCGCGCTGGACAACCACTATCTGGCCCGCGAAGGCGCGGACGACGTGCAGCTGGATCTGTTCCTCGACTACCAGAGCAACGTCGCGCTCTATCCCACGTTCCAGGCGTACTTCCGCGAGCATCAGCCGCGCTTCCTCGCTGTGTGGGGAAAGAATGATCCGTTCTTCCTTCCGCCCGGGGCTGAAGCGTTCAAGCGCGACATCCCCAAGGCGCAGGTGAGCTTTTTCGACACCGGTCACTTCGCGCTGGAAACGCACGCCTCCGAGATCGCCGATGCCATCCGTGCTTTCTTCGCCCGCTGATTCATCACCCGCGCACTGACGACCGGAGCACCTTATGTCTCTCAGAACAGCCATCGTCACCGGTGCCAGCCAGGGCATCGGACAATCCACGGCCATTCGCCTGGCCAAGGATTTCCAGGCCGTCGTGCTCGTGGCGAGAAGTCGCGATCACCTGCAGGAAACCGCGGCTACCGTCGAAGCAGCGGGTGCGAAGGCGTTGATCATCGATATCGACCTTGCCGAAAAGACGGCCGCGAAAATGGTCGTGGAGAAAACCTTGTCCACTTTCGGCCGCATCGATGCCCTGCTCAACATCGCCGGCGCGGTGCCGCAGATCGACCTGTTCGAGATGACCGACGAGCAATGGGATGACGGCATGGCGCTCAAGCTTCACGGTGCGCGGCGACTCACCATCGAAGCATGGGAAGCACTGCGGCAGGCCAATGGATCGGTGGTGTTCACTTCCGGCAACTCGGCCATTTTCCCCAAGGCGCCGTATGCCGCCGTGGGCACCATCAATGCCGCCATCGCTGCGTTGGCCAAGGCGTTTTCCGATCGCGGCATTACCGACGGCGTTCAAGTGAATAGCGTGCTGCCTGGTCCCGTGATGACCGGCCGTCGCCGTTCGTACCTGGAACACTGGGCACCGTTGCACGACATGAGCGTGGCCGAAGCGATGGAACGCTTTCCGCGGGAGGCCGGCATCGCTCGCTACGGCCAGCCCGAAGAGATCGCTGAATTGATGGCGTTCCTGGTGTCGCCGGTCGCGCGCTGGATGACCGGCTCCACGCTGCGCATGGATGGCGGGGAGGTCAAGTCGGTGTAATGACGTGCTGGCGATGGATCATGTCCGCTTCGGAACGAGGCGGACATGTCGCCAGATCGCATCGGAACGACCTGCATGGAGCGGGTGTGCTTTCCTGCGATAGCGCGACGGAACGGTGCTCCCGCATGTTCGGCTTCTGCATGAAAGCAGATGCACGGCGATCGCAGCACTGCGCCATATCGGCCCCTCATCCAAAAGCCGAGCGCGCCAACGCGCGATCGGGGTGGCAACGCCGCCAAATAGCCGTTACCCTTTCTTGCTGCAGCGCACCACTGCGTCGCCCCTCGGCCTGAGTTGTCCCCATGTCTGCTTCCTCCCCTGCCCTCGACCCGGGCACGCCGCCTGTTCACGCTCCCCACGTGGGACTGGTCATCCTTGCGCTCGCCGTCGGCGGTTTCGCCATCGGCACGACCGAGTTCGCGTCGATGAGCATGCTTCCATTGTTTGCCCAGGGACTGGGTATTGATGCGCCGACCGCAGGCCACGCCATCAGTGCTTACGCGCTGGGTGTGGTGGTGGGTGCTCCGGTGATCACGGTGCTGGGTGCGCGGTTGCCGCGCCGTCGGCTGCTGCTGATGCTGATGGCCATGTTCACCGTGTTCAATGGACTGACCGGGCTCTCGCCGAGCTATCACTGGATGCTGCTGTTTCGTTTTCTCAGCGGCCTGCCGCACGGCGCGTACTTTGGCGTCGCCGCGCTGGTCGCCAGTTCGCTGGTGCCCGCCAACCGGCGGACGCGCGCGGTCGGTCAGATGTTCCTCGGCCTGACCTGCGCCACGGTGGTAGGCGTACCCCTGGCGAGCTGGCTCGGCCAGGCCGTGGGATGGCGCTGGAGTTTTGCGCTGGTCGCGCTGCTTGGCGTTGCGACGATGAGCGCTGTCTTCGTATTCGCGCCGAACACGCCAGCCGACGCGAAGGCCAGCCCGCTACGCGAACTGGGCGCGCTCAAGCGCTCGCAGGTGTGGCTCACACTGGGTATCGGCGCCATCGGCTTTGGCGGCATGTTCGCCGTCTACACCTATCTCGCGGACATTCTTCTGCACGTGACGCACATGTCGCTGGACAGCGTGCCTTGGGTGATGGGCGTGTTCGGCATTGGCCTGACGCTGGGCAACCTGATCATTCCCGCCTTCGCTGATCGCGCGCTCATGCGCACGGCGGGCGGCCTGCTGTTGTGGAGCCTGCTGATGCTGGCGATCTTCCCGTTCATGGCGGGCAACGTGTGGGCATTGAGCGGCACCGTATTCCTGATCGGCATCGGCGGCGCGCTGGGCACCGTGTTGCAGACGCGGCTGATGGATGTCGCGGGCGACGCCCAGGGCCTCGCCGCGTCACTGAATCACTCGGCCTTCAACACGGCCAACGCGCTCGGCCCGTTCCTTGGCGGGCTGGCCATCGCGCACGGTTACGGCTGGACGTCGCCGGGCTGGGTGGGCAGCGGGCTCGCGCTGGGTGGCTTGTTGCTGTGGCTTGTGTCGATGGCCATGGAACGACGCAGCGATACCGTCGCTGCCGCCGAGTGTTGCTGACGGCAACGGTGATCAGCTCCATGCGATGCATGGATCAACGAGCCTGACGAGCGCGGCAACCGACCTTTCCGCGCTCGTCGCAGCACGTCAGGCTTTCGCGCCCTGCTTGGCGGCCGCCGAACGTGCAAACCACGTCTTGAAGTCCTGCTTGCCTAACCGCGCATCGTTGCCCGGTATCAAGGTGTCTGGTTCGAGCACGGCACCGAAGTAAGGCGCTTTCGGATCCGCGATGACCTTGCGCGGGTCTCCGATGGCAGCAAGGAAACGCTGAACCCACTCCGCCATCGGCGCCTTTTCGGGTCCGCCAATTTCCACGATACCGTTGGCTGGCGCAGCGAGCGCGACATCCGCAACCGCGTCGGCAACGTCGTCCGATGCAATCGGCTGCATCAGCCCGGTGGAGATGCGAAGCTCCTGTCCCTGGCTGCCGTCACCGGCAATACCGTTGAGGAACTCGAAGAACTGCGTCGAGTGGATGATGGTGCACGGAATGCCGCCATCGCGTATCAGCTGTTCCTGTGCCATCTTGGCGCGGATATACGCGCTCTGTGCAAAGACCGGTCGGCCCGTGCCAACCACCGACAGCGCCACGTGATGCTTCACGCCCGCCTTCTTCTCCGCAGCGCCAAGATTGCGCCCCGACGTTACGAAGAAATCCATCACGGCCTTCTCTTCGAACGACGGCGAGTTGGCCAGATCCACCACGATGTCCGTACCCGCCATCGCTTCATTCAGGCCTTCACCGGTAAGGGCGTTGATGCCTGTGGATGGCGCTGCGGGAACGACTTCGTGACCGTGTTTGCGCAGGCGCTCGACGACCTTGGTGCCGATGAGCCCCGTACCACCGATGACAACGATTTTCATGGAATCCTCCGCTTTGCATTGGCGCCAAAGGCGCCATGTGGGTTGATGCCAGGCGTGGTTACCCGGTCGGTAACCCGCCAGCTGATTCATGCCGTCGTAGCTGGCAGATCCAGCGTGCGTGCCAGGGCAGTCGACAGGCCAAGACCTTTCACCCGATCCCTACTGGAGTCCTTCCTGCAGTGATCCGGCAATAGGCCGATAGCGATACGCGGTTGGCACGCGCACTCGTCGCTTTCTCGTCGATCCGAAACGAGACGCGCCCAATACCGCCATCGGGTGGCCCTTGCTGATAGACGTTTCAATGACGTCGCGTGTGACACCATCCGAAGACTGGTGCTTGCTGGGCAACACAGTGAGGCCGCGGGCGAATCTACTGATGATGGCGCGCCGAGCTTAGGCTTCCGTGCGCTGCGCGCCGTAGCGCGGGCCAATCAAGAGGAAACTTCCATGCGCATGTTCAAGACCCTGGGCCTGCTGTGCCTGCTCGCCTGCCCCGCTGTCCTTACCCAGTACGCCTTCGCAATGGGGGCGTCTTCCGCACCCGAGGCGCAGGTCACCGACCTGATGACCAAAGCGCTCGCGGACTATCCAGGCAAAGAAGGGAAGATGATCCTCGTCACCTATCCGCCGGGTTCGGTGGATCCCGTTCATCGCCACTTCGCCCACACGTTCGTCTACGTGCTCGAAGGCTCCATCGTGATGAGCTTGAACGGCGGCAAGGAAGTGACGCTGGGCCCCGGGCAGACCTTCTACGAAGGGCCGAATGACAAACACACCGTCGGTCGCAACGCCAGCCTTACCCAGCCGGCCAAGTTCGTGGTGTTTCTGCTGAAGGACCAGAACAAGCCGATTCTGACGCCGGAGAGCTGAGTCGCACTGACGGATTCGTGCCATGGGCGGAGTCGACACCAAAGAACGAAGGGCTTGCAGCCATGCAAGCCCTTCCTATTTCCAGCTCCACAAGAACAGCCGACCAATGACTAGTCGACCGCGTCCGCCTTGGACATGGCAACAATCTGGCCAAGTGCATCCGTGTCGAGAACACCCTGCCACACGTGTTTTACCGTGCCGTCGCGTGCAATCAGGATGGTCGTGGGTGTACCGATAATGCGGGCCATGATCGCCGAATCGAGTGAGGCGGTGACCAGTTGCTCACTGGGAATGTGATGTTCGGAAGAGACGTTCTTGTCGAACTTGCCCGTCACGTCAAAGTAGGTCGTATCGACCGCTGGCCCCAGGTCCTTGATCAAGGCATCCCACATCGGCCAATTCTTCTTGCAGTACGGGCAATCGGGGCTCAGAACCAGCAGAAGACGGTCGTGCGCCGCGTTAGGACTGAATACCAGTGGACGATTCGCGCCTTGCGCGCTGTGAACCGCGATAGGCGAAATCGGCGCATTCAATGTAGGCAACTGAATAGCCTGGTCGATTTTGTGCTGCTGAATCAGGTCGTGATTGATGTACAGCAAATACGCATTCGACCCAAGCAAAGCGGTGCAAAGAACGCCTAGGAAAAGGATGGCTCTACTCATTTCTGCACCTCGCATCCGTATCGGAAAATGCAGCACCGTTTGACCTTCATGGTGCGGCAAAACCATGTGGCCATAACCTGCAACCCCGCGGCTTATGAACAGCCGCGGGGCTGGCACTCATTGCAATGGACTTATTCCGGTGCCAAGGCAGGCAACGGTTACATCTGGACGCACCAGTTGTTGAGGCACGCCACCGGACCACATGTTGCTCGATCACACGATTGCACGTTCAGGCAGCCATGCGAACAGGACAAAGGCCTGGGGTGATACGTGCTTGCTGCGACAACGGCCGTTCCTCCCACCATGAACAGCGTGAGCGTGCCAAGAACAATCAGGAGAACCTTGCTGCGGAGCTTGTTAGTCGCCATCGGACAACCCTCTTGCTCGTGAAGGTCCCGCACGATTATCACGCGACATAATGGCGAACAAGCCGCCAACTCATAAACCGTGATTCAATCGACACTAAAGCCGCAATTAGAAGTGGGGCTTGAGTCGAGCCACGGAAATACGGGGCATTACGCCCGAGCGAAATTACTTAAGTATCCAATTCAGATCGAAAGCGTACCGTCATGCCTTTCACGAGCATGAGCCAAGTACATTATCGGTCCTGATTTTCTCGGCAAAATCGCTGATGGGTTATGGAGATTGCCCGCGAAGCATGGTGGCATCAGCTATGCCTTCGTCAATGCAGCTTGCCAAACCCGCGAAACTGCCTGAACGCTGCGCTGAAATAACCGGCACGTGCATCGGGCGCTTCGGCATCGACGCTTGCCAGCGATGGAAGTGCCGTCCACGGCATGGTCGGATGCTGGTGATGCAGGCGATGGAGATGATGATTCATCAATACGGGCTGCCAGATGGCGGGCGCACGAAAGTTGCGTGCCCGCCCCTCTTCGTCGAGCGCGACGTCATAGTGCGGCAGGTTGTCCGCCAGCGAGATCCACACGCCGCGCAGGAACATCGTGATCGCGAGCACAGGCCACCACACCCCGTAGAGATAGAACGCCCCGGCATGAATCGCGATCGACAGCATCCAGTCGCGCCGCGTACGCGAGCGCCGTTCCGCGTTCCGCGCGAAACCCACAAACAAGCGCTGGACATCGCGGCCGATCGGTTCTTCGCTGCGCAGTTTACGGGCAATGAGCCGGCCTACCCAGTCAGTGGGCAGGAAGGCGAGCAGTGGCAGTGCCAGTTCCGACAAATAGAAGCCACCCAGCAAATGCATGTAATAGCCGAGCCGAGCCAGTACCGGATGCGTCACGCCATCATGCACGTCGGGCCGATCGTAGGCTTCGCGCGTAAAACGGTGATGCATCAAGTGACCGAAACGAACGGCGTCATACGGCAACACGAAGGCGATGGCCAAAGCCCGCCCTAGCCATTCGTTGAGTCGACGCTGGGGCACCAGATGTCCGTGAATGGATTCATGGATCAGCCCCCAATGCATCGGGGTCAGCAGCACCAAGGGCACGGCCATCCACAACGCGGACGCACCCCATTGCCGCAGCAGAAAGGGCCACACGGCGAGCTGCATCAGTACGGCGGTCGCGACAAGTCCAAGCAGCGCCAGGTTGACGCGAAGCGCGATGGGAACACGGCGGGTCGTTCCACGCGCCGCTGCCGTTTGAGTGTCATCCGTCCCTACTGCTGCCTGCAGGTCCATCTTTTCCCCTTATGAGCGGCATGGTTGCCACCTATGCTGGAGATGCCGCTGACATTCAGTGGTCGACCTACAGCGCATACAGCCACGCTTTATCGACCATCCCCTTGAACGGTCACTTTCTCCTCGCGACGGCCTGTTCCGGCGCCGCCGCGATACCGTCTCGCGCAGGAGACATTACTTCCGCGGTGCAATGATCTCGCTGAGATAATCGGGCTTGCCATCGATGCGCACGAGGTGCGGGTATTGCAGACCGTCGTGATAGTCCACGGCGACGTTGCGGAAGGCGCCCTGGTATTTCATCAGCAATTGGATCGGTGCCTTGCTGGTCTTCGCGGCAGCAATGGCATCCTTCAGCACGTCCTTGGAATAGTCCTGGCCATTCACGGCGACGAGGGTGGCGCCAGTGGTGACGCCGGCCTTGAAGGCAGGGCCGTTCCAGCGCAAGTCGTTGACCTGGCCCTTGTCGTTCATGGTCAAGCCAATGGACCAGGTGAAGTTGTACAAGTGGCGAGCGGGCTGCGCGCGGCTGTTGTACTGCGCCTCGAAATCGCTTTCCTTGTCGGTATAGACGAGTTTCCAGCCGGTGGCGGCCAGGCCGTCCTGCAGCGGCGGATTGAGCACATCCACGTGGGCGTGCAGGAAGCCGGCCCAGTCATACGGGGCCACACCGTTGAGCGCGGCGACCACGTCGTCGAACGTATAGGTCTTGGTGACATAACTGCCGTTGTCGACGCCGAAGAAGGCGCGCGCGAAATCGTCCAGTGATTTGCGATCACCCGTGAGGGCGCGCAGCTTGGCATCCACTTCCAGCCACATCATCTGGCCGCCGCTGTAGTACTCCTCGCTCATCTGCCAGCTGCGATACGGCAGGCTGGAACGCCTTGCGATGGTGGGATCGTTGGTGGTGTCTTCCAGCGTGCGCCACTGGAAGCCCACGCGGTTGCGTTCGTAGTTGGCGGCAGTCATGGCCAGCGCGTCGCGGAATTGCTGCGCCGACCACATGCCGGCACGCGCCGTGAGCACGTAACCCCAGTACTGGGTCTGGCCTTCGTACACCCACAGCAGCGAGTCGCCCATGGGCACGTTGAAGTTGGGCGTCCACAGGTCGTCGGGGCGACGGAACTTGCCGTTCCACGAGTGGGCGTACTCATGCGCCAGCAAATCGCGGTCGGGCGCGGCGTCTTTCCATCCGGTGAAGTAATCGGCATCGAGCCCGTCTTCGCTGGACTGGTGGTGCTCGGTGCCGTTGCCGCCCATGGTGTCCGACAACGAGAACAGGAAGTCGTAGTGGTCGTAGTGATGCGAGCCGAACAATTTGACCGCCTGCGTCACCAGCTCGCGATGCACCTTCACCTGCTCCTGCGACATCTCCAGGTACTTCGGTGCATCGGCGAATACATCGAGATATACCGGCGCGCCACCCTTCGGGGTCAAGTCGACGCGCTTGAAGTACTGGCCGGCATAGACCGGGGAATCGACCAGGTTGTTGAACGTCACCGGCTTGAAAGTGACGGTGTCGCCCGACTTCGATGCCATCTCCAGCGCCGTGCCCAATTCCCAGCCGCGCGGCAGCGTCACGCTGGCCGCATAGGTGATGCCACGCGTGAAGTAGCCGGCGGGATAGAGCGACACCTTGCTCCATTCCATGTCCATCATGCGGTCGGTGATGTCGAAACCTTCGCTGTCGGTGCGGCCGGAGAGGTACTGGAAATCCACGTCGACCGACGACACGCCCTCGGGCACGTCGAGGTGGAAGGCAAACACGTTGTATTTGTCACGCTTCCACGCAATGGGCTTGCCGTTGGCGGTGACCTTGAGGCCCGCGAGCATGTTGATGGGGCCTGTCGGCGAGTGGTCACCGGGAATCCATTGCGGATAAAGCAGCGTCAACGCGCCTGCCTTGACCGGCATTGTTTCGTGCACGCGGAAAATGCCCTGCGTCGTATCGCTGGCGTCGACGTGAATGGTCACGGTGCCGGGATACTTCGCGTCCTGCGGTGCGGGCACTTCGTCGGTGCGCGTCTGCTCGGCCAGCGCCGTACCCGCACCGAGCGCCATCGCGACGGCCAGGGCAAGACGCGAAAAACCGAGACGCGAAGCAACCGCGGACACAACGGGGAAGGCGCGGGACATGTAGGGCTCCGATTGAGCGAGTGGAAGATGGCGCAACTTAGCACCACCCACGCACCGCGCCACCAGGGCCATGCGTTGGTTCGGCGTCCCGCAACGAGATCCCCGGATGCTCGTCCGACCCTCGCCGCCACGAAGGGATAAGGGAGCGACGTTCGTCCACTCGGTTCGTCGACATCACGGCCTTTAGAGGAACGGGCTTGCTGCAGCCGTTGCATGGACTCTTCGAGCCATTGGCAGGGCTGCCGATCGCGCCTTCTTTCGATTCGATCGTCCCCAGCAACCTTTTTTTGCTGTCAATCAGGCGTCACGGAACGATCGGAAAGACGCTTTCCACGGCTCCTGTCGGGTAAGCCGTCAAGGCAGCAAATGTCCAAGCATTTGTTTTTCCTGAAACTTACACGTGACTTACAAAAGATGTTGACTTTCTGTGATGTCGTTGTCTAAGTTCGATGACGGGCGGCAGGGGGGACCCGCAATTTCCTGCTCCTTTCAGAGGCTTACGGAACTGTCTACGGACAGCGCCGCGGGGACCTGCGCGCCTAAGCAAAGCCAGGACGACGCCTGGCTTGCCACTTCATTTACACGTCGTAAGGGGAGTCAAACGTGAAGTATTTTGGAAACAGCAAACTGGCGACCGCTATCCGGTTGGGTCTGGCCGTGGGTGCACTGGCCGCCGCAGGTACCGCTTTCGCCCAGGACAACAGCAGCACCGCTGCCAATCCGGATTCGGCCAAAAAGCTCGAAACCATCACCGTGACCGGTTCGCGCATCCGCAGCGTGGACGTGGAAACGGCACAGCCCGTCATCACCCTGTCGCAGGCCGATATCCAGAAGACCGGCCTGACCAACGTCGGTGACATCCTGCAGAACCTCACCATCACCGGCCAGCCGACCTTCTCCAAGGCGGCCGTGCTGACCAGCAACACCGAGGAAGGCGGCCAGTACGTCAACCTGTACAACCTCGGCGAGAACCGCACGCTGGTGCTGGTGAACGGCAAGCGCTGGATGACCAGCCTCAATGGCTACACCGACGTTTCCACCATTCCGGTGGCGCTGATCGACCGTATCGAAATCCTCAAGGACGGTGCGTCGTCGATCTATGGCTCCGACGCCATCGCGGGCGTGGTCAACATCATCCTCAAGGATCGCTTCAACGGCGCTGCCGTGAGCGGTTCGGTCGGCCAGAACGAAGGCGGAAACAACGACGGCACGCAGCAGGCCTACTCGTTCACGGTGGGCACCACCACGGACAAGGCCTCGCTGGTGTTTGCCGCGACCTACAACAAGACCAGCGCCATCTGGGCGAAGGATCGCGACTTCACCAAGTACACCTACGGTGATTTCGACAACACTGCCGGCTATAGCGGTACCGGTCCCTGGGGCCGCTTCACCAATGGCGGCAAGACCTATGTGCTCAACCACACGGGCGACCCGAACAACATTGGCGTGGGCGCCGATTCGCGCGACATCAACAACTACCATGTCGGCGTTCAGGACAACGATTACTTCAACGCCACCAACCAGATGATGGAACAGCTGCCGACCGAGCTGAAGTCCATCTTCACTGAAGGCAGCTACAACCTCAGCGACAGCGTGACCTTCAAGGCCACCGGCATGTACGCCGAGCGCAACTCCTCGACCCAAGTCGCCGGCTATCCGCTCACCAGCACCAGCCAGCCGAACTTCCCGGTCTACCTGAGCGGCGAGAGCTACTACAACCCGCTGCCGGGTAACGACCTGTCGTTCGCTCGCCGCATCACCGAGCTGCCGCGCGTGAGCAGCGAGAGCGCCAAGTCGCTGCATTTCGATGCCGGCTTTGAAGGTAGCTTCGACTTCCTCAGCCATCCGTGGAACTGGGATGCTGGCTTCGGCTACAACAAGTACGACGTCGACACCACCAACACCGGCAACATCAACCTGCTGAACCTGCAGCAGGCGCTGGGCCCGTCGTTCCTCAATGGCCAGGGCATCGTGCAGTGCGGTACCGCCGCCAACCCGATCGCGCTGAACCAGTGCGTGCCGTTCAACATCCTTGGCGGCCCGAGCGCGTCCACCAAAGAAGCGCTGAACTACATCATGGCGCGCGAGCACGCGACCGACCAGAGCATCAACAAGGACTTCACCGCCAACATCACGGGCGGCTTGTTCGAGCTGCCGGCCGGTACCTTCAGCATTGCGGCCGGTATCGAACACCGCAACGTCAGCGGTTACGACCAGCCGGATGAAATGGCCAGTGCCGGTTACACCACCGACCTTGCCGCCGGTCCGACCACGGGCTCGTACACGACCAACGAAGCGTACCTCGAGCTCAATGCGCCGCTGTTGAAGGATCTGCCGGGTGCCAAGTCGCTGGCCCTGGACGTCGCCAGCCGCTACTCGCACTACAGCAACTTCGGCAGCACCACCAACAACAAGTACAGCTTCACCTGGTCGCCGTTCGACGACATGATGGTGCGCGGCACGTTCGCCAAGGGCTTCCGCGCGCCGACGCTGGGTGACTTGTTCGGTGGCGGTTCGCAGACCTTCGACCAGTACACCGACCCCTGCGACGTCCAGTTCGGCAGCCTCAGCAACCCGACGGTGGCGAAGAACTGTGCGGCTGCGGGCCTGTCGCCCACCAATTTCCGCCAGCTCGACACCGCCGGTGCCCCCATCAAGGGCCCGAACCAGCAGGGCACGACGCCGTTCGTCACCGGCGCCGGCAACCAGTTCCTGCAGCCGGAACACAGCACCACCCGCACGCTCGGCCTCGTGTACAGCCCCCACTACGTGGACGGCCTGGACATGACGCTGGACTACTACGACATCAAGATCACCAACGTCATCACGGCGATCGATGCCAACTACGTGCTGGACCAGTGCTATCAGTATTCGGTGCAGGAGTTCTGCCAGGCCTTCCAGCGCGACGCCAACGGCCAGGTGATCAACCTGCACCGCGGCAACGCCAACCTGGGCTGGATCGAAACCACCGGCTACAACCTGGGCGTGAACTACCGTCTGCCTGCCTTCTCGTTCGGCAAGTTCGTGTTCAACGCCAACGTGAACTACCTGGACGACTGGAACCAGGCCAGCACCAACGACGCTCCGGTGATCAACTACGCCGGCCAGTACGGCTACAACCACTGGCGCGCGAACCTGGGCCTGGACTGGAGCCTGGGCAACTGGGGCGCTACCTGGGGCATCCGCTACTACGGCGCGTTCCTCGACCAGTGCTTCAGCGACACCATCCACTGCAACATGCCCAACTACACCAGCGTGAACTGGGGCTACGGCACCGGTGCCAACCGCATGGGCGCCACCGTGTTCAACGACGGGCAGGTCCGTTACACCCTGCCATGGAAGGGCACGATCGCCTTCGGCATGCGTGACATCTTCGACAAGCATCCGCCGAACACTGTGAACGCCTACGTGCTGGGCTACAACTCGTCGGGCTCGGTCGATCCGACCCTGGACCTGGGTCGTTACATCTACCTGCAGTACAACCAGCAGTTCTAAGCGTTCCAAGCAGCAACACGTAAGAGGCAACACCCTCCCCGCAACACGTTGCCGGGGCTCCGCAAGGGGCTCCGGCTTTTTTTGTTGGGATGAAGCGATCCCGTCATGCCGAAAATGCTGCGAGCGTGCGGCATGAGGCAAACGGGATGCGATGCATGAGAGACGAAGCGAGCGTCACCCTTTAGGGCGCGTCTCCGGCATCGTCAGGAACACGGGCAGCACCGCCAGCGCGATCACCGCGATCATCACGCCGGGCACGGCGGCCCAACCGGTCACCTTGATCAAGAGCTCGGCGAGAAACGGACTCACACCACCGAAGATCGCCGTGGCCACCGTCACACCCAAGGCCAACCCGCTCAACCTGCCTTCGCCAGGAAACTGTTCGGCCGTTGCGGGTGCACCCACGGCACTCACGCCGCCCGCCACGCAGGCAAGCACCACGGCACCGGCGACGATCTGTGCCAATGAACCGTGCGCCATCAGCGCAAACATGGTCGATGGCAACACGGCGCACAGCACGGCGAGCACCGCCAGCACCGGTTTGCGTCCGACACGATCGGACAAGGTTCCCACCCACGGCGTGACGAGGATGACGGCCAGGGCCGCGATGGTGGACAACGTGAGCGATTCACCCTCGCCCATCGTTCCGGTGGAACTGAGAAACACCGGCACATAGGTAATGCCCACGTAGTACGTGATGGAACCCAGCGCCGAGATCGCAAAAGTACGCCATATCGCCACGCGATGATGCGCAAGGGTGTTGCGCACCGGCGATGCGGGCACCGTGCCGCGCGCCTGCTGTCGTCGAAAATCGGGCGACTCCTGCATGGTCGAGCGCGCAACCCAGATGCTTGCTGCGAGCGCGGCACCGACGAAGAACGGAATGCGCCAGCCCCAGGCATCAAGGCTTTGATGACTCAGCAATCCCACCGTGAGCGCCGACACGCCTACCGCCAACAGTGCTCCGATTTCGCTCGCGGCGGAGGCCAGCGACGTCACTAGGCCGCGATGGTTCTTGGCGGCTCCTTCGAGCAGATAGGCAACGACGCCGGTGTATTCCCCGCCCACGGAGAACGCCATCAGGCAGCGCATCACCAGCAACAGGTAGCCGGCTGTCGTACCGATGCGCTGATAGTCGGGCAGCAACGCAGTGATCAGCATGGCCGCCGTCATCAATGCCATGGACAGCAGCAAAGTGTGGCGTCGGCCCAGCTTGTCGCCAATGATACCGAACACCAGCGCACCCAACGGGCGCATCGCATAGGAGATGGCGAAGCCCGCAAGCGTAGCGAGCAGCGAGTTGCCGCCACCGCCGAAGAACACGCGCGACAGTACGGTGGCGAAGTAGAGATAGAGCGTGAAGTCGTACCACTCCACCACCGTGGAAAGACCGGCAATCACCATCGAGGCACGGGTCATCGGTACAACGCGTTGTTCAACCGCCTTCATCAAGCCTCCACGCCCGCGTCATCACATCCCCCGCGGTGCTCGCGCAGCCCCATCCCGCACCGACCCATGGCGGGAACCATATCAGCAAGCCGTCCGCCGCGAGCCGTCGTGGCATTTGGAAAAGGCCATGCATATCGGAAAGAAGCTGCGCCGCCATCGGAGGACGATGTCTCCCATGCACTGAACCTCTCTGCATGACGACACCAACCCACGCTTTCCGGAGACATGTCATGAACATCAAAGCCACCATCACGGGTATCGTTCTGGCCGCCGCGGTCGCCCTGCCCTTCGCCACCATGGCGCAAGACGGCGGACCGGTCGTGGACATCGGCTATCGCCACGGCAACCTGCGCAATGCACAGCAGAACATCGTGCAGGCCTGGCAGCTGGTGAGCGACGCGCAGATCGACAACGATGACCGTCTCGGCGGCCACGCCGCCCGCGCCAAGGCACTGCTGACCCAGGCCGACGAGGAACTTCGCCTGGCCGCCGATGCTGCCAATCGCAACCGCTGGTAAATCGATGGACGGCGCAAAGTAAGACACCCGCTGGTCAACAGCGGGTGTCTGCCTTGAACGAGTGTTGAAGCGGGCGCCGCGAGCGAGCAATGCACCGGGATGAAGCGGAGTTCACGCCGAGCGACGCGCCTCGCGAAATACGCGCGGCGACGAAGGCGCGAACAACCCATTCGCCTCGCCCACCGACAGCATGTGATCGCCCATGGTGTCGAAGCGGCCTTCGTTCAGTGCTTCGTTGGCGATGCGCGCGAGATGCGCCAGCACCGCCTGCATGGTGCCGCAGCCCAGGCTGATGCGACGCACGCCCAGGTCGCGCAAGGTCGCCGCATCCGGTGCGCCCGGATAGCCCACGTAGATGTTCAGCGGCACCGGCAGCAACGCAGCGAGACGCCGGATTTCATCGGCGTCCGCAAGGCCGGGAACAAAGATGCCATTCGCACCGGCTTCCACATAGGCCATGGCGCGCTTGCGTGTTTCCTCGAAACGCGCCTCGCCCGCGAGACCCGCCGTGAGATAGGTATCGGTGCGCGCATTGATGAACAACGGCACGCCACGATGGTCCGCGACCGCACGGATGCAGGCGATGCGTTGCGCGAGCACGCTCGCGTCGGCGAGTCGGCCCGTGACCGGATCCTTGCCGTCCTCGATATTGATACCCACCACGCCCAACTGCAGCAGGGCACCCACCAGTCCAGCGGTGTCCTCGGCATCGCTGCCATAACCGCGTTCGATGTCCACGGTGAGCGGCACGGAAACGGCATCGGCGATGCGGCGGCAGGAGGTGAGCAGATCGTCCAGCGTCATCTGCTCGCCATCGGGGTAGCCCAGCGTCCACGCCATGGCGGCGCTGCTGGTGGCGATGGCCGGGGCGCCGGCGCTCTCGATGACACGCGCGCTGGCGGCATCCCAGGCGTTCGGCAATACCAGCGGCTCGATACCGGCATGCAACTGGTGGAAGGCCTGCGCGCGGGCGGACTGTTCGTGGCTCATGGGGTGGATCTCTGGACGCCCGCACTCCGGGCCAGTCAAGGAGACCACTTGCCACGCTGAGCCGCTGTCAGAATCTTTAGCTACCCGCTCGCCGACACGGGTTGCATGCGCCAACCCTTGCTATGCTCGATGCCTGTCTCAGGATCAGCGGTGTCGGCCCGACCATGTCGAGTTTCACCAGCCAGGTTTTGCTGTCGACGGAAACGTTGACGCTGCGCGACGTGCACTGCACTGGCACCTGCCGCCATCGCAGCGCGGAAGAATGCGCTGCTTCGACCCAGCTGGTGTTTCCCTATCGCGGGTTGTATCTGCGCCATGTCGCGTCCGACCAGACCGTGGCTGACGCCAACCACGTGCTGTTCTTCAATGCGGAGCAGGGTTATCAGGTGAGTCATCCGCTGGAGGGTGGCGACGCGTGTCTGTCGTTGAGCCTTTCCAATGCGCTGCTTGCCGAACTGGCGCCCAAGGCGCTGGTTCACTCAGGTGAAGGCACGATCTTCCGCGCACAGTCGCAGCGCATCGATGCACGTGCGCAAGCGCTGGTGGCCTTGCTGCGCCACAACCTCGAGCACGGCAGCATCGAACCGCTGGAAGCCGAAGCGCTCACGCTCACCCTGGTGTGCCGAAGCCTGGGCCCGCGCACCTCGCGCACGCCAGGTTCCACGCATGCGCGGCGTCGGCTCGCCGACCGCGTGAAGATGGTGCTGGCCAGCGATCTGTCGCGCCGCTGGACGCTGGCCGAGATCGGCAAGGAGATCGGCAGCTCGCCGGTGTATCTCACGCAGGTGTTCAAGCAGGTGGAAGGCGTGCCGCTCTATCGCTACCAGCTGCAGTTGCGCCTGGCGCGCGCGCTCGATTTGCTGGCGAAGGTGGAGGATCTTTCCGCACTCGCGGCGGAGCTGGGCTTCTCCAGCCACAGCCATTTTGCCAACGCGTTTCGCCAGACCTATGGCCGCTCGCCTACCGAGTTTCGCCAGGCATCCCGCCAGGCGTAGCGGTCAGTCGCCCTGGCTGGCATGCAGACGCACGCCGAATGCGTAACCCGAGACCAGTCCTGACGCCAGCGCCACCAGCGCCATCATCCATACGAGCGGATCGATCACCATCATGCCGAGCTTCCAGTCGGCCGAATACGCCATGGAAAGCAGCGTGACTACGGCGAACAGGATGCCGCCAGCGCGCGCCCATCCACGAAATGCGCGCTCGTGGCGTGCATCGTCGTAATACGCGTTCTTCTCGATGAATTCCATGGTAAAGCCTGCACGAATGGGACGCTGTGCAGCTTAGGAATCGCATGTGGCTGCAACTATCAGAGGAATCCTAAATTTGCATCACGGCGGTTCTGCGGCTTGCCTGCCATCGACGACTAAAGAATTCGACAGCGCATGCATGCGAGTGCGTGGTCTCCTGAACCTGCCCACCGTCGGGTGACATCAGGAGACA
>Ga0209026_1000518_pt1 | contig 27180 bp, 24 predicted proteins | sample AraplaCL_Col_mCL_FD_184262 | JGI IMG/M metagenome (GOLD analysis project Ga0209026, IMG submission 184262) | Arabidopsis root microbial communities from the University of North Carolina, USA - plate scrape CL_Col_mCL (SPAdes) (version 2) | ecosystem: Host-associated > Plants > Roots >... | reverse complement strand
CGTCCACACAATTCACCTGCGCACACTGTCAAAGATCAACCACTTGCCACCGATTCCTCGATCGCGTCCAGAACGTTTCGTCCTAGGTGAGCCGCCCATTCTACATCGCTTTTCGTGACCGTCAACATCCTCGTTGAAGCTTTATTTCGAGGTCCCGGCGGTCCGTCTTGCGACGTTTGGGCGACTGCGGGCCGCGAATAATACGATCTGTGCTTTTTTTAGCAAGCGTTTCTTGAGGCCTGCTTTGCAGATGTTTCGCAAGCAGCTGACGACGCGGAAAATTTTCTTTTCTTTGGCGTACCGTTCGGATCCATTTGCTGAGACCGAATGCGCTTCGATCACGCCTCGACGAGCTTCACTCGCGCAAAGTTGCGCTTGCCCACCTGCAACACGCCCTCGAAACCGGCAGCGAATACGCGCTGCGCGTCTTCCACGACTTCGGCGTCGATGCGCACGGCTCGCTCCTTAAGCTTGCGGCTGGCTTCGGAGTTGCTCGCGGTCAGGCCGGCTGCGCTGAGCAAAGCCGCCAGACGCATGCCCTCCGCCGGCACGACGATGTCTACCTGCGGCAGCAATGAAGTATCGCCTTCGCCACGTACGACCGCGTGCCAGCCGGCGATCGCCAGTTCGGCAGCCGCTGCGCCATGGAAGCGCGCCGTCAGCTCGCGAGCGAGGCGCAGTTTGGCGTCCCGCGGATTGAGCACGCCGCTGGCGATGTCTTTCTTCATCTGCGCCAGTTCATCCAGCGACACCTCGAAGCTGAGCAATTCGAACCAGCGCCACATCAGTTCGTCGCCGATCTTCATCGTCTTGGTGACGATGTCGATCGCCGGCTCGTTGATACCTATGTAGTTGCCTAGCGACTTGGACATCTTGTTGATGCCGTCCAGGCCTTCCAGCAACGGCATGGTCAACACGATCTGCGCCGGCTGGCCGTGATGTTCCTGCAGGGCACGGCCCATCAGCAGATTGAACTTCTGATCGGTGCCGCCCAGCTCCACATCGGCCTTCAGCGCGACGGAGTCGTAGCCTTGTACCAGCGGATACAGGAATTCGTGGATCGCGATCGGCTGCTGCGCCGCATAGCGTTTGGTGAAGTCGTCGCGCTCGAGCATGCGCGCCACGGTGTGCTGGGCTGCCAGCTTGATCATGTCGGCCGCCGACATCTGGCCGAACCACTCGGAATTGAAACGCAACTCGGTGCGCTCCCTGTCCAGCACCTTGTAGACCTGTTCCGCGTAGGTTTCGGCGTTGGCCAGCACATCCTCGCGAGTCAGCGGCTTGCGCGTGACGTTCTTGCCGGTCGGATCGCCGATCATGCCGGTGAAGTCGCCGATCAGGAAAATCACCTGGTGACCCAGATCCTGAAACTGGCGCATCTTGTTCAACAAGACGGTATGGCCGAGGTGCAGGTCCGGTGCCGTCGGATCGAAGCCGGCCTTGATCCGCAACGGCCGACCGCTTTTCAGGCGCTCGGCCAGATCTTCCCGCTTGATGATTTCGTCGGCGCCGCGCGCAATCGTGGCCAGCGCCTGCTCAAGCTCGCTCATGTATTCCTCTCAGGTGACAGTAGGCAACCAGTTACCGGAAACCCGGTCGTGCTGTTGCCGTTAATTGTGTGTTAACCGGGAATGTCGTGCAAACCCTTGATGGAAAAGGCGTTGACGCCATTTACACATGACCGTTATGGTACGCGCAGTTTGTTACTTTGTACCGCGGGCATTCAGAGCATGGCTGAAGAAAAGCAGGGGGCGCGGCATGCCCGCAAGCTGGCGATCTGCCGCAAGGCGCAACGTCGGCACTCCCATTTCTACGAGCGCTGCTCGCATTGGTCGTTCAACCGTTCGGCCGAGATCGAGCCCATTCGCTGGCATCGCGAACGTTTCGTACTCGCCGGTACCGCGCTGCTGATCACCTTGCTGTCCGGTTTCATCATGCCAGCATGGGCCAGTGCGATGCGTCCCACGCCGGCACCGGAAGTGCATTCACTACTGCCGCTGGCGCTGCCACAAGTCGCCCCGATCAACACGACGGCCCCCACCGTGGACGACTGGCAGGTGGTGCGGGTGCAACCGGGCCAGACCTTGTCGGATATCTTCAACGCCCGCGGTCTCGGCATGGCCGACCTGCAGAAAGTGATAGATGCCTCCGGCGATGCGAAGTCCGCGCTGCACGACATCCGGCCCGGCCAGGAATTCGATTTTCTGCTTGGCAGCGACGGCAGCCTAAAGGGCTTCCGCTTCGACGAGGGTCAGGCCAATCGCGCGATCGTTCGTTTCGATGGCGCGCAGCCCACCGTCTCCATCCAGCAGCGTGACATGGATCTGCGCGAGCAGGTGGCGCACGGTGTCATTCGCAGCAGCCTGTATGCCGCCGGCGACCAGGCCGGCTTGAACGCGGCGATGGTCGGCAAGCTGGCCGACCTGTTCAAGTACGACATCGATTTCGTGCAGGACCTGCGCGACGGCGACAGCTTCACGGTGATCTATGACGACGTCTACCGAGACGGCGTGCGCTACGGCGAAGGCAACATCATCGCCGCCGAATTCATCAACCAGGGCACGCGCTACACCGCCTATCGCTTCAAGAAGGCCGACGGCGACTACGGCTGGTTCAGCGAGGATGGCCGGCCGATCCAGAAGTCGTTCCTGCGCATCCCGGTCGATTTCACCCGGATCTCCTCGACCTTCAGCGCAGCGCGCCTGCATCCGATCCTCGGCCTCATGCGCGCACACAAGGGCGTCGACTACGCCGCCCCCACCGGCACGCCGATCCATGCCGCCGGCGATGGCGTGATCAAGTTCAAGGGCTGGATGAGCGGTTACGGCAACTTCGTGATCATCCAGCACAACAGCACGATCAGCACGGCCTACGGCCATATGTCGCGATTCGGCAACGAACGCGTCGGACAGCATGTCAGCCAGGGGCAGGTGATCGGCTTCGTGGGCATGACCGGCCTGGCCACCGGACCGCACCTGCACTACGAGTTCCGCGTCAACGGCGCGCAGCGCAACCCGCAGACGGTGACCCTGCCGCAGCCTGAGCCCTTGCCAGCGGTGCAGCTGGCGAAGTTCCGGGCTCAGGTGGTGAAACCGCAGATGGCACGGCTGACCGAACTGGATGCCCGCATCAAGCTGGCCCGCACGACCGCTCCCGCCAATAACGACAACTGAGCGAAACGCGAGCGTGAATGACGCTACGGCGCTTTATCTCGGACTGATCTCGGGCACCAGCGCAGACAGCATCGACGCCGCGCTGGTCGACTTCGCTCGCGGCGCGCCGCAGGTTCTGGCCACCCATACCCATCCGTGGCCACCAATCTTGCGTGAACGCATGCTGACGCTGGCGCAAGGCGAAGGCGCGCTGGATCTGGATGCGTTTGGACGGCTGGACGTCGAAATCGGCCGCTGCTTCGCCGATGCCGCCGCACACCTGCTCGAGCAGAGCGGCACGCCGGCGCACGCAGTGCGGGCGATCGGTTCGCACGGCCAGACCTTGCGCCACCGCCCCGGCGGCGACTATCCCTTCACCATGCAACTGGGCGATCCGACCACGATCGCCGAGCGCTGCCGTATCGACGTGGTGGCGGATTTCCGGCGTGCCGATATCGCCGCCGGCGGGCAGGGCGCTCCTTTGTTGCCGGCGCTGCACGCGATGCTGCTGGCCCGCCCGGGGCATGCGCGAGTCGTGCTCAACCTCGGCGGCATTGCCAATATCACCGTGCTCGGCACCGACGGCGGCGTGCGAGGTTTCGACACCGGTCCGGCCAACGGCCTGCTCGATGCCTGGTGCTTGCGCCATCGTGGCGAGCCGTTCGACCGCGACGGAATGTTTGCCGCGAGTGGCCGACCCGATCCCGATTTGCTCGATGCCTTGCTGGCCGACGATTACTTTGCGCTGCCACCGCCCAAGAGCACCGGGCGCGAACACTTCCATCTGGACTGGTTGGCCGCTCGTGCGCCATTGGCCGCGCTGGATCCCGCGGACGTGCAGGCCACCTTGCTCGAACTCAGCGCGCGCAGCGTTGCCGCGGCGATCGCACAGCACGCGCCGGACGCGGCCGAGGTATTGATTTGCGGTGGCGGCGTGCACAACAGCGCACTCATACGGCGACTGGGCGAACTGCTGGCGCCACGCGCCCTGGGTAGCACCGCTCGCCACGGCATCGATCCGGATTTTCTCGAAGCCACCGCGTTTGCATGGCTGGCGCGGCAACGCTTGCTCGGCCTGCCCGGCAATCTGCCGGCGGTAACCGGTGCGCGTGGACCGCGGGTACTCGGCGCGATCTATTCCGCGCCTACGACAGATCCGTCGGAACGGATACGTTCCGGCGCCAGTTGAGTCGGATGGGTCTGCGCCAAGGCGTGCAGCGCTTCCTGGAATGCGCCCTGTTCCGCGGCTTCCCAATGTCCTCCGAGCACGGCCAGCGCCTGCGGATCGCGCAGGCTTTCGCTGCATGGCTGCGCAGCCGACATACCCAGGCCATTGCGCAAGGCGTATAGCAAGACTTCATTGATCGACCACTGACGGTCTCTTGCCAGCGCCTTGATGCGCTCGACCAGCAAACCGTCGACGTGCTGAAGGATCATGTCCGGCACAAGCATCACTCCGTGCTGCGCAGGGAACTGAGAGTCTCCCGTCGTGCTGGCTAGGAATTCTGACCGATCCCACAGCCACTTCCGTGGCCTGGTTGGCAATCTCAGTGCGGCTGGGCCTGTTCCACTCGGTGAATGGCATGACGCAGCACGATCACCAGCAACAGCCCCGGGATCGCCGACAGTACCGTGATGACGAAGAACGTCGACCAGCCCACCTGCGGTACCAGCCACGCCGACACCGGTCCAAGGAACACCCGCCCCACCGCCGACAGCGAAGACAGCAGCGCGTACTGAGTCGCGGAGAACCGCATGTTGCACAACCCGGTCACCAGCACCACGAAGGCGGTGCTGCCCAATCCGCTGAAGAAGTTCTCCAGACCCACCACGGTGGCCAGCGCATAGATGTCCGGGCCGCTGTGTACCAGCCAGATGTAACCGAGGTTCACCAGCGCCTGGGCCACTCCCAATACCAGCAATGCGGGAAACAGCCGCATCCGCGTCACGACCCAGCCACCCGCTAGCGCACCGAGCAGGCCGGCTATCAAGCCGAAGGTCTTGTTGATTGCCCCCAGTTGCGTCAGCGAGAACTGCGGCACGCGCAACAGGAAGGTGGTCGACAACGACAACGCAAACGCATCACTCAGCTTGTACAGCACCATCAGCGCCAGCCACGCCAGCGCCACCTTGCCGTAGCGGGTGAAGAAGTCCACGAACGGCTGCACCACCGCCTCGGTGAAGCTCCGCGTGGGACGCTCATCCGGGGCATCCGGCGACAATACAGTGACCAGCATCGAGCCCAGCATCAGCACGCCCATCAACCGGTATACCCAGGCCCAGCCCAGATGATCGGCGAGGATCAGCGCCAGCGCACCGGAGACCAGCATGCCTAGCCGGTAGCCGCCTTGCGAGAACGCCGTGCCCCAGCCGCGTTCGGCCGGTGGCAGCAGATCGGTGCGATGCGCATCGTAAGCGATGTCCTGCGTGGCAGAGGCGAACGCCAGCAGCACGCCCAGGAATGCGATCGTCGTCGCCGCGCCCTGCGGCGTATAGAAACTCATGCTGATCAGCGCCGCGCCGCAGAGCAATTGCATCAGCAGGATCCAGCCACGGCGTCGGCCGAGAAACGGCAATGGCAGGCGATCCAGCAGTGGTGCCCACAGGAACTTGAACACGTAAGCCTGGCTGATCAGGGTGACCCAGCCGATGGCCTTCAAACTCATCCCGGATGTGGTGAACCACGCTTGCAGCGTGCTCAGCGACAAGGCCAGCGGCAGGCCCGAGGCAAATCCGAGCAAGCCGATGCTGAGTACGCGCCAGCGACGCCCCGGCATTGCCTCTGTCGTCGGCAACACTGGCTCAGTCGACATAGTCCACCGTATACGGCGCGTGGTCGGAGAAACGCTGTTCGCGATAGATCGAGCAATCGCGCAGTCGCGCACGTAGTGACGGCGTGCAGACCTGGTAGTCGATGCGCCACCCCACATTGTTCGCGCGGGCCTGGCCGCGGTTCGACCACCAGGTGTATTCGACCGCCTCGGGCTTGATCGCGCGGAAGCTGTCGACCCAGCCGCGCTGGTGGAACAACAGGTCCAGCCACGCGCGTTCCTCGGGCAGGCAGCCGGAGTTCTTCTGGTTCGAGCTCCAGTTCTTGATGTCGTTCTTCGTGTGCACGATGTTCCAGTCGCCGCAGATCACGTAGTCGCGGCCACTCTTCAGCCACGCGTCGAAGATCGGGGTAATCCACTCCATTGCCTTGAACTTGAATTGCTGGCGTTCGTCGCCGGACGTGCCGGACGGGAAGTACAGCGACACCACCGAGAGATTGCCAAACCGCGCCTCGATGTAACGGCCTTCGTTGTCGAACTCGTCCCAGCCCAGTTCGGTCAACACCTGATCGGGCTCGCGCCTGGCGTAGATCGCTACGCCGCTGTAACCCTTCTTGCTGCTGGCGTCGCGATAGAAACAGTGATGCCCGTCAGGGCGAAACATCGGATCGCTCAGCTGATCCTCCTGCGCCTTGGTTTCCTGCAGGCAGACCACGTCCGCGTTTTGCTTGCGCAGCCAGTCGAACACGCCCTTGTTCGCGGCAGAACGGATGCCGTTGGCATTGAGGCTGATGATGCGCATGAAGTCTCCCGTCTCGTGATGGGTGATCATAACAACCAGAGCGCTTCACCAGCGCCAGCGGAAGCTGGACGCGCCTGAACAGTCGCAACCATGCCGTCTTGCGGCTATTTCTGGGAGCAGGCTTCCACGATGCCGGTGAGCTGTACCATGTCGGCCGTTCCGGACCGCGGCATCGATTGCTGCGGGTCCTGCCCCGATCCCGGCTACCAGCGAGACGACTTGTGCACGATTACCAGCGCGACTTCATCGAACTCACCTTGCAGCGCGAAGTGCTGCGCTTCGGTGAGTTCACCCTGAAATCCGGCCGGCAAAGCCCGTATTTCTTCAATATGGGCCGCATCGATTCGGGCGCTGCGCTGGCCCAACTCGGGCGTGCCTACGCCGCTGCCGTGGTCAATTCCGGTGTCGACGTCGACATGTTGTTCGGCCCGGCCTACAAGGGCATCGCACTGGCCGCGGCTACCGCCATCGCGCTGGCCGACCAACATCAACGCGATTTGCCCTGGGCCTACAACCGCAAGGAGGCGAAGGATCACGGCGAAGGCGGCGTGCTGGTGGGCGCGCCGCTCACCGGCCGCGTATTGATCGTCGACGACGTGATGACCGCCGGCACTGCGGTGCGCGAATCGTTGGCGCTGATCCGTGCGCACGGCGCCGAACCGGCCGGCGTGCTGATTGCGCTGGATCGGCAGGAACGCGGCCAGGGCGAGCGCTCCGCCGCGCAGGAAGTGGCCGCCGACCATGGTATTCCGGTGATCGCGATCACCAGCCTCGACGATGTGCTGGCCTACGCCGGCGAACATCCCCGGCTGGCCGCCGAGCACGCCCGTCTGCTGGCTTATCGCGAACGCTACGGGGTTCAAGGTTGAGTTCACCCACGGGCCGTAAACTCCAGCGAACCCGATGACGGCGGCAACCCGTGCCACCGTGCGGAGCTGGGCAAGGCGATGGCGCCGGCTATACTGGGCAACAAGGGAGAATCCATGCGCAAGTCACCGCTTTTTTTTGCTGCTGCCGTGCTGTTCGCGAGCCTGTCGGCGCACGCCCAGAACACCGGCAACATCCGCTACAAGTGGTACGACGGGCAGGGCCTGATGCATTTCAGCGACAGCCTTACCACCGAAGCGATGAAGTACGGCTATGACCTGGTCAACGACCGTGGTCTGGTGGTGCAGCACGTGCCGCGCCAGCTGACTCCCGAGGAACGCACCGCCGCCAACAAGCTGGCGGCCGAGCAGGCGGCCAAGCAACGCGCCGCGCAGGAAATTGCCAACGCCGAGGCGCAGATGCTGGCGGCCTATCCGGACGAGGAGTCGTACAAGCTCCAGCAACAGCAGGCGCTGGACACCATCGACCAGCAGATCCATACCACCCAGATCAACCTGCGCAGCCAGGAGAAGGCGCTGACCGATCTGCTTGGTCGCGCGGCCGAGATGGAGAACGCCAAGACACCGGTACCGAAGTTCCTGGTCGACGGCATCGCGCAGCAACGCGCCGTCGTCACAGGGCAGCGCAATACCTTGCAGCATCAGCAGACCTTGCGCACGCAGACCGTGCAACTGCAGGCCAAACAACTGGCGCGCTATCGCGAAATCAAGGCGGCACAAGCGCAGCCTGCGGGATAGTCCGCCACTGCTTCAATGAGAAGGCCGGCGCAAGCCGGCCTTTTTTTTCGGGCCAGATTATGGGGCTCAGAATGGCATCTTCAGCTTGAAATCCACGGCAAGCAGCTGCTTGCGGAAGATCTGCTGGATGCGCTTCAGCGCAATCGCATCGTCCGCCTCGAAGCGCAGCACCAGTACCGGCGTCGTATTGGATGCCCGGACCAGGCCCCAGCCATCCGGCCAGTCCGCGCGCAGTCCGTCGATGGTGGTCAGGGTGGCATCGTCGAAGTTGGCTTGCTGGCGCAACTTGTCCATGAAGCGGTAGTGCTCGCCCTCGGCCAGTTCGATCTTCAACTCGGGCGTGGAGACGCTCTTCGGCAAAGTGGCGAAGATCTCTTCCGGGCTGCGCCCCTGCAGGTCGCCGGCAAGAATTTCCAGCAATCGGGCGGCGGCGTAGATGCCGTCGTCGAAACCGTACCAACGCTCTTTGAAGAAGAAGTGCCCGCTCATCTCGCCGGCCAGCTCGGCACCCGTCTCGCGCATCTTCGCCTTGACCAGTGAATGACCGGTGCGCCACATCAGCGGGCTGCCGCCGGCATCCAGGATCTGGCCCTTCAGGTGGCTGGTGCACTTGACGTCGTAGATGACGGTGGCACCGGGCTGGCGCGACAGCACGTCGCGCGCGAACAACATCAGCAGGCGATCCGGATAGATGATCTCGCCCGACCGGGTGACCACGCCCAGACGATCGCCGTCGCCATCGAACGCAATGCCCAGATCGGCACCGGTCCGCTTCACCGACAAGATCAGATCCTCCAGGTTGTGCGGGTCGGACGGATCCGGGTGGTGATTCGGGAAATTGCCGTCGACGTCGCAGTACAGCGTGATCACCTCGCAGCCGACGCCCTCCAGTACATGCGGTGCGATCGCACCGGGAATACCGTTGCCGCAATCGACCACGATCTTCAGGCGACGCTCGGCCAGCACGTCGGAGACGATCTTTTCGATGTAGTCGGGCGCCACGTCGACCTCGCGCAGGCTGCCATGACCGTCGCTGGCCAGCGCACCGCTGACAATCCGCTGGTAGAGATCCTGGATCGCGCCCTCGGACAAGGTCTCGCCGCCGACCACGATCTTGAAGCCGTTGTAGTCCGGCGGATTGTGGCTACCGGTTACCGCCACGCCACAGCCGGTATTGAGGCGATAAGTCGCGTAATAGACCACCGGCGTGGGCACCGCACCGATGTCGATCACGTCGATGCCGGCTGCACGCAGGCCATCGGCCAGCGCGCCGGCCAGCTCCGGCCCGGACTGGCGACCGTCGCGGCCGACCACGATTTCACGCAAGCCCTTTTCGGCCATCAGCGCGCCGATCGACTGACCGAGCGCGTGCGCGACCTCCGTGTTCAAGGTCTTGCCGACCACACCGCGCACGTCATATGCACGAAAGATGCTCGGATCCACTTCGACCGTCGCTGCGACCGGTGGCACGGGTGGCCGGTCAAGCGGCGGCTTCGCTGGCTTGGCCGCAGCAGGGACGTTTTCGATTCTCGCCGGCAGGGGCACCTCCTCAGGCTCGGCTGCCGGCGTGGCGAGCCAACGCAGGCGCAGGCGCAGCAGGTAGGCGCCGCCGCCCAAGCCCAGCAAGGTCAGCAACCCACTCAGCAACCACGAGCGCGGCAACACGATGAAGGCACCGGGCAGGCCGGCGCCGACACTGAAAACGCTGCCGGCGACCGGTTTACCGGTCGCTTCGGCTTCAGCCGAAACGGCGCCATTCGAAAACAGCTGCATGTCACCCTGCTCATTGCCCTGGCGGAACTCCAACCGACCACCGGCCGGCGAGATGGCATCGAAACGTTGGCGCAACGGAGCGAACGGCAGTTCGACCCAGACCCACGCCTGCGCCTGCTGTGGCGGCCCCAGCGGGATCACCATGCTCAGCCGGCGATCGCCGCCACCATAGGAAACACTCTGCGCCAGCGGCACCCCTTCGGAGCTCTGCGCGGCCATCAACTGGGCCGCCTTGGCATAACCGAACTCGCGGTAGTTGGCCTTCAGCACCTCGTTCAGATCGCCGCTGTACAACTCCAGCTTCTTCGCCTGTGGCAACTGCTGGCGCAGTGCCGCCGCGGAGCGCACCGGATCGCTCATCAAGGTGGCCGGGTTCAGGCCGACCAGTGCCTTTTCGACGGTGCCGCGCTGTCTGGCGACTTCGTCGGACATCGCCCGCACGGCCTCGTTCTGGGCGACATGCACGCGCTCGATGGCAGCGCCTTCATCGGCGATCAACCAGGTCTGCCAGGCGCAGAACAGCCCAAGCAGCAACAAGATGGTGCTACCGGCCAGCGGCAACAGATCCCGCCAGTTGCTCTGCAGGCTGCGCAGCCGCTCTTTCGCGATGTTCAACGCCATGCCCCGTCCCCTCGGCTGTGCCCGCGTGCCGGTCCGGTCGGTCTCGGACCCACCCGCCTGTTCATTGGATACCGGTCGAGCCAAAACCACCGCCGCCGCGTTCGCTCGGCGCAAAATCGTTCACGATCTTCAATCGCGCCTGCGCCACCGGCACCAGCAGCAACTGGGCGATCCGGTCGCCCACCGCGATGGTGTACGACTGTGTGCCGCGATTCCAGCATGAAATCATCAGCGGTCCCTGGTAGTCGGCATCGATCACCCCGACCAGATTGCCCATCACCAGGCCGTGCTTGTGGCCCAGCCCCGAGCGCGGCACGATCAGCGCGCACCAGCCCGGATCGCCGATATGGATCGCGATGCCGCTGGGCACCAGCGCACTTTCCCCCGGTGCCAGCGTCAGCGGCGCCTCCAGTGCAGCACGCAGATCCATGCCCGCACTGCCGACCGTGGCGGCCTGAGGCAACGGAATGCTGTCGCCGAGGCGCGGGTCGAGAATCTTCAGTTCGACGTCGATCGTCATCCGCGCGCCGCCCGGAAGCGCTCGGCCACTTGGGCGATCAGCTGGCGAGCCAGTTCCGGTTTCGCGGCCCGCGGCAGTTCGACCGCGCCGTCGGCCCAGTACAACGTCAACGCATTGTCGGCGGTCTCGAAACCAAGTCCGCCGCCCACCTGATTGGCCGCAATCATGTCCAGCCCCTTGTGCCGCAGCTTGCCCTGCGCATAGCTCGCGACATCATGCGTCTCCGCGGCGAATCCGACCAGGAACGGGTGCGCGGTTTGCGCCGACAGGCTGGCCAGGATGTCCGGGTTTTCGCTCAGCTGCAGCGACAGGCCGGCGCCGGCGCGCTTCTTCAGTTTTTGCGGGGACACTTCCAGCGGGCGGTAATCGCCGACCGCCGCCGCGCCGATATAGATGTCGGCCTGCGTGGCAGCGGTCAGCACCGCCGCGTGCATCTGCGCCGCGCTGCGCACATCGATGCGTTGTGCGACACCAGCCGGCGTAGCCAGGCTCACCGGCCCGGCGATCAGGGTTACCTTGGCGCCGGCCTGGGCAGCTGCAGCAGCCACCGCAAAACCCATCCGGCCGGAACTGCGGTTGCCGATGAAACGCACAGGGTCGATATCTTCATAAGTCGGGCCGGCGCTGACCAAGACGTTCAGCCCAGCCAAGGACTGGTCGCCGAACGAGGCCAGCAGCGCATCCCGCAATTCGTGGGGCTCCAGCATCCGGCCCGTCCCTACATCGCCGCAAGCTTGATCACCGGCGGCCGGGCCGAGCAGTTGCGCGCCGCGCTGGCGCAGCAGGTCGATATTCGCCTGCACTGCCGGGTGCGCCCACATTTGCTGGTTCATCGCCGGCGCCAGATACAGTGGCGCGGCGCTGGCCAGGCACAGCGTGGTCAGCAAGTCATCGGCCATGCCATGCGCCAGCCGCGCCAACAGGTCGGCGCTGGCCGGTGCGACCAGAATACGTTCGGCCCAGCGCGCCAGCTCGATGTGCCCCATGGCCGCTTCGGCCTGTGCATCCCACAGGCTCACCCGCACGCTCTGGCCGGACAACGCCTGAAAGGTAGTCGGGCTGACGAAGTGGGTGGCACCCTCGGTCATCACCACGCGCACCTCGGCATCGAGGTCGCGCAAGCGGCGGACCAGCTCGCAGGACTTGTAGGCGGCGATGCCGCCAGACACTCCCAGCAGAATACGGCGTTGGGCAAGACTCATGTAAGGCGGGCCTGACAATCGGGCAGACGCCTAGCTTACCGGATTCATTCATCCTGACTGCTGTCCGGGGGCGATGCTGTCCGGCAAATTGCAAGCATGAGCATCCGTGACTGGCCCGAACGCGAACGCCCCCGTGAAAAACTGCTGAGTCTAGGTAGTGCCACGCTGTCCGATGCCGAGTTGCTGGCAGTGCTGCTGGGCAGCGGCAGTCGCGGCAAGGATGCTCTGGCACTGGGGCGTGAACTGCTGAACTCGGCCGGTACCCTGGGTGCGCTGCTCGGCCGGCCCGACCAGCAAGTCCCCGCCGGCGGACTGGGACCGGCCAAGCGCGCGCGCATTGTCGCCGCATTGGAACTGGCCCGTCGCAGCCTGGCCGAGCAGCTGCAGGAGAAGCCCTACCTGGGTAACCCTCGCGACAGCGGCGATTTTCTGCGCGCCCGCCTGCGCCATCTACCGTACGAGGTATTCGGCTGCCTGTATCTGGACAATCGCCACCGCGTGCTGGGGTTCGAAGAACTGTTCCGTGGCACCATCGACGGCGCCAGCGTGCATCCACGCGAAGTGGTGCGGGCCTGCCTGCGGCACAACGCTTGCGCGGTGATCTTCGCGCACAACCACCCCTCCGGCGTTGCCGAGCCCAGTGCAGCCGACCGTGCGATAACTCATGAGCTGCGCAACGCCCTGCAACTGGTGGGCGTGCGCGTGCTTGATCACCTGATCATCGGCAGCGGCGAGCCGGTGTCGATGGCCGCCCGCGGCTTGCTCTGAACCGCTGGCATAAAAAAACGGCGTGGAATGAACCACGCCGCGGGGCCGATTGGGGAGGGGAGAGAGCGGCGTCTCCGATGCCGTTTCATGGAGGGGAGTCATGTCCAGGCCCGACTAGTGTCGCAGCGCCGCATGACGAACCGATGACACCAGTTGCTTGCATGAAGTGCCGCCAAGTCGCCGAAACTTATGCACAAAAAGGTGATACCGGCCCTTGCCGGTCCTATCGCGATTTTCACCCTAAGTTAATTGGTCAACTTATTGAAAATGATGAATTATTCATAGTGTCACGCTGATTTCCGGTACGTCACGACCGCTCGGCTACCGCCATCTGCAGCTTTCCCCACAGACTTATCCACAGGGCGGCTAGCCGCAGCGCATCAAAGACCCACGGGCCATGAAACCAGGGTGGCGACCACGACTCCCGGTGCGTTTCGCCAGCACGGCGGTCTGTTAGGATTGGCGGTTCCATCACGAAATCGACCCCATCCGTGAAAGAACAGTTGCGCGACCTGGTTCTGCAGGCCATCCGGACCCTGCAAAACGATGCCACCCTGCCTGCCGACCTGATCCCACCCGGGTTCGTGATTGAGCGAGCGCGCAGCCGCGAACACGGTGACTTCGCCTGCAACGTGGCGATGCTATTGGCCAAACCGGCTCGTGCGAAGCCCCGTGAATTGGCCGACAAGCTGGTTGCCGCGCTGCCGGCGAACGAGCTGGTGGCAAAGATCGAAATCGCCGGTCCCGGTTTCATCAATTTCTTCCTCGCCACCGGTGCCTGCCACGCCGAAGTGCGCCGCATCATGGCCGAAGGCGATGCCTATGGCCGCAGCAACGCGGGCCATGACAGGACGGTCGGTGTGGAATTCGTCTCGGCGAATCCGACCGGTCCGCTGCATGTGGGCCACGGCCGCGCCGCGGCGATCGGCGATTGCCTGAGCCGGCTGCTGGACGCCACCGGATGGAACGTCAAGCGCGAGTTCTACTACAACGATGCCGGCGTGCAGATCGCGAATCTGGCGATCTCCGTGCAGGCGCGCGCGCGCGGCATTACCCCCGATGACAGCAGCTGGCCGGAGAGTGGCTACCGCGGTGACTACATCGCCGATGTGGCACGCGCCTATCTCGATCGCGAATCCGTGGTCGCCGACGGCGAGACGGTGGTCGCTGCCGGCGATGTCGACAATCTCGACGCGATCCGCCGCTTCGCCGTGGCCAGCCTGCGGCGCGAGCAGGACCTGGACTTGCAGGCGTTCGGTGTGGGTTTCGACACCTACTTCCTCGAATCGTCGCTGTACAGCGATGGCAAGGTCGAGGAAACCGTGCGCGAGCTGATCGCCCATGGCCACACCTACGAGGAGGGCGGTGCGCTGTGGCTGCGCACAACCGATTTCGGTGACGACAAAGACCGCGTGATGCGCAAGTCCGACGGCACCTACACCTATTTCCTGCCCGACGTGGCCTACCACCTCAGCAAGTGGCAGCGCGGCTACGAACGCGCGATCACGGAACTCGGTTCGGATCACCACGGCTCGCTGGCGCGCGTGAAGGCCGGCCTGCAAGCGCTCGACTGCGGCATTCCGACAGGCTGGCCGGAATACGTGCTGCACCAGATGGTGACGGTGATGCGTCATGGCGAGGAAGTGAAGATTTCCAAGCGCGCCGGCAGCTACGTCACCTTGCGCGACCTGATCGACGAGGTCGGCCGCGACGCCACGCGCTATTTCCTGATCGCGCGCAAGAGCGATTCGCAGTTGGTGTTCGACATCGACCTGGCGCGCTCGCAATCGAACGACAATCCGGTTTATTACATCCAGTACGCACATGCCCGCGTATGCAGCGTGCTGCGCCAGGCGCCCGAGAAGGGCTTCGCGTTCGACCTGCAGGACGGCCTCGCCAACCTGGCTCGGCTGGACACCGAGCACGAACAGATCCTGCTTACCGAACTGTCGAAGTATCCGGAGCTGGTCGATGCCGCCGCCGCAAACCTGGAGCCGCATCTGGTTGCCGCCTGGTTGCGTGAGCTGGCCAACGCATTCCACACCTACTACAACTCATATCAGTTCCTGGTCGAGGACGCCGCGCTGCGCAACGCGCGCCTCGCGCTGGTGGTGGCGACGCGGCAAGTGTTGAAGAATGGCTTGGCATTGTTGGGCCTGAGCGCCCCGGAGAAGATGTAATGGCAGCACGCAAGGGCAAAGGCCGGCAGGCCGTGCGCAACAACAGCAGCGGTTTCCCCGGCTGGGGCTACGCCGTCATCGGCGTGGTGATCGGCGCGATCCTGATGGCCGTGATGATGCGTGGCAGCCTGCTGACCAGCATGAACAAACCCAGCGGCCCGCAGGCGAACCCGCAGGCCACCGCCGAGCACGGCAGCGAGCCTGGCGTGGTCGAACCGGCCGCCGGCGACAGCGCACCGAAGAAGCCGCAATTCGATTTCTACTCGGTACTTTCGGAAAAGGAAGTGCGCATTCCCGACGCCGTGATCAGTGCGCAGGCGCGTGCCGAACAACAGCAGAAGCAACAGGCAGCGCAGCTGCAGGCACAGCAGCAGGCCGCCCAGCAGGCGGCGACAGCGGCGCCGGCGAATGCGCCAGCCGCCGTCAGCGAAAACGTCGTCGCCGCGCCGGCGACCGCCGTGCCGCAACCCGCCACAGGCAGCGGTTACCTGCTGCAAGTCGGTGCGTTCCCCAACTCCGCCGACGCGGAAACCTTGAAGGCAAAACTCGCGATGCAGGGTTTTGTCGCCAACGTGCAATCCGTCAGCATCGGCGGGCAGACCTATAACCGTGTCCGCCTCGGCCCATTCCATTCCGCCACCGAACTGGAATCGACCAAGCAGCGGCTGGCGGGTGCGGGGATCAGCGCGATTGCGTTGAAGGAAGGCAAATAAGCGCTTCGCTTGCATCCACGTTAAAAAAGGCCGCGCATCAGCGCGGCCTTTTTGTTTCAACCTTCCAAAGCTCAGCTTTTCCGTTTCAACCGGATCAACGCCGAAATATCGGCGTCGCCGTAGCCCTGGCTCATCAACTCGGCGTAGTCGGCCAGCGAGCGGTCGATCACCGCGGTGGCGGTGCCGGCCTGCTCGGCGATGCCGTGCACGATCGCGAGATCCTTGTGCAACAGGGCGAGCTTGAAGCCCACGCTGAATTCGTCGCGCAGCATCGTCGCGCCGCGCTTGTCGAGGAACCAGTTGCCCGCGGCACCGGCGCCCAGGGTGGGGATCAGCCGCGCCGGATCGAGGCCGAGCGCCTCACCCAGCGCGAGGCCTTCGCATACGGCTTGTGCGATGCCGGCGACGAGAATCTGGTTGATCGCCTTGGTCGCCTGGCCGGCACCGACATCGCCGAGATGGGTGACTCGCAGCGCATAGGCCTCCAGCACCGGGCGCGCCCGTTCCAGCACGGCCGCATCACCACCGACCATCACCGACAGCTTGCCGTTCTTCGCACCTTCCACGCCGCCGGAGACCGGCGCGTCCAGGAAGTGCGCACCGACTGCGGCGAGCATCGCCGCCGCCCGCTTCGCGCTGGCCGGCGCATCGGTGGAGTGATCGATCACGATCGCGCCCGGCTGCAGATGCGGCGCCAATGCCTCGACCGTATTCAATACGTCGGCATCCGCGGTGACGCACAGCGCGATGACATCGCACTGTGCGGCCAGCTCGGCCAGCGTGGCCGGCGCGGTGACGTCCAGTTCCTGCGCCAGCTGCAACGCCTTGGCCTGCGTGCGGTTGGCCACCGCATGCAGCAATCCTTTCGCCTTGAGATGACGGGCCATCGGCGCGCCCATGGCGCCGAGTCCGATAAATGCTGCCTTGAGGGTCATGCGGTGTCCTAGATGCTCAGTCAGAAGTGGTGGTGCGATGCACGTCATGCGTCACGAAAGGATCTTCAGGATCGGGAGCTGCGAGCCACTGCGGGTGCGCCAGCGTATGGCGCATGTCGTCCATACCGCTGCGCCAATGGCTTTGCATGCTGGCGATGCTGAATTCGTAGTCCTTGTAGTGGCCCTCGTAGGGCTTGTCGCGATAGATCAGGTGGATCACGTTGGTCAACGCGGCGGCGGAACGCGCCACGGCGCGACGATAGGCCGGATCGTTGCGCCGATCTTCCGGCACTAGCGCCATTACGTCGTACAGCAGGCACCGATGCTCTTGAGTGCGCCGCATGAATTCCGTGATCAAGCGCGTGCGGCTGGAGTACTGGATCTCCTTGCTGCGCTCGGCCACCTGCGCGAGGTCGTGCGGCAGACTACCGCGTGCGCTCCACAAGTCGACCTGGAACACCAGCGTGTCGTGGCTGGGGCGATCACTCAACACTTTGTACAGCGGCGTATTGGAGACCATGCCGCCGTCCCAGTAGAACTCGCCGTCGATCTCCACTGCCGGAAAACCCGGCGGCAGCGCGCCGGAAGCCATGAAGTGCTCCGGCCGCAGCGTGTCACGGGTATTGTCGAAGTAGGTGAAGTCGCCGGTGCGCACATTCACCGCGCCCACCGACACCCGCATCGCGCGCGCGTGGTTGATGCGGTCGAAGTCGGCCAGCCGCTCCAGCGTGGCGCGCAGCGGCGTGGTGTCGTACCAGCTCGCGCCGGCCGGACCCGTATGCCATGGCAACAGGGGCCCCAGTCGAGGCTGGAAAAACCCTGCCTGTCCTTCGGTCAGCGCCCGCCACGCGGCAAGACCGCTGATGCCGTTCTGCCACAGCAGCGGCCACGCACTCGTGTCGAAATCGAGCGCTGCCGGCAGCAACGGTTGCCGGCAGATCGTTTCCCAGAACTCGCGCAACCGCTCGACGCGCCGCTCCGGCGGGTTGCCGGCGATGATGGCGGCGTTCAGTGCGCCGATCGAGATGCCGGCCAGCCAGGTCGGCTGCAGATCGGCCTCGGCCAGTGCCTGGTAGACGCCGGCTTGATAGGCACCCAACGCGCCACCGCCCTGCAGCACCAGAGCGACGGTGTGGTAATCGCGCGCCACCGTTTCGGTCAGCGTGGCCGGCGGATTCGAACGCTTGGCATCAGCCACGGCGTTTACTGCATGTACCAGCCGTGGCTGACCACGATCGACTGACCGGTCAGTGCGGCGGACGGGAAGGTGGCCAGATACAGCGCTGTCTGCGCGATGTCCTCGACCGTGGTGAACACGCCGTCGACGGTATCCTTCAGCATCACGTTCTTGATCACGTCGTCTTCCGTGATGCCCAGTTCCTTCGCCTGCTCGGGAATCTGCTTCTCGACCAGCGGCGTGCGCACGAAGCCGGGGCAGATGACGTGCGAGCGCACGTTGTGCGCGGCGCCTTCCTTCGCCAGCGTGCGGGCGAGGCCGAGCAGGCCATGCTTCGCGGCGACGTAGGCGGACTTCAGCTTCGACGCCTCGTGCGAATGCACCGAGCCCATGTAGATCACGATGCCGCCGCGGTCGCCCTTGTACATATGCTGCAGCGCGGCCTTGGTGGTGAGGAAGCCGCCGTCGAGATGGATCGCCAGCATCTTCTTCCAATCGGCGAACGCGAACTGGTCGATCGGGTTGATGATCTGCACGCCGGCATTCGAAATCAGGATGTCGAGCGCACCGAACGCAGCGACCACCTTGTCGGTGCCGGCATTCACCGCCGCCTCGTCGGTGACGTCCATCGCCACGCCGATCGCGTTGCCGCCGGCCGCGTTGATTTCCGCCGCCACCGCGTCGGCTGCCTGCTGGTTGATATCGGCGATCGCCACGCTGGCGCCGTTTTTCGCGTACAGCTCGGCAATCGCCTTGCCGAGGCCGCTGGCTGCGCCGGTGATCAGGGCGACCTTGCCATTGAGACTTGTCATGAGCTGCTCCCGTAACGGTCAAGAATGAGCTGGGTGGTACTCCCTTCTCCTTTTGGGAGAAGGTGGCCCGAAGGGCTGGATGAGGGTTCGGCCAGAGCGGAATCCCTCGCTCCGACCGAACCCTCACCCCAACCCCTCTCCCACGGGAGAGGGGCTTTCAATCAATGCGTGTCTTCGGCCAGATAGGTGTAAGCCGTCAGGCCGCCATCAAGTGTCCCGTACAACTGTTCGGCCTCGGCGCCTGTCACACCCGCATTGGCGATGCGTTCGCGGTAGCTCCGGCGCAGCGCTTCGAGGTCATAACCGACGTAGTCGAGCATGAGATCCGTGGTATCGCCGCGGCGCACGTGCGCGAACGTGTAGCTGTCGCCGTCGACGCGCACATTCACCGCGTCGGTGTCGCCGAACAGGTTGTGGATGTCGCCCAGCGTCTCCTGGTAGGCGCCGACCATGAAGATGCCGAGCCGGTAGCTTTCGCCTTCCTTCAAGGCATGCAGCGGCAGGCTCACGTCGACGCCTTCGGCATCGACATACTGGTCGATGCGGCCGTCCGAGTCGCAGGTGAGATCGACGATCACGCCGCGCCGCGTCGGCTTCTCGTCGAGTCGCGCGATCGGCGCGATCGGGAAGATCTGGCCGATCGCCCAGACATCGGGAATGGACTCGAACACCGAGAAGTTGACGAAGTATTTGTCGACCAGCTTCTCGTCCAACTCGTCCAGCGCCTGCCGGTGCGAGCGCTCGGCCGGCAGCAGGCGCGTGCGCACGGCGCCCGCGATCGCGTAGTACATCTCGTCCAGCCGCGCGCGGTCGGCCAGCGCCAGCTGACCCAGCGCGTACAGCGTCTGGCCTTCCTGCAGATGGTGTTGGGCTTCGTGGAACAGTTCCAGCGCCGGACGCCGGTCCAGTTCTTCCCAGGTTTCGCGCAGCCGGCGCAGCACGGCGGGCTCTTCCACATGCAAAGGTGGAATCGCGCCGGCCGGCACCGGTTCCACCTCGGTCACGTTGACCACCATCACCGCGTGATGCGCGGTCATCGCGCGACCGGCTTCGGTGAGGATATGCGGCGCGGGCAGGCCTTCGGTCTCGACTGCCTCGGCCAGCGACTGCACGATCGTGGCGGCGTACTGCTCGATCGAGTAGTTGATCGAATTGTGGCTGCGCGACCGCGAGCCTTCGTAGTCCACGCCGAGGCCGCCGCCGACGTCGACGATTTCCAACGGCACACCCATCCGGGTCAGCTCGACGAAGTAGCGCGTCGCCTCGCGCATGCCGTTGGCGATGTCGCGCACGTTGGAGATCTGCGAACCCATGTGGAAGTGCTGCAGCTTCAGCGTGTGCTTGAGGCCGGCTGCGTCGAGCCGTTCGATCAGGGTGAGCACTTGATTCGGCGACAGGCCGAACTTGCCCTTGTCGCCGCCGGTGTTCTGCCACTTGCCCGCACCGATCGAGGCGAGTCGCACGCGCACGCCGAGCAGTGGCTCGACACTCAGCGCTTTCGCCTCGCTGAACACATGATCGAGCTCCGACAGCTTCTCGATCACGATATGCACGCGCAGGCCCAGCTTCAGGCCGATCAACGCGAGGCGGATGTATTCGCGATCCTTGTAGCCGTTGCAGATCACGATCGAACCGGGCCGCGCCATCGCCAGCACCGCCATCAGTTCGGGTTTCGAGCCGGCTTCCAGGCCGAAGCCATGGCTGCCCGCCGCAACCAGCTCGCCGACGACGCCGCGCTGCTGGTTCACCTTGATCGGGTAGACGGCCGTATAGCCGCCGGCATAAGCGCTGTCGGCGATCGCCCGGGCGAATGCGCCCTGCAGCCGCGCGAGACGGTCGGCGAGAATGTCCGGAAAGCGCACCAGCAACGGCAGACGCAGGCCTTCGCTACGGGCGCGCTCGACGATCTGCGGCAGCGACAAGGCCGGGCCGCTGGCGCCGTGCGGACGCATCACGATTTCGCCCGCGGTGTTCACATCCACATAGCCGTCGCTCCAGTGCGGCACGGCATAGGTGTGGCGGGCGGAATCGGTATTCCAATGGTTCGACATCAGCGTAGCTCCTTGTGCAGGCGCTTGTTACAAGCATGGATGATGTCGTCGCAGCGGCGAGCCTTGACGGTGTTGCCCAACTCAGGAGCACGAAGCCCGAGCGACCGGAAGCCTCGCACGCCGCGGGGCCGATCGGACTTGTCGGCGACCGGACGCCCTGCGCCGGCGATGCCAGGTCGCCATTGTAATGGGCGCCTGTGACGATATGCGCATGTGCCGACGGCCTGCTCCCAGGACGTTCACCACCGTTATCGCTACAATTGGCAGTCTTTATCCTTCCACCCGGTTCGTCAGGAACACCCCCGCCATGTCGCAGCAGCTCAGCTGGTTCACCGAAGCCCACCAGGCGTCCGGTTCCTCCATCGGTTTCCGCACCGAGCAACTGCTGCACGCGGAGAAGACCCCGTTCCAGACCATCGAGATCTACAAGACCACCGACTGGGGCAACCTGATGGTGATCGATGGCTGCGTGATGCTGACCACCCGCGACAACTTTTTCTACCACGAGATGATGACCCACCCGGCGCTGTTCACCCACGCGCGCGCCAAGCGCGTGGTGGTCATCGGCGGCGGCGATTGCGGCACCTTGCGCGAGGTGCTCAAGCACGAGGAAGTCGAGTCGGCGGTGCAGGTGGAGATCGACGAGCGCGTGACCCGGCTGGCCGAGGAATATTTTCCGGAACTGTGCGACTCGAACCACGACCCGCGCGCCGAACTGCTGTTCATCGATGGCATCAAGTACATGGCCGAGTGCGAACCCGATTCGCTGGATCTGGTCATCGTCGACTCGACCGATCCGGTCGGCCCGGCCGAAGGTTTGTTCAACGCTGCGTTCTACGCGAGCTGCTACAAGGCACTGCGCCATGGCGGCCTGCTGGTACAGCAAAGCGAATCGCCCCTGGCGCATCTGGACCTGATCAAGTCGATGCGTTCGGCCATGCGCACCTCCGGCTTCAGCGCCGTGAAGACACTGCCGTTCCCGCAGCCGTGCTACCCGACCGGCTGGTGGAGCTGCACGATGGCGCGCAAGGGCGGTGATCTGTCCGGCTTCCGCGAGCGCGGCGCGATCAGCAAGAACTTTCCCACCCGCTACTACAACGCCGACATCCACAAGGGTGCGCTGGCGCAGCCGGAATTCATGCGCGAAGCGCTGGGCGAATAAACGGCGCGCTCAGAACAAGTTGCCGCGCACCTTCGGCAGCAATACCAGCAGCAGCGTCGCGAGCGGGCCGAACAACAGCGACAGCAGAAACCACAGCAGTCCGCTGCGGTTCTTGCCCTGCGCCAGCGCGGCGTTGATCAGCGCCAGCGTGCCCCAGCCGACGAACCACGGGGCACCGCCGGCGAATGTCGAGAATTGATCCACTATGCGTCTCCCTAAACGTGAGGGCGCCGCCGTGCGCCGAAACGGCAATCCTGACATATCTGGTTGCACCGATCCGCTTGCGCGAGGCAGGCGGATCAGCCGCGCTTAATCTGCACGAGCTATGCTGAACGCTTTGATCGCGGCCCAGCCCATGATGACCAAGCCCATGATGCGTGGATTGCGCTACCTGGCTCTGACATGTGCCTTGTCTCTGCTGGCGACGCCGGCCTTCGCTGGCAAGACCGCCGCCGATAAGACCCGGCATGAACCGAGCAAGGCAGCCACCGACCGCGACAAAGCCCAGTTGGCGTTCCAGCGCGACCTGGTCAGCGTACTGGCGCCGCGCGCCGATGCCTTGCCGCTGCTCGGTGCCGCTTTGCTGGCCCGACCGCTGTTCAATCAGCCACCGAGCAACAGCTTCCATGCGCTGATCGGGCGTGCCGCCCAGGCCGAGGGAGCCGATGCTGCGGTCAACTGGGCGCGACTGGCCGATTGCGATGCCAAGGCCGACGCCTGCCCGAATACCGCCGCGCTGGACCAGCTGCTCGTCCAGGCACCGGACAATGCCGCGGTATGGCTGCTCAAGCTCGGCGCGGACGCCCACGACATGAAGCACGATGCCGCCCGCGAGGACCTGGGCAAGGCCGCCAACAGCAAGCTGTACGACGACTACACCGGCGCCAGCCTGAAGGCGCTGGCCAGTTCGATCGGTGTCTTGCCGCCACCGGTCGGCACCTTCGATCCGGCGTCGAAATCCGGCGCGGTGGGCATGCAGGCCATGCTGGTCTACGGGATCGCCGGCACGCAGCCGCAACCGGGCCTGCAACTCATCGCCAAACTGTGCGAGAACGCCGGCAGCGACGCCTCGACCAAGGCCGATTGCCTGAAGCTGGGCAAGCTGCTCGAGTGGGGGTCCAGTCCGCTGTCGCGTTCGCTCGGCCTGCATCTGCGCGAAGTGCTGGCGGACGATCCGACCCAGCAGCAGGAAGCGAAAGACGCCCGCCGCAACCTGATCTGGCAAGTACAGAGCTTCGGCCAGCTGCTGACCCGGGTGCGGGACGAGCCGGCGATGGCCCAGCATCTGCTGGCGCTGGCGCGCAACGGCGGCACCGAGATGAGCCTGCTGCTGGCGGCCTTGCGCGACAACAGCATCCCGGCCGAAGCACCGGCCGACTGGCAGCCGCGCGAGCCGGGCTGACTTTGGCCGCTACGCCGCTTTGCGCCGCATCCGCAGCCGTGTAGGCTTGGGCCACCTTCCGCGACAAGGGTGAGTCGATGCTTACGACGCTGGTGGCAAGCAGCAAGGGCGGTTGCGGCAAGAGCACGCTGGTGACCCAGCTGGCTTCGCACTGGGCACAGGCAGGGCAGCACACCGCCATCATCGACGTCGACCGGCAAGGTTCCAGCTACCGCTGGGCCGGCCTGCGACCGGACAACGTTCCCGGTGTGCTGGCGCTCGAAGGCGGTCGCCGCTCGCTGCAGAAATTGCCGCCGGACACTCAGCAACTGCTGATCGATACCGCCGCCGGCTCCGGCGAGCGCGAATTGGAACCGTACCTGGAACAGGCCGACGTGCTGCTGGTACCCGTGCTGCCGTCATCGTTCGACCTGCACGCCACACTCCACTTCATCGGAGAGCTGCAGTCGTTCAGCCGCATCCGCCGCGGCAAGCTGCCGGTGGGACTGGTCGCCAACCGGCTCAAGCCGTGGACCCATGCCAGTCAGGACGCGATCGCCCAGCTCGCCGAACAGTCCCCGTTTCCGATCGTGGCGCAACTGCGCGACAGCCAGGCCTACGTGCTGCTGAGCGCGCTGGGCAAGGGCATTTTCGATTACCAGTCCGAACAGGTGCGCAACCACCAGCAGGACTGGAAGGCGCTGCTGCGCTGGATCAAGCGTCAGCAGTGAAGCGGGTTCCTCTTGATGCTTATCGCGCCACGTGCGACCACACCCCGGAGTCCTCCATGCAAGAACTGATTTTGTTGCGGCATGCCGAAGCCGTGCCGATAGAAACCTCCGGCGATGACCAGCAGCGCCCGCTCAGCGCCCGCGGCGAACAAGAGGCGCAGGCGGCCGGGCTGTGGCTGGCCGGACACGGCCTCCGACCCGAGCGGGTGCTGTGCTCGCCGACCCGGCGCACCGACGAAACCACCCGTCTGGCGCTTGCCGCCATCGACTCCGCGCCGGTCCCTCATCTGGCCAGCGAGATCTACGACGCCTCGCCCGGCGAATTGCTGGCACTGCTCGATCAGCACACCGATGCCGATACGGTCATGCTGGTGGGCCACAATCCCGGCATCGAGCGGCTGGTCGCACTGCTGGTCGAAGGCCGCTCCGACGAATTCCGCGGCATGCCGCCCGGTGCGCTGGCCGTGCTGCACCTGAATGGTTCGCTGGAACCGGGCAATGCCCGACTGGACGCATTCTGGTCGCCCTGAAACCACGCGCCGCCGCTCATTCGCCTACCGCGCTGGCGGCCCAGTGCGATTGAACGGCGCCTGCATGGAAAGCCCTCACCGCTGCACGAACCCTCCGTATCATTCGCGCATGTCCCGCTTCCTGCGCCAGGTCAGCCTTCCACTCCTTCTCGTGGCCCTGCTGCTGCAGGGCTGCACGCTGTCGCAAGCGCAAATCCGGCGCGCCGACGCGATCGTCGCGACCACCACCGACCGCAGCACGGTCTGCGCGCAGGCCGACCGCTGCGCGGTGCCATCACCGCTGCTGGCGGCGGCAACCCGGGCGCTGGCTGAATCCACCCCGCAACAACCCGTGCACGTGGTGACTTTGCTCGATGACAGCGAACCGGCGCTGGCGGCGCGGATCAACCTGGTCCGTGCCGCGCGACAGTCGATCGACGTGCAGACCTACATCTGGGATCAGGACGACGCCGGCCAGTTGATGCTGGACGAACTGGTGCAGGCGGCGCGCCGCGGCGTGCAGGTACGCATCCTGGCCGACCAACTGTTTTCGTTCGACAATCTGGACGTGCTCGACCGGCTGTCGCGGGTCAGTGCGAACCTGCAGGTGCGGCTGTACAACCCGACCTTCCACAAGGCCCATACGCAACCGCTGGAATTCGCTGCCGGCATACTGTGCTGCTTCATGCAGTTCAACCAGCGCATGCACAACAAGCTGCTGCTGGTGGACGACAGCATCGGCATCACCGGTGGGCGCAACTACCAGGATCGCTACTTCAACTGGGACGACGACTTCGACTACGTCGACCGCGACGTGATGGTTGGCGGCCCTGCCGCAAAACAGATGGCGGCCAGTTTCGAGTTGTTCTGGCGGCACAAGCGGGCGGTGCCGCTGACTCACCTGCGCGACGTCAACCAGCGCATCCTGTCCGACAGCGCGCCACCGGTCTGGCCGGTGCCGCATTATCGCCGGCCGCTGCGGGTGGCGCAGTTGCAGCAGGCCGCCGAAGATCCGTTATGGCTGCAGGCGTGGCTGGTCGATCCTTCGCTACCGGCCGGCAAGGTCGATTACCTCAGCGACCTGCCGTCGAAGGCCGACAAGCCGGACAAGCGACGCGCGCAGGAGTACACCCAGCACATCATGCGCATGATCGACGATGCCAAGCGCGAAGTGCTGCTGCAGACGCCGTATCTGGTGATGAGCAAACGCGCCCAGCGCATCTTCCAGCGATTGCACCAGCGCGACGAGCCGCCGCGGGTGATCGTCTCGACCAACTCGCTGGCCTCGACCGACGCGTTCGCCGTGTATGCGATGTCGTACAAGCACCGCAAGCGTTACCTGAAGACGTTCGGTTTCGAGATCCACGAACTGAAGCCGCATGCGTCAGGCCCGGCGGTGGACAACGAGTTGGCCAACCTCGGCATGAACAAGGCCGCGATGCCGGCGGAAACCGCCAGCCCGGCCAGCGCCACGCAGGCGCGCTTTCACCTGCTTGGCAGCCGCGGCAGCAACAACCGGCCGGCGCCCTTGCTCAGCGAGGGCCGCCGGTTCGGCCTGCATGCCAAGTCGATCGTGATCGACGATACGTTCGCGATGGTCGGCTCGCACAACTTCGATCCGCGTTCCGACAACTACAACACCGAAGCCGGTGTGATCGTCTACGACCACGCGTTCGCCGACCAGCTGCGCGACAGCATCATGCGCAATACCCAGCCGGAAAATGCATGGGTGATCGCGCCGCGGCAATCGGCGACGCCGCTACTCACCGACATCAACGATGCGATCGGCAGCATCTCCGCGCAGCTGCCGCTGTTCGATCTGTGGCCGTTCCGCTACGCCACCAGCTACGACCTCAAACCTGGCTGCCAGCCACTGCGCGCGATCGATCCAGGCTTCTACGCCTGCTATCAGCCGGTCGGCGATTTCCCCGACGTGGCGCTGTCGCCGAAACTGATTGTCACCCGGTTGTTCACGGCGTTCGGTGTAGGCGCGAAAGGGGTGTTGTGAACTCCTTTTTTGTTTGAAGCAAGGCTTGAAGAGCTTTCGTCCTCCTGCGATAGCCGAACCACTTTAAACCGTGACTTTTTGTAGGAGCCCGCTGGCGGGCGATGCCTTTGCTTGTTGTTTCTGCACTCGAAGCAAAGAGCTTTCGTGCGCCGTTGGCGCCCGAGTTACTTTCTCTTTGTGTGGCCAAAGAGAAAGATAACCAAAGAGAAAGGCCACCCCGCTTGGCGCTTGCCGGGCTCCTGCCCGGCAAGTTCGTGAGCCGGGGCCGGGCTTTTCGACAGGGCTCC